>ENA-OQAB01001330-OQAB01001330.1-human-gut-metagenome-genome-assembly--contig:-NODE-1330-length-11749-cov-1.925830_pt1 | contig 11749 bp, 11 predicted proteins | sample MGYA00242490_ERZ504517 | MGnify/ENA primary metagenome ERZ504517 (study PRJEB26092, sample SAMD00036298) | human gut metagenome | host: Homo sapiens | study: EMG produced TPA metagenomics assembly of...
GGAAGAAGGTTTCCCCGCTATTGCCGTAGCTTTCAAGATGATCGCAAAGGTAGAGGCTGAACACGAGAAACGTTATCGTAAATTGTTGGCTAACGTAGAGGAAGGTAAAGTATTCGAGAAAGATGAGGCTATCTTCTGGCAATGCCGTAACTGTGGTTTCGTATTCGAGGGTAAGAAGGCTCCGGTTAATTGTCCGGCATGCGCTCATCCGCAAGCTTACTTTGAACCGATGAAACAGAACTATTGATAATTAAAAGTTGAGAATTGAGAATTAACATAGCTAGTAATTCTCAATTCTCAATTTTCAATTATTTAATCGGTGGGTAATCAATCGTATAATGTAATCCCCGGCTCTCTTTCCGTTCCATCGCTTGACGAGTGATCAAATAACCTACATTGATCATATTACGCAACTCACATAATTCACGGGATGCCTTACAACGTTTGAAAAGGCTCTCTGTCTCCTCATATAAAATATCCAAACGGTTCCACGCACGGATCAAACGTGTGTTACTACGAACGATACCTACATACGCTTCCATGATCTGGTTTACCTCTTTCATGCTTTGGGTGATCAATACACGCTCTTCATTGGTGATCGTTCCCTCATCGTTCCATTCCGGTACATCCTGGTTGAACTCATAGCGATCCATGACGCTTAATGAGTGTTTCGCCGCGGCATCGGCATATACAACTGCCTCGATCAATGAGTTTGAGGCCAATCGGTTACCACCGTGCAAGCCGGTACAAGAACATTCTCCGATTGCGTATAGCCGGCGGATGCTGGATTGCCCGTTTAAGTCTACCTTGATACCTCCGCATAAATAATGGGCGGCAGGGGCTACCGGGATGTAATCTTTCGTGATATCGATCCCTAAGCTGAGGCATTTTTTATAGATATTGGGGAAATGTTTCTTCGTCTCTTCCGGATCTTTGTGCGTCACGTCCAAATAGACATGGTCTTCACCCCGTTGTTTCATCTCGCTATCGATCGCACGGGCTACGATATCACGGGGAGCCAAGGAAAGACGGGGATCATATTTATGCATGAACTCCTCTCCGCCAAGGTTTCTCAATACAGCTCCATATCCGCGCATCGCCTCGGTGATGAGGAAAGAGGGACGGTCGCCCGGATGATACAAGGCGGTCGGGTGGAACTGGATGAACTCCATATCTTTTACGGAGCCTTTCGCACGGTAAACCATGGCGATACCGTCTCCGGTAGCTACCAGCGGGTTTGTCGTATTCCGGTAAACGGCCTCGCAACCGCCTGTCGCCATAACGGTTATCTTTGACAAGAAAGTATGTACCTCGCCCGTATCCTCGTTCAATACATAGGCACCGAAACATTTGATACCGGGGGTATGGCGGGTGACGATAATGTCCATATGGTGCTGGGTGATAATCTCTACCGCATAATGGTTCGTGAATACGGCGATGTTGGGATGGTTGTTTACCGTTTCTATCAAGCTCGTCTGTATCTCGGCTCCTGTATTGTCGGCATGGTGCAGGATACGAAACTCGGAGTGTCCTCCTTCTTTATGCAGATCGAATTCTCCGCTTTCTTTCTTATCGAAATTAACTCCCCATCGGATAAGCGCCTTCGATCTGGGCAGGGGCCTCGCGCACGACTTTCTCCACGGCTGCCCGGTCACTGATCCAGTCGCCGGCGATCATCGTGTCTTCTATGTGCTTCTCGAAATTATCTACTTTCAAGTTGGTTACGGAAGCGATACCTCCTTGCGCGAAATATGTGTTGGCTTCTTCTTGTCCGGCTTTACAGATAAGTGCTACGCTCTTGCCTTCATTGGCTACTTTCAGAGCGAAACTCATACCGGCGATTCCTGAGCTATCACTAAGTAATCGAATCTTTGTACCATGTTTTCTACTGTTTAGGCTCACAAAGTTAGGGATTAACTGATTAGGTTGTTCCTTTGCGCTTGCTTTCGTACAAAATAAATATAGACTACAGGTTTTCCGGATAGAGGCCTTGCGGGTTGTGTTACTGCAACCCGGCTTGCAGTGGAGGTCTTTAGAATTGGACGGATAATCCCAGCGTGAAGGTACGGGCTACAGGATAGATGGAAGTGGTCTCGATACCGGGTTCTACGCCATTCACGTTGATATTAGCGGGATCGCCTCCGGTATATCCGGTAAGTGTAAATACATTATTTACCGAGAAATAGCAGCGTAACGATTGAATCCATTTATTGTCTGGGAGAGGGGACAAAAATATCATTATACGGGATTTAGCGCCGGTGCCCGTGGCTTTGAGACGGATTACTTCGGTTATAACAACCTGAAAGCGGGTGGTACAGTGAAATACGGAGACGTGACTTCTTTCCAAAACGAGAATCGTCTGGCCTCATTCATGGGTCGTTTCAATTATATGTATGACAACCGTTTTATCGCCACCGTGAACTTACGTGCGGACGGTTCCTCTAAATTGGGTATGAATAATAAATGGGGGCTTCTTCCCTTCCGCTTCCGCCGCTTGGGTGTTGAATGAGGAGGCTTTCTTGAAAGACGTGGATTGGCTGAGCCAGTTGAAACTACGTGCGGGTTATGGTCTGACTGGTAACCAAGATGCTATCGAGGCTTATAACTCGTTGGCTTTGATGAGCCCGAACGGTGTGACTTCCGTCAATGGAAATTCTACCGCTACCTATGGCTTTACACGTAACTCGAACCCGGACTTGCGTTGGGAGGTGAAAAAGACATTCGATGTGGGTGTGGACGCTGGTATCCTCGATGGCCGCTTTACGTTGACCGCCGATTGGTATACTTCCAAGACTACGGATCTGTTGTATAAATACGCGGTTCCGGTTCCTCCGTTCGTATATCCGGAATTATTGGCGAACTTGGGAGAGATGACCAACTCCGGCGTGGAATTGGCTGTAAGCGGTGGTATCGTGAAGACAAAGGACTTCGATTTCAACATGGGCGTGAATTTCTCTTACCAGAAGAATAAATTGAACTCCTTGAGCGGTTCTTATATGGGATAAGAGTTGCAGGCGAAACAATATATGGATCTGTCCAGTATGAGTGGTGCCGGTTTCGTAGGAAACAACCGTGTGGTTTATCAGATGGTAGGCCAGCCTGTCGGAGTGTTCTACATTCCTCGTTGCTTGGGCTTGACTCCGGCTTTGGATGAGAATGGAAACGCTATCGAAGGCCGTTATGTCTATAACTTGGATCAGACGATCGATGGAAAAGAGGGTTTGGATACCAATGATGGTGGCGACCGTTATATCGCCGGACAAGCCATGCCGAAATATTATCTGGGAATGAACTTCAGCTTCCGCTACAAACGCTTCGACTTGATGACGCAGATGAACGGCGCTTTCGGTCATAAGATCTTCAATGGTACATCGCTAGCTTATATGAACCTGAGTCAGTTCCCTACATACAACGCGTTGGCTGAGGCTCCGGAAAGCAAGATCTACGACCAGTCGATCTCCGATTATTGGTTGGAGAAGGGTAATTATTTGAATATCGATTATATTACGTTGGGTTACAACATCGATTGCAAGAAGATCGAGAAATACGTGAAGAATATCCGTGTGACATTCTCGGTGAACAACGTAGCTACGATCACGGGTTACTCCGGTTTGTCTCCGATGATTAACAGTACGACGGTCGATAAAGATAATAATGACCTAGGTATGGATAACAAACGTTTCTATCCGTTATCCCGTACGTATTCATTAGGTTTGAGTGTTAACTTCTAAATCCATTTAAAGAGTCATGAAAAAGAAATTTATATATAAGCTTTATGATAGCCGCTGCCGCCGCGGCATTTTCTTCCTGTTCTAATTTTTTGGAAGAGCGTCCTACGGATGCGTTTGATGAGGAGACCGCGTTCCAAAGCCCTACGTTGGTCTATGTAAACACGGTTGCGAGCCTGTACAATAATATGTTCAAGATCATGGGTAACGACCGTCATGTATATGACTTGAATACTTTCTCCAGCGATGAGGCTATGCTTCCTTGCCGTATTGGCGACTGGGAAGATGGCGGTTTATGGCAGAATATTTTCTTACACCGTTGGGGCACGATGAATGATTTGACCAAGAACTCTTGGGATTTCTTGTATGAGCAGATTGGAAAATGCAACCAGAGTGTTGATAAGTTGCAAGCCTTTGCCGAGGAACAACCGGACGTGGAATATTTCAAGGTTTATCTGGAAGAGGTCCGTGCGGTCCGTGCGTTTTTCTATTATGAGTTGTTGGATTTGTTCGCTCGTGTTCCGTTGGTAACTTCCTCTACGACACCGATGTCTGAGGTAAAGCAATCTGAGCGTAGCGTTGTATTTAACTTTGTCCGTTCGGAGTTGGAGGAGGCGTTGCCTTATCTTTCAGATAACCGCAGTAACCAAAAGGGCGAGTATTACGGGCGTATTACCAAGCCGGTGGCTTATATGATCTTGGCTAAGTTGGCGTTGAACGCGGAGGTTTATGCGGACGACAATTTGGACGGACGGCAATCGTCCGGATGGAAAGAACATCAAGTTTACCGTTGGCGGTAAAGAGATGAACGCTTGGGAAGCTACGATCGCCTATGTGGATAAGCTGGAGGCTTTGGGCTATAAATTGCAGGGAAACTTCTCGGAGAATTTCGCCGTAGCGAACGAGACCTCGGTTGAGAATATTTTCACGGTTCCTATGGACCCGGTCGCTTATCCGGACGCAAAGGACTACAATTTGGTACGTACCCGCCATTATGATCATGCAACCGCTTACGGCCAATCCGGATGGAATGGCTCTTGCGCTACGGTGAAGGCGATGAACGTGTTTAAGTTCGGTACGGCGGATGAGGATCCTCGTTGTAAGCTTACTTATTTTACGGGCGAGGTAACCGGTCCGGACGGAAAGACGATCTATACGGAATGGGACGGACAGAAAGTTCCTTTGAAATATGAGCCGAACGCCCCGAAGGTATATATGGATGCCTCCGATGGTTTGTTGGTGAAGACCGCCGGAGCTCGTATGGCTAAATATGAGTTCGACCAGAATGCTCAGGATGGTGGAAACTTGCATGGAAATGACTGCGTGATTCTTCCGTTTCGCCGACGCGTTGCTGATGAAGGCGGAAGCCAAGATTCGTCTGGGACAGAATGGAGACGATGAGGTGAACCAAGTTCGTAACCGTGTAGGCGCCAAACCGCTACAAAACGTAACGCTGGATACGCTATTAGACGAGCGTATGCTTGAATTAGCTTGGGAAGGCGTACGCCGGCAGGATTTGATCCGTTTCGGTCAAGTTTACCGAGGCTACGGTAGACCGCTATGTAGGCGTGAAACATTCCGCCAGCTCGCTGGATTATCAAGAGGATTAAGACGGGATATACAACGGTATTCTCCATCTATGCCGATATCCTTAGCCTGAATCCTAACTTGACACAGAATCCGGGATATTAATACGATTCATTTTAATCTTTAAGGCTTTATCAGGGGGCTGTCCGTTATTGGGCAGCCTTTCTTCTTTTTTCTGATTTTCCCTAGTATCTTCGGGAATTTCCATATAAATAACAACGTACAGCAAATAGCGGCCGTGGCATCCGATACGGCTTCTGCCGCGTATACGCCGGTTACCCCCATAAAATGAGGTAATAGTAATGCCAAAGGAATCAAGAGGATTACTTTACGAAGCAAGGCGATAAAGATAGATATCTTAGCTTGTCCCAACGCTACGAACATATTCTGGCAAGCTCGTTGTAAGCCAAAAATCGTCATACCCGCCAAGAAGATGGGCATGACCCAACGGACGGTATCGATCAACTCCTCGTCGCTTGTAAAAGCGGAGGCTACGGTTGAGGGGAATAAGATCATGAATAGCATGAGTATCAAGTTGAAAGAGAACATAACGATTAGCACGATACGAAAACAATCTTTTACCCGCTGTTTGTCTCCATGTCCGTAATTATAGCTTATGATCGGTACGAATCCTTGGGCGAAACCGGTCAGCGGTACGCTAGCGAATTGCATGGCACTCTGTAAGATAGCCAATGCGCTCACATAGATATCGCCAAAATTTTTCAAACTACTATTCAAGACGAAACCCACCAGACTCTCCGTACTGGCCATGATGAACGGAGAAATTCCCAAAGCGAACATCGAGAGTACGATTCTTCGGTCCAGTCTCATATACCGCCTTTCCAAAGGCAAGGAGGCACGTCTTGAGAAAAGGAAGCTCAATACCCATATGGCACTGCAAGCTTGCGATAGGATCGTGGCGAGCGCGGCGCCTTTTACCCCCATATCCAACCAGAAAATGAAGATAGGGTCTAATACGATATTCAATAAAGCCCCGATCAAAACCGAGCACATAGCGATAGACGGACGCCCTTGCGCGTTGATAAAGGCATTCAAGCCCGTGGATATCTCGACAAACAGAGTGCCCAGTAAATAAATAGAGAGATAATCCACCGCATATCCTAACGTATATTTTGATGCTCCTGTAAAAAGCAGGATCGGTTCCATGAAGGTATAGGTGATGAGGGAAGTGAATATAGTAAATAGGATAAGCAATATAAATCCATTTCCCACTATTTTTCCGGCCCGTTCCCGGTCGCCCTGCCCGAGAGCGATAGCCGCTAACGGCGAACCGCCCGCTCCCACGATAGCGGAGAAAGAAGAGATCAAGATCACGATGGAGGTGGTCACCCCTATACCGGCCAAAGCGTTTGTCCCGATCTCGGGAATATGCCCGATATAGATACGATCTACGATATTGTAAAGTAGGTTGACAAATTGGGACCGCTACCGCCGGAAGCGCCATTTTGAAAACCAGCGGTAGCATACGTTCCGTACCTAGCCTAGCCTCGTATTTGTTCTTCATATTCAATCGGGATTTCAATTAAAATGGCTGCAAAGTTACAAGAACTTGTTGGATTATATAATCGAGTTCCATAAATTACCAGTTAATAAAAAACACTTAATATCTACCACATCTACAATTCCTTCTTATATGCCTTATAAATAAACATCTTATATAGTGGTTGTAGATAGAAAATATCTACAATTATCATTCTTTATCTACCATGTTTTGATAGAAAACGCAAGAAACCAAATTATCGTTTAGGTTCGTGTGTCGTAGTGCCTATATATGTAAAAGTAGTTTCTATTAGGGAAACAAAAGTTTCGTGCTGAGAAACTTTAGTTTCTATATATGGAAACAAAAGTTTTCTGCTTGATAAATCTTTGTTTTTTAACCATAAAAAACTGCAAATGCTTATATGCTAATATTTTAAATACATAATACAACTAGTGGATACGTAGTGTGCCGCATCTCCCTGCTGGCTGATCGTATCTCAAAATCACTATTGAAAAACAAATATTTTAGTGGTATTTATAAAATAAATTTTATAACTTGCGTTTAAGTTGTAAACTGTAATCTAAATGAAGAGAACACTAGGACTGACTTTGCTACTTTTCGCTACCCTTTTTTCTTGTATGCGCCAAGAAAAACCATTACCAGCGGAATTATCTCGTGCGGAATCTGTTATGTGGGAGCATCCGGATAGCGCATTACTCTGTCTTTCCTCTTTGGATAGCTCAATCATGAATGAGCCGGAAAATATACGTATGTACCATGCTTTGCTTAAGATTAAAGCTAAAGATAAGCTGTATATTCCTCATGAATCAGACTCTTTGATTAAATCAATAGTTCAGTATTATGAGGACTATGGGACTCCAGATCAATTAATGGAGGCATATTATTATCTAGGAAGTACATACCGGGATATGGGAGATGCCCCAAGAGCGGTGAGAGCTTTTCAAGATGCTGCGGACATAGGGAAAGATAGTAAGCGATATGATATATTAGGACGGGTTTATGAGCAGATGGGATATCGACTGGCATATCAAGGTTTGTATGATGAGGCTCTCGAAGCTTATAGGAAATCGTATGAATACAAGATGTATGATAAAGGAAAAGGAGAGGTGATCGCATTGAGGAATATTGCTCGGATCTATAACGCCAAGCAAGATACAGACAGTGCTATATACTACTATCAATCTGCTTATGAGAAGGCATTGTTATTAAATGATCAATCGAGAATAGATAATGTACTAAGGGAATTGAGTAGCATCTATATAGATATGGGAAAATATGATTTGGCTAAAGATTTGTTCAGTAAGGTTTCAAGTATGAAGAATCAAGCAAATATATATTTTGGATTAGGTTGTATATATGAAAGCTATAAGCAAATAGATTCAGCTCTATATTATTTTGAGAAAGCAAATGAGTATGGGAATATCTATATGAAAAAAAATACGTATAGAATCTTATCTAAAATAAAAAACCAAGAAGGAGACCGTAAATTAGCCTTGAATTATGCGTATAAATGTATAGAACTGTCTGATTCAATTAAGAATCAAACAAAAACGGAAGCTGTAGCAAAAGTTAACTCATTATATAAGTATCAGCATACAGAAAAGGAGAATGTTCAATTGAAAATAGATAATGAAAAAAGAAAAATTCGCAATTATCAATTTGCATTATTTGTTGTTTTAATTATTTTCTTTAGTCTATGTTATATATATGTGTTAGAAAAGAAGAAAAAAGCAGCGATTGAAAAGGAGAAAAAAATACGTCTATTGAAAGAGAATCAATATGCGGAAAGTTTGGATTGTATTGAATATAATAATAAGAAAATTTCATATCTAGAGGAACTTTTGCAGCAATCGGAGTGTCAAAGAGATAATTTTAAAAAGCAACTTGTGCAATCTCAAAAGGAATTATTAGAACTATCAAACCGAAAGATTCTTACTTCTCAAAATGAAAAAAGTTTGCTTGAAATAGCTTTTCGAAAATCCGAAGTCTATCGGTTATTTCATGAAACAAGTAATAATACTGATACGGAAATTCAGAATAAGGATTGGAAGGAGTTGAGAAAAGAGATTGATACAACCTATTCAAATTTCACCGCTCAATTATATGCTTTATACCCGCAAATCTCAGAGTTAGAACTCCATATTTGTTATTTGATAAAAATATCCATGCCTGTGAAGGACATTGCAAGGTTAGTTGGACGCTCAACTCCTGCAATAACAGCATCCCGGATTCGTCTCTATAAAAAGATTCATGGAACAGAAGGTACCGCAGAAATGATGGATAAATTTAATCGCTGATTTATAATAACTTAATCGCTGTAACAAAAAGTAAATAAGAAGTAAATCTTATTTTGCTTATAGATTTCTCATAAAAGCGATCTTTTATTTCAAAAAAGATATGCGATTATACTCCATTATAATTCCTGCTTATAACAGGCCGGATGAGCTTGATGATCTGTTATCAAGCCTTTGCAAGCAAACCTATGTCCATTTTGAGGTTATCGTGGTGGAGGATGGTTCGGAGATACCAGCGAAAGAGATTGTTGGGCGATACCAAGGGCGATTGGATCTTCATTATTATGTGATCTCGAACTCCGGCCCGGGTATGGCGCGTAATCATGGCGCTAGGCAAGTGCGTGGCGAGTATCTGCTCATACTGGATTCTGACGTGGTACTACCCTCCACGTGGCTTGAGCATATACACGACTCGTTGAATCATTATCCGGTGGATGCGTTCGGTGGTCCGGATAAGGCGCATGCCTCGTTTTCCCCGATCCAGAAGGCGATCAATTACGCCATGACCTCATTCCTGACGACCGGTGGTATCCGCGGCGGGAAGAAAAAGTTGGATAAATTTTATCCCCGTAGTTTTAATATGGGAATAAGGCGGGATGTATATGAGCGTCTGGGCGGTTTTTCCGGCATGCGATATGGTGAGGACATTGATTTTAGCATACGGATCATGGAGGCTGGTTATCGGACCCGGCTATTTCCTTCGGCATGGGTTTATCATAAAAGGCGGACGGATCTCATGCAGTTCTTCCGTCAGGTGCGTCATTCGGGGGAGGCCCGGATTGCGTTGAACCGGAAACATCCCGGCTCATTGAAATTGGTACATTGCTTACCGGCATTATTCACGTTTTCAGTCTGTCTATTGGTTATCAGTTCATTCTTTTGCCGCTTGTTTCTGGTGCCTCTTATTATTTATGCCCTTTTATTGTTTGTAGACGCAATGTTCCGCAATAAATGTGATTTACGTGTAGGATCGCTATCCGTAATAGCCTCTTTTACGCAATTGTTTGGATATGGTACTGGGTTCCTTAGAAGTATTATTTGAATGTTTATCTATTTATATTTTAGAACAACTTATATGAAAACAACAAGACTTTTTTCTTTCTTAATTTTAATTAGTTTAGTATCAAACGCAAATGCTCAACTCCGGGTTCTTTCAAATGGACGAGTACAAGCAGGCCTTTTAAAAGACAATAATGAGGACTTAGGAAATGTAACCTCTATGCAGATATATGGTCGGATAGGGGATGCACGCGCAGGTTCGAAATTAACATTTGGTGATTTGGACAATATGCGAATCAAGGTTGGAATGTGTTTGCTGGAGAATATGGAACCACGGATACGGATCAACTTTGGTTGCATGGGAAATTGGGTATTTATATGACTACAAATGGTTATGCTAACAATGTCGTGGCGTATTACAATCCGGCTAGTAGTACTAATTTCGTGTTCAATACGAATCTTCGTGTGAATGGAGTGAATATAACTTCAGACGCTCGCTTGAAGGAAAATGTAGAGTCGCTGCAAAATCCATTAGCTCTTTTAGAGCAAGTGAATGGGGTCTCTTATTCATACAACCTCTCTACACTTGAGGAGAATAGGGAGCAGGATGAGTCTAAGTTCTCTGCCACATTGGATAATGGGATATCGGGAAGTTCCTCCGATTCAGAGGAGATTATGGATGCCGCTACTATCGCAAAGATAAATAGAGACAAACAAATCCAAGCAGAGATAGATCGAAGAGAGGCAGCGGAGGCTAGTCGTAAACGAATTGGTTTTCTGGCTCAAGACATACAAAAGGTATTACCCGAACTTGTACAAACGGATGAAAACGGGATGATGTCTATAGATTATATAGGTTTTATTCCGCTTATCGTAGAAAGTATCAAGGAGATGCAACAAACGATCCAACAACAGAATGAGGTGATTGATAATTTGCAAGCTCTACTATCGCCGGAGGTACAATCTCAATTACGTTCGAACACGACTTCCACAAGTAATATAAGTGCTGTGGATGGCGCAAAATTATATAATAGGGAAGGTGCTTCTGTCTCTTATACCTTACCGGCGACGTTTGTGTCTGCTAGTCTACAGATATTTGATGTCACAGGTAAACCCGTGAAAGTTATTAAGTTGGATAATGGAAGTAGTAATGTGGTAGAAGTAAGCCGTTCGGAACTTGGTTATGGAACGTTTATTTATACGTTGTTTGTGGATGGGAAGAAAGCGGATACTTTGAAGAAGTATGTAAGTCTGTAATCTCAAGGAATTAAAAATAGAAATAACAGAATCATAAATTCTTTGATATGAAAGAGAGAATCGTCTTTTTTACATGTATCGTATTGACTTGCTTATTTTCCCCGTTATCATCACAAGAGGTTGACACGAGAAGCTGTGTGAGTACTTATACAAATCAGACAGTATCATCAAGTGTATCAGTTTTGGGCTGTAATACGTTGGCTGTCCAAAATGTAACCGTGGCAAGTAATGGTAATTTATCTCTTTCCGCTCCGGCGCAAATTACGATTAATGGGCCTTTTGAGGTAAAGTCTGGCGGAATTTTGAATATTAGGCAATCCCAACAAATGATATTTACTTATACTTATGATGCGTCAGGAAAT
>ENA-OQAB01001331-OQAB01001331.1-human-gut-metagenome-genome-assembly--contig:-NODE-1331-length-11743-cov-3.851928_pt1 | contig 11743 bp, 16 predicted proteins | sample MGYA00242490_ERZ504517 | MGnify/ENA primary metagenome ERZ504517 (study PRJEB26092, sample SAMD00036298) | human gut metagenome | host: Homo sapiens | study: EMG produced TPA metagenomics assembly of...
GTGAAGCTGCAATGTCTCAAATCTGTATGCTCTCTCTGTCCTGTCTTTCATCTCGCCTCTCCTTCCTGCCCGACGGCAGCCTGTACATAGTATGTTTACAATTCCTATTGGATTAGTATGTTTTTGTTGATTATAATGGGGGATCCAGGATTTGTCAAATGGTTTTTGCAAAAGTTGGGGAAATTAGAGAGGATTTTTTTAGGAAATTGGGTCATGGCTTATGCCAGAGCAGATAGCAGGCAGTTCAGAGGTAACAAAATACGCTCTGACAGAAGAGGAAATGTCTGTCGGGGCGTATTTTTATATAAAAGATTGAAAAATATTACTATATAGGTAACAAATAATAAAATATAATACGATATTCACAATAATTAGAAACTATTTACATATCATTATGAATAAAGTATGATGGATTCATCAAAAAAATCTCACAAATCGAAAAAAAGGAGAAGCGATTATGAAAACATTTAATGTATGTATTGTAGGCGGCGGAAGTACATATACATTGGGATTTTTAAAGTCCTTTGTACGCCTGAGAGAAGAATTTCCACTGAAAAAACTGGTATTGTTTGATATAGATGCGGAGCGTCAGGAGCCGATTGGTAAATATGGCGAAATTTTATTTAAAGAACGTTTTCCGGAACTGGAATTTTCCTATACCACAGATGTGAAGGAAGCATATGAAGGAATGGATTTTATCTTTATGCAGATGCGCGCTGGCGGCTTAAAGATGCGCGCCAAGGATGAGCATATTCCTCTCAGTATGGGACTCATTGGTCAGGAAACCTGCGGAGCCGGCGGAATGGCATATGGACTTCGTTCCTGTGTAGATATGATTAAAGCAGTTCACGATATCCGTACCTATGCGCCCAATGCATGGATTTTAAATTACTCCAATCCGGCAGCAATCGTTGCAGAGGCTCTTCGCAGAGAATTCCCCGATGACAAGAGAATTTTAAATATCTGTGACCAGCCGGAAAATGTAGTCCGTTCCGTAAGCCGCCTGTTAGGATGTAAATGGGAAGATCTGGATCCGGTATATTTTGGCCTGAATCATTATGGCTGGTTTACTCATGTATATGATGCACATACAGGCGAAGATCTTTTGCCAAAGGTTCGTGAAATGGTGAAGGAGAAAGGATTTTTGCCCCAGGATGCGGAGCAGAGAGATCAGTCCTGGCTGGATACCTATGGAATGGTTCAGACGATCATGGCAGATTTCCCGGAGTTTCTTCCAAATACATACGATCAGTATTACCTGTATCCCGATTATAAAGTAAGCCATCTGGATCCCAACTTTACCCGTGCAGATGAGGTTATGGCAGGAAGAGAAAAAAGGGTGTTTACCGAATGTGCAGAGGTAATTAAAGAAGGAAAATTGGGAGATAAATTCCATGCAATATCAGATGCTCATGCAGAGATGATGATAAAGGTGGCAGAGGCGATTGCGTACAATAAAAATGACCGCCATATCCTGATCGTGGAAAATAACGGCGCGATTGCAAATATGCAGGATGATGCAATGGTTGAGGTGGTCTGTGAGCTTGGTATTAACGGACCGAGACCTATGCGCGTGGGTAATATTCCGCAGTTTAATTTAGGACTTCTGGTTAATCAGGTTTCCTGCGAAAAGCTGATCGTAGATGCATATTTTGAAAATTCTTATCAGAAGGCACTGGAGGCATTTACTCTGAACCGTCTGATCAATGATGCAAAGAAAGCAAGAAAAGTTCTGGATGCGCTGATTGAAGCGAATAAGGGGATGTGGCCGGAATTGCGGTAATCATACATAATCAGAGAATATATGTAAAATCGGGGGTTTACAATGAATAAGAATAAAGTTATGGACTTTTTTTCAGCCCTTGGACGGAGCTTACTGATGCCGATTGCAGCTTTAGCTGCCTGCGGCATCGTCCTGGGACTGAGTTCTGCACTGATGAAAGCACAGGTTGTAGAGGCGCTGCCATTTTTACAGCTTCCGGTTCTTCAGTTTGTAATTTTAACTTTGAATAAGGTAGCAGGCGTTGTTTTTACCTTGATCCCGGTGCTGTTTTCTATTTCCATTGCCTTTGGTCTTGCAAAGGAAGAAAAGGAAATAGCGGCATTTGCAGGCTTTATTGGCTACTATACCTTTTTGGTGGCATCTTCCTGTATGATAGGATCCGGGTTCATGGATTTCAGCGCGTTGAAGATTTCCGCGATTCTTGGTGTGGAAACACTGGACATGGGAGCGGTAGCAGGTATTATTTCCGGTTTGGTTACTGCAAAGATTCATAACAAATATCATAAAGTACAGTTTCCCGTAGCAATTTCCTTTTATGGAGGAAAACGATTCGTAGCGATTGCCGTAATTATGGCAATGGCAGCAGCCGGTCTGATCGCTCCTCTGATATGGAAGCCGATTTCTGCAGCCATTGACGGGCTGGGCGGCCTTATTTCCGCAACCGGTCTGGCAGGCGTATTTACCTATGGTTTTTTGGAACGCCTTCTGATTCCGACAGGACTTCACCATGTGCTGAACGGTCTTTTCAGAACCACATCTCTTGGGGGTGTTTATGAGGGCGTAGAAGGCTGTCTGAATATTTTCCTGCAGTTTATTGATAAGGTTGATATCAATGAACTGGCTCCGTTTACGGTATTCCTTGGACAGGGTAAAATGCCGATGATGATGTTTGGACTTTCCGGCGCGGCTCTCGCCATTTACCGTACTTCTCCGGAAGAAAAGAAGGGAAAGGTAAAAGCCCTGATGATCGCAGGCGTGGCAGCCAGCGTTGTTTCCGGTATTACTGAGCCTCTGGAATTTTCATTTATGTTTATTGCACCTGCATTGTTTGTATTTCATGCTGTTATGGGCGGTCTTTCGTTCATGCTGATGGCAGCGCTTCATGTGATTATCGGAAATACTGGAGGCGGATTGATCGACTACCTGATCTGGGGTGTGTTCCAGCCCGGATCCAACTGGTACTGGGTACTTGTAGTAGGACCCGTATTCTTTGTTGTCTACTATCGGGTGTTTAAATGGTATCTGACAAAAAAGAAGCTTTCAATCGATGTGGCAGATGAAGAGGAAACAGACGGGGAGCAGGGTGTTTCCATGGATGAGCAGCAGAAAGCAAAAGCGGTAAAGATTATTGAAGGACTTGGCGGCTTTGGCAACATCGGTGTGGTAAATAACTGTCTGACAAGACTTCGTGTGGATATCAAGGATATGGCTCTTGTTGATGAGGATATTCTCAAGAAGACAGGGGCAATGGGATTTGTACGATCGAGTGATACGCATATTCAGGTTATTTACGGCCCGAAGGTAGAGCGGATCGCATCCGATGTGAGGGAAGTATTAAAATATTGATCAATAAAAAGAGAACTTCTGATTTGAAAACTTGGATCAGGAGTTCTCTTTTATTGTACCCTGTGCTGCCAGTTCAATAATCAGCTGGATCAGGGTGATGATGCCGAGACGGGAGTTGATATCTACATGATGACATTCTTCATTCTGATCATTGCTGCACATCCAGATGGTGCTTAAAGAAAGTAGAGGACTGTTTTTTTCACTGGTAAGGAGAATAGTGGTAATTCCTCTTTTTTTGGCACATTCAAAAATCGGAAGATAGCGCTGAGAATCTCCGTGGGCGGAAATCATAAATAAAACAGAATCCGAGGTGATCTCATGGATCAGTCCAGCCAGAAGGCGGTGCCATTCGATAAGAATCGATGGGTGATCCAATGTATTTAAAACGACCTGAAGATATTTTGCCGGGACAGAGCTTAAATTGGAACCATAGATATATACGGGATTGTCGCCGGTAAGATAGTCGGCAATGCGTTTTAATTTGTCTGCATCGACAGCTTCCATATTATCTCTAAACAGAGCCAGGGAATGGGAAATCAGATCATTAGGAGAAAAAACGGGTTCCTTCATCTGTTTTAACTCATGACGGAGCTGGTATTTAAATTCATTATATCCATTTAAGCCCAGTTTTTGACAAAAACGAACGATGGTAGCGTTTGAGGTATAAAGAGCAGAACTCAGGTCATTTAAATGAGTGTGGACAGAGAGGGGAAGGTTTTTTTCAAAATAATCCAGTATGCTCTTTTCTGTTTCCGTAAGCTGCATACGGTGCGCTTTTTCAAATAATGGAATCATGGGTATCTCCTAAACGTTTGTATTCCAGATAGCTGCGGATAATCATGTGTATCACATAAAAGACCGGAAGGCGGGATGTGAATTCCGCACCCTGGTTTTCACGTTGGTTTGTAAAAAAACGGAAATTGATGGTTCCCAGATCAGCAAGGGCATTGCTGGTATAGGGAGAAATGGTCAAAATAGGGATATGATTCATACTGCCTATTTTTCCCATTCGAATGGTTGGTTCAAAGTTTCCAGTAGTACTGATCAGGATCAGAAGACACTTATTTTTCTGGTTTTGCAGGATGTGGGCGGACATTTTGGAGGATTCCAGCAAATATACATTTTGCCTACCGATGGAAAGCAGCAGTTTTTCAAAGTAATTGCTGAGGATAGACGTAAGTCCGCCGGGGGCCCATACATAGATCGGGCAGTCACTGTCAAGATAATGAAAGGTTCTGGAAAGCTGTTCTTCTGAGATCAGGCCGGCAGTGCCGTCAATATTAAAGCACATGGAATCCATCAGCCTCTGAATATCAAAGTCCGGCTTTTTTTCGGGAGAGGACGGAATGTCATGGATCATAGTTTGATGGCGCAGCTGATACTTAAACTCTGCAAATCCGGAATATCCCAGTTTCCGGCAAAAACGTAAGATCGTAGCGGAAGAGTAGGATACCTGGGCAGAAAACTCCCGAATATTCATATCCACGATGGCATCACCATGTTCGTATACATATTTTAAAATATTCAATTCATTATTGCTTAAAGAATTGATCGTAGAATCGCTTAGATGAAGGCTGACCATATATTCTCCCTGATTATGTAAAAATAAACTGAAATAATCATATATCAATCGATGTAAAAATGCAAGATACACCTACAGCTTAATCTCAACCCTGTAATCATCATCGATCAATCTAAAGTTTACATGATGCGCCTGAGCCAGCCTTAGAACCTGGGCGTTTTCCAGATTGTGTCCAGATTTATTATTTGGCGGGGGATTGCCTTTCCGGAGCTTGTAAAACGATACAGGAACGGGCGGGTCATGCTGGACAGGCAGAAAAATCCTACTCGCGATGTGGGGACACAGTATATCCGCTGGTTTGATGAATACGCAGGCAGCTTCTTTAAGGTATCTGCCAGGGATGAGCGTCCCTATATCTGCGGGGAACGCTGCTGGCAGCTTCGGTGTGAATACCTCCATCAAAATAAAGGATTTTTAAATGATGAAAATGAGGATACAGTTCATTTTCACCTAGGTGTAAACTGTGGCACATCTCTCTGTGAACTGGACAGAACAAGAGGCCAGGCAGACAGGAGCGACATTCGGATTGATATCGAGCAGTTTTGTCTGAGGATGTGTCAGGCGGCAAAAAGCTACTATAACCAGGTTCATAAGGAAAAAATTTCAGCCTTTACAATACGCCGGTTCTCGATTTTATCCAGATCCGTCAGAAGGTACGAACGGATGACCTGCTTATTATCATGCATGGAAACAAAGTTTATGCCAATGGACTTAAGGCTGTTTTAGAAGCGTTTCCCGGTCATATCCTTTGTTTTTCCACCTGGGAAGAGAAAAGAAAAAAACTGGGAAATCGGAAGCCATCTATCTGGATCCTGTCAGAGAAATTGGCAGAGGAGGCAGATCCAACCGGGAATAGCCAGGATGCATCCAGGGTGATTCTTCTGACCGGAAAAGAATGGCTGCCGAAGGAGAAGGCCGGCCTGACGGTTCTTACTATGCCATTGAAGCCGGAGGCTTTACGCAGAGCGGTAAAAGAACATTTGCAGTAGAGGAGATAAGATGCAGAATATGATCATAACTGTTTTGGCAGGAATTATTTTGGCAGCAGCCATCCGTCTGCGTAAAAAAAACAGAGAGCTTGGGCGGTTAAAGGAGCAGATTCATCAGGTGAAGGAGGAGACGAAAGCGCTGCAGGCTCAGGTACAGACCCTCCGGATAAGGATTTCCGATCAGGAATCTGCGGAGGACGAGCTGTGGGATTGTGCAAATACCATTCATCTGTATGCAGCACTTTCTAAAGAGGAAGCGAGGCAGCCGTCTTTCAGGGAAAAGCAGGAAGAGATTTTACAGGCAGATGTTTAAAATGTCTGCGGCTTCCTGAAGCGTGGATGTTTCCTTAAGAACTCTTTGCAGCGGTCTGAGCGGCACTGCTGCAGCTGCTCAGTGCATTTTTTATAAGTCGGGTTTGAAATAATCATTCTGGCCTGCGGCGCTCTTACGATTGTTCCGGACATCCCGGGAATAAAACAGGATAATGTATATCTGGTAAATGATATTCTCAGCCATTGTTCTTGCCTTTGGTTCCAGACCGGATACAGCCCTTTGGGAAACTCTGACAGAGAAAGAAGGGGGATATCGTATTGGAGACGGCCTTAAAGCAGGAGATGCAAAGAAAGCAATCTATGAAGTAACCAGATTGGCATTGGAGCTGTAGAAAATGTTATTGACATATGCCGTAAACAGAGTTATACTCCAAAATATAAATGGCATATGCCATAAACGAGCCGAAAGAGGTGAGTACGATGCCAAGGCCCAAAAAGTGCCGAAAGGTGTGCCAGATGCCGCAGATAAGGGAATTTCATCCTTTGGGCAGAGCCTGCGGTGATCCGGCAGTGATCCTGACTGTGGATGAATATGAGGCAATCCGCCTTATCGACAGACAGGGGTTTTCCCAGGAGGAATGCAGTGCCTATATGCAGGTTGCCAGAACTACGGTTCAGCTTATCTATAATTCCGCCCGGAAAAAGATAGCAGAGGCACTGGTAGAGGGACGGGTTCTGCGCATTGAGGGCGGGGACTATCAGCTTTGCAGCGGAGAAGAAGAGTACTGCGGCTGCGGAGGCTGTAAAAAAACACCGTCTGGGCTGTGCACAAAAGCTGACGAAGGAGGAAAAAAGGATGAAAATCGCAGTTCCGTTGGATGAAAACAGACAGGATGTGTGTATTGTTTTGGCCCGCGCACCCTATTTCCTGTTCCGTGAAAACGGCAGGGATACAATCGTGGAAAATCCGGCAGCCAAAGCATCGGGAGGCGCAGGGATTCAGGCAGCGCAGTTTCTGGTGGACAGCCGTATCGATACTCTGCTTACAGTCCGCTGCGGAGAGAATGCGGCAGAGGTCTTTAAGGCCGCAGGTATAAAAATTTATAAATCCGCAAATAAAGCCGCTGCGGATGATCTGGCTGCATTGGAGGAGGGAAGGCTTGAGGAGCTGACTCACTTCCACGGCGGCTACCATGGTGTACAATGAAAATCGCCTGCTTGAGCGGCAAGGGCGGTGCGGGGAAAACTCTGGCTGCAGTGAATCTTGCAACAGCAGCCGGAAATGCAGTATATATTGACTGTGATGTGGAAGAGCCCAACGGACATTTATTTCTGAAGCCCGATCGGACAGAGGAGGTAACAGTAAGCGCTCTTTTGCCGGAGTTCGATCCCGGCCGCTGCACCGGCTGTAAAAAAATGCGTGGAATTCTGCCGCTTCCATGCTCTGATGTATATCAGGGAAAAACCCATGGTATTTTCTGAGGTCTGCCACAGCTGCGGCGGCTGCAGTCTGGTTTGCCCGGAAAATGCTGTTACAGAAAGAGAAAAGCCGGTTGGAAGGCTGCAAATCGGGATGGCGGGAGATGTGAAAACAGTGACCGGTATTTTAAATCCCGGAGAGGCGTCAGGCATCCCTGTTATTCGGGAAGCGCTTAAACAGGCAGAGGGGCTGACGATTATAGACGGCCCTCCCGGAAGCGCCTGCAGTGTGATGGAAAGTGTGATGGATGCGGACTTCTGTATTCTTGTGGCAGAGCCTACAGCCTTTGGCTTTCACAATTTCCAGATGGTTTATGAGCTTGTGACTCTGTTGGGGAGAAAATGCGGCGTTATTATCAATAAAGAAGAGACTCCCTATGAACCGCTGGAGGATTTTTGCAGGGAGCATGATCTTAAAATACTGTGCCGTATCCCCTATTCTCCCAGGATCGGAGCCATGGCGGCAGCAGGAGAACTCGTTTCCCGAAAAGACCCTGAGCTTGGCAGACTGTTTGCAGATGTGCTGAAGCAGATTGGAGGTGTCTTATGAAACATCTTTTGATCCTCAGCGGAAAGGGAGGCACTGGAAAGACTACCACCGCAGCGGCTTTTATTCATTTTTCTCAGACAAGGGCAATGGCAGACTGCGATGTGGATGCGCCTAACCTTCATCTGGTAGCGGCTCCTCCGGTTTCTCCGGAAATTTCCGAATTTCTGGGAGGGGAGAAGGCTGTGGTTGATCCTGATAAATGTGTTGGCTGCGGGATCTGTGCGTCCCACTGCCGGTTTAATGCTCTTGAAAAGGAAGAGGGAAGATATCGGGTAAATGAATATGCCTGCGAGGGCTGCGGTGTGTGCGCTTATGTATGTCCCCAAAAGGCAGTGTATCTTGCGGAGGATGTGGCAGGCAGAAAGGAACTGTATCTGGGCGAGAGGATATTTTCTACGGCTGTTTTGAAAATGGGCCGGGGAAATTCCGGAAAGCTGGTAACAGATGTGAAGATGGCCATGCTGAAGCATGCTCCGGAAACGGAACTGGCCATTATTGACGGATCTCCCGGCATTGGATGCCCGGTGATTGCGTCTGTCAGCGGAATGGATCTGGTGCTTATAGTGGCAGAACCCAGCCAGTCGGGAATCAGCGATTTGAAACGGCTGGTAAAAACCGCCAGAACATTTCAGGCAAGTTTGGCAGTCTGTGTCAATAAATGGGATGTAAGTCCGGAACATGCGCGGGATATAAAGGAGTTCTGCAAAGAAGAGGATATTCCGTTTGCAGGCGTGATTCCCTATGATAAAAACGTATCATTGGCAGTGAATGCAGGAAAAAGCATTGCAGATATAGACTGCCCTGCCAGAGATGCGTTAAAAAATATATTTGAAACTGTAAACCAGATCTTAAAGAAAGATGAAAAAGGAGTAAGATGATTATGAAAATTGCAGTAGCAGCTATGGGCAGCGAGGTTGCCGGACATTTTGGACATTGTGAGAACTTTATCTTTTTTGATGCAGAGGACGGTAAGATTGTGGCTGAAAATTCCGTCCCCAATCCGGGCCACCGTCCCGGCTTTCTGCCGAATTTCCTGGCTGATAACGGAGCCCAGGTAATTATCTCCGGCGGAATGGGCGGAGGAGCTGTAGATATCTTTAATGAGCGCGGTGTAGAGGTGATTGTAGGTGTTCAGGGTGACGCCAGAACTGCAGTAGAAACCTATCTTCGGGGCGAGCTGATTTCTACCGGATCGATCTGCCACAATCATGAGCATGCAGATGAGTGCGGCGAGCATCACTAAAGATTGAAAAATGATTCTCCGCCTATTGACATTTTTATACAAATATTGCAAACTATAATAAGTAGTTTCTGAAACTATATTATAGGGCGGAGGAATTAGATGTGGTACAGATTATAACGGATTCTTCTGTGATGTATACAGAAGATGAGGCAAAAGCAATGGGGTTTGAGGCAATTCCCCTGTGCATACATATAGGAGATCTGGAAGGCCGGGATCTTCAGATTGATATGGAGGAATTTTACCGGCGTATTCAGGAAGGGCAGGTTCCCAGATCCTCTCAGCCTCCCATCGGGGAGGTGCTGGATGCATATGCCAGATATCCGCAGGATGAGATTGTCCATATTTCCATAGCAGAAGGCCTTTCCGGCACCTATCACGGAGCATGCAGCGCCAGAGAAATGACAGAAAACCCTGAGCGGATTACGGTGTTCAACAGCAGAACTCTGTGCGGGCCTCATCGATATATGACAGAACAGGCGCAGAAGATGAAGGAAGAGGGAAGAAGTGCTTCTGAGATTCTGGAATGGTTAAAGGAGGCTGCCCAAAAGACAGAGTCCTTTTTGATCCCGCAGGACTTTTCCTTTTTAAAGAGAGGCGGAAGGCTGACTCCCGTTGCAGCGGCCCTTGGTTCTGTTTTGAAATTAAAGCCGGTTATGAAGCTGACGGAGGATGGAACCAGAATTGACAATTTTTTTTGTAAAGCGTACCATGTCTGCCGCTGTAAAAGGAATTATGGAGTACATGAAACAGAAGGACATCGGGCAGAACCATATTTTATATATTGTCCATGCTGCGGCGAAAAAAGAGGCGGAGAATATCCGTACTATGTTTGAAACCGCATTTGCAGGTCTGGAAATTCATATACTGGAGCTGAGTCCGGTGTTCGTGGCTCAGGGAGGGCCGAAGTGTGTGGCAATTCAATATATTCACCGTTAAATTTTGAATGTATTTGTACCGGTATATAAAAACTCCTGGCTGATTACCCTGTACGGGATCAGTCAGGAGTTTTTAGTTTACAGATCCAGCTTTAAATCGCCGTCCTTAATCCAGCCCATTTTCCGAAGCGCTTCTCCGAAAATAAAGGTCAATACAGCGGGGAGGAGGAAGCAGACGAAAAGGATTCCCAGCCACATACTGGTTCCGCCTCCCATGGCAGTGTAGATTCCGATGGGGCCTACCAGGCCGCAGGTTCCCATTCCTGAACCGGCAGGTATATTTTCCAGATGGAATACCATAGTGGCGATAGGGCCTGTGATCATGGATGCAAGTGTGGGGGGAATCCAGATCCGGGGATTTAAAACAATATTTCCCATTTGAAGCATGCTGGTTCCCAGCCCCTGAGCCATCAGGCCGCCGATTTTATTTTCCCGGTAACTCATAACGGCGAAGCCGATCATCTGTGCGCAGCAGCCTGCGGTAGCGGCGCCCCCGGCCAGACCATCCAGAGAAAGGGCAATACAGATGGCTGCGCTGCTGATGGGAAGGGTTAACGCGACGCCGATGAGGGCAGAAACGAGGATTCCCATGATAAAGGGCTGCATTTCTGTAGCAGTTTTTACAAGATTGCCGAACCAGCTCATAAAGCCTGCCACCCCCGGTCCTACGAACTGTGCTACCAGCACGCCGGAGATGATAGTAACTCCCGGAGTGACCAGAATATCCAGACGGGTTTCTTTTGACACGATTTTTCCCAGCTCTGCGGCTGCGATAGTAGCTACCAGAGCGCCTACAGGCCCTCCCAGGGCGTTTCCGGCAATACCTACGGTTGCGGCGGAAAAGAGGACAAGCTGGGGAGCTTTTAAGGCATGGGCAATGGCAATACCCAGAGCCGCGCCGGTAGCGCTTTTGGCATAGTCTGCGATTACATTAAAAATTTCAATGTGGAACTGCTGTCCAAGAGTTCCGAAAATGGTGCCGATCAGAAGGGAAGCAAAAAGGCCGAAGGCCATGGCTCCCAAGGCATCAATCAGATAGGTCTGGACGGTGATGCTGACATTTTTCCGTTTAAGGAAATCCTTGATACTGGCTGCTGACATAATAGATTCTCCCTTTTTTCTGCTGCCGGAGCCAAAATCACAGGGAAATCCTGCAGATGTCGGTTCCAGGCAAGGTTTGCTAGGGATTTTATCACATATTTACGAAATTGCAAGGATTTTGAAGAATTTCACAAGAGATTGTTAAGAAAATAACAAAAAAATACCTCCTGAATGACAGGCAAAACAGCTTTGTGAATCAGGGAAGGTATTTATATAAGAATTACATCTGCCTTTGTTGTTTC
>ENA-OQAB01001332-OQAB01001332.1-human-gut-metagenome-genome-assembly--contig:-NODE-1332-length-11741-cov-3.781901_pt1 | contig 11741 bp, 8 predicted proteins | sample MGYA00242490_ERZ504517 | MGnify/ENA primary metagenome ERZ504517 (study PRJEB26092, sample SAMD00036298) | human gut metagenome | host: Homo sapiens | study: EMG produced TPA metagenomics assembly of...
TTGGGTGAAAAGATTGTTGACTAGAATTTCTTTCTTGTCTTTTGTGAATACTCCTAATCCTTCGTGCGAGATTTGGAGATGAGTGATTAGCTTTTCACGTTCGATGTAGAGAGCTTCTTTGGTTTCGTGCAATCGTTTGTAGATTTGGATGATGTGTTGTGAGATTTCTCCTAGTTCATTATGTGGAAAAGCGGATTGCATAGCCATTTCGATAGGCTCGTTTCGGTCGGCACGCATGGCAAATTCACGGAGCTGGCTGATGGAAGTGCCCAGTTTGTTGGTGAATTTATAGAAGATAATCATTAATAATAAGGTCACGATGATGGTAAACCATAGATAGTGTGGATCTGCTTGCAGGTTGTTGATGAGGCTGACGTTATAAGGCAAAGCCGAACGGACAATATAATCTTTATAACGAGTGGCCGAATAAAAATAGGGAACTCCGGTTGTTTCCGAAGTACGACGTACGTCATATCCGTTACCATGCTTTATTGCTTTCTGTACTTCCGGACGATTCAGATGGTTTTCTATTTGGTTATTATGATTTGGATAACTGTCGTAAACAACATTTCCTTCTGCATCAATAAGGGTCACACGCAAGTCTTCCAGAATATGTTTGTTGATATAACCGCTGATTATTTCGCTATCAAGGGGTTGCTCTTCCAATTGTTCGTAGAGTCTGCTGTTGTAATCTTGCAGTTTTGTATTCAGCAGTTCTATTTTATATTCCCGTTCACGTTGATACTGGTACGCAATAAAACAAATGGCAAATACCAGAAAGAGTGAAATAACCGAAAGGAACAGCTTCCGGCTGAAAGAAAGAAAATGTTTTTGAGTTACAGGCAGGTTCATAATAATTGCTTAATTCGGTATTATTACTTATTCAGCTTCAAAACAGTATCCATATCCGAGACGGGTGACAATACGTTTGCCGTATATACCTATCTTTTTACGTAAACGGGTGATGTTTACGTCGATGGTACGGTCGAGCACATACACTTCGTCACTCCAGATACGGGCCAGAATGTCTTCGCGTGAGAATACGCGTCCCTTATTCTGTACCAGTAGAAGCAATATTTCAAATTCTTTTTTAGTCAATGGCACTTCTTCGTCGTCGATACTTACTTTCTTCTTTGTGATGTCAATAACGAGCGACTGATAAGTAAGACGTTCGGGGGCTCTTTCCGTTTCCGTTGTTACCGTACGTCTTAATACTGCTTTCACACGGGCAATGACTTCACGCAGGGAGAAAGGTTTCGAAATATAATCGTCTGCTCCCAGATTGAATCCGGTCACAGTATCGTTTTCGGTATCTTTTGCCGTGATAAAGATGATAGGCACTTTCGCTGTTTTCTTGTCTTTTTTCAAAATGTTAGCCATTTTGAATCCGGAGATTTCTCCCATCATCACATCCAATAATAACAAGTCGTTAAGTACTGATATCCATTTTTAAGGCTTCTTCAGCAGAATTTGCGGTATCTACTTCGTAGCCTTCGTTCTCAAGGTTGAACTTTAAGATTTCGCATAAATCTTCTTCGTCATCTACTACTAAAATCCGGTATTCGTTCATTGTACTTCTTATTAATGTAAAGAGAGACATACGGCGTCTCTTTATTACAAAGTTAAACTTTATTTCTTTTCTTCGACAAAATTGCGGCGTTTTTGTTACGATGGAATGAAACAAGTATTACATTGTGATTACAAAATCTCTATTTCAGTTAATTAAATATTATCTTTGTATTGTTTTAAGAAGGGTGACTATATGAAAGAATTAATGAATATAACAAGGTGGGGGCAATCTAAGTGGCGTATGTCATTGATAGTGGCTGTATTGGCTGTTGTAATCATTGGTTCGGTTTGGTTGAACGTCGTTCCTTTCCGTTCCGGTTTTGAGATAACGGATGAATTGGGCGGTAATATTTTTCCTTCCAGCATTTTGTCTGTCGCAACAACAGACGCTCAAGTGATTGTACCGGCTGACTCTATGTTTGTAGGGAACCCAAAATCTTGTATTGCAGTGAAAGTCCGCTCTACAAAGGCTTATAGCCGGGTGAGGATAGAAGTTGCGGAAACCCCTTTCTTCTCTCGTTCTGTTTCAGAATTTGTATTGGCAAAACCGCGTACTGAATATGCAATCTATCCCGATGTTATTTGGAATTATGAAGCTTTGAAGAATAATAATCAAGCGGAGCCGATTAGTGTTGCCATTACGGTAGAAATGAACGGGAAAGAGCTGGGGCAACGGGTGCGTACTTTTTCGGTGCGCAGTATTAATGAGTGTTTATTGGGATATGTTACAGGAGGTACAAGATTTCATGATACCGGCATTTTCTTTGCGGCGTATGTAAATGAAGAAAACCCTATGATAGACCAGCTATTGCGTGAAGCATTGAATACTCGTATTGTGAACCGTTTTCTTGGTTATCAAGGTAGTCCTGAAGCTGTCGATAATCAGGTTTATGCATTGTGGAATGTTTTACAGAAACGTAATTTCCGGTATAGCTCTGTTTCTAATACTAGTTTATCCAGTAATGTGGTATTCTCGCAACGAGTCCGGACGTTTGATGATGCTTTGGAGTCATCGCAGATTAACTGTGTAGACGGCAGTGTTTTGTTTGCTTCTTTGCTTCGTGCCATCAATATCGAGCCGATACTGGTACGTACGCCCGGACATATGTTTGTAGGTTATTATACTGACGCGAATCATAAGGATATGAAATTTCTTGAGACTACTATGATTGGAGATGTCGATTTGGATGATTTCTTTCCTGATGAACAGTTGGATTCTACTATGGTGGGGAAAACACAGAATCAAATGTCCCGTATAACTTTTGATAAATCTAAGGAATATGCAAGTCGGAAATATCAAGAGAATGAAAAGGGGATTCATTCAGGCAGATTGAATTATATGTTTCTGGAAATATCCAAGGATGTAAGAAGACGGATACAGCCAATAGGGAAATAACCAAAATAAAGTTAATTGTAAGGTTATAAGTACTCTGGGAACTTTTTTACTCTATGTGATTAAGTTCTGTCTCATTTTTGATATATTTTTCTTTTCTGTGTTTTATTATTTTAAATATTTGTTTTTAATAGTTAATACTATTACTGTCCTTCTAATAAAATCCTGCTTTCTGAAAATGCTATAAAATTATTAATCACATGGTAATAAAGGAGTATTCACCTGTCGTGTATAATGCTTTTTTGATAGGGATTAATGAATTTTGTTATTTTGTATTTGGTAATATTGCAAAATTATAAAAGCAAATATATTAATATTTATTTAATATATTTTAAACTAGTTATTTTTTGATTTGCTGAATTAATTTATAAATTTGCAAACAAATCCAAATAAATAGAGCTTATGAAAAGAAATTATTGCTTATCATTAGTGTTGCTTGCATTGTTTGGGATATCTGTGCCATATTCAGCTGTTGCCGCTGATAATGTGCTAAGTTCCCAGAGTACTCAGCAAGCTAAAACAATCACAGGTAAAGTAGTGGATGTTGCAGGTGAACCGATTATTGGAGCCAGTGTATTGGTGAAAGGTTCCGGTACGGGTACTGTTACTGACATCAATGGAAAATTCTCGGTAGAAGCTCCAGTGGGTAGCACATTGGTAGTCTCATTTGTCGGATATGCTACGGAAGAAGTGAAAGTAGGAGCGGCAAGCGACTATACCGTTACCCTGAAAGATGACACCCAGTCATTGAGTGAAGTTGTTGTAACGGCGATGGGTATTAAAAAAGAGAAAAAAGCCTTAGGTTATTCGGTTTCAGATATTAACTCCAAAGAGTTGATGAAGAATAAACAAACGAATGTGGTAAACTCTTTGGCCGGTAAAATTCCCGGTGTAAATATTACGCAGGCCGGTGGTGCCGCCGGTGCCGGTTCCAATATCGTAATTCGTGGTGGTAATTCTGCCAGTGAATCTCGTGACAATCAACCTTTGTTTGTTGTAGACGGTATTATCTATGATAACTCTACGGTTAATACCGGTAATTCCGGTACCGATGGTATGACGAAAACGGCGACGACTTTCAGTAACCGTGTAATGGATATTAACCCTGAAGATATCGAAAGCATGTCTGTATTGAAAGGTGCTGCGGCTGCTGCATTGTACGGTTCCCGTGCCGCTAACGGTGTTATTATCATCACTACCAAAAAAGGAGAAGAAGGTGCTGTAAGAGTAAATGTAAGCAGTAAATATACCTATTCATGGGCTAATAAATTACCGGAAGTTCAGAATCTGTATGGCCGTGGAGAATATAATACTTCCGGTGCCTTTATTGATAAGACAATGGATTCCTGGGGAGACAGAATCGATGGAACCGCTTATGATAATATAGGTGATTTCTTCCAGGGAAGCAGTGTTTGGGATAACAGTGTCAGTGTATCCGGCGGTAGCAAAAACGGTTCTTTCTATTTGTCCGGTTCCAATTATCATCAGTCCGGTATTATTCCTACAACAGGTTATGACAAGACGACTTTCCGTTTTAATGGCGAACAAAAATACGGTATCTTGACAGTAGGAGCCAACGTTTCTTATTCACAGGCAAGTACCGATAAAACGTTGACCAGCGCGGGCTTGTACGGACAAGGAGGTAACGGCGCAATGACCGCTGTTTATGGATGGCCTATCGATGACCAAATGAGCCGTTATCTGAATGATGATGGTAGCAAATACCGTATATTGGAAGGCTTGCAAGATTTGGAAGATGATATAGAAAACCCGTATTGGATTCTGAATAAGAATACTTTGACAGACGAAACATCCCGTTTTACAGGTGCTCTTAATGCAAGTTTGAAACTGACAGACTGGTGGGATGTGTCGGCACGCGCAGGTATTGATAAATATACTACCAGTTCCAATACGCTTCGTCGCGCAGGCGGTGCGGTTAAGCAGATATATCAGAACGGTTATATGTCTAAGGGCGATGTGAACTATCAATATATAACAACGAACGTAATGTCTAACTTCCATAAGACTTTCGGGGATTTCGACTTGAATCTTTTGGTAGGTACCACCACGGAAGCTACAAAGACCACGAATAATACTCGTTGGGGATATAACTTTGTAACGGAAGGACTTTACAGCTTCAATAATATCATTAAAGCCAATCAGTATTTCAAGGAGAGTACGGTACGTAAACGTATGGTAGGTCTTTATGGAGAATTCCGTGCCTCTTACAAGAACCTTGTTTATTTGACGGTGACCGGACGTAATGATTGGTCTTCTACATTGCCGGTAAATAATCGTTCTTATTTTTATCCTTCTGTAAGCGGCTCATTCGTATTTACCGAGTTGTTGCCGAAGAATAATGTACTTTCATTCGGTAAGATTCGCGCATCCTGGGCACGGGTCGGTAAGGATGCTGATGCGTATTCTTTAGGTTATTATATGTGGCCTGTGGCTACACTGAATGGCGGCAAGTACGGTATGGGTAATAGTTGGACAGGCGGTAGTGTCGGTTTGAAGCCCGAGATACAGGATTCTTATGAATTAGGTTTGGAAATGCGTTTCTTTAACGGACGTTTAGGATTTGATTATACCTACTATCAAAGCAAGACGAAAGACCAAATCTGTGCACCGCGTTTAGCGCAGTCTACCGGATATATCTTCCTTACACTGAATGGCGGATCGGTAGAGAACAAGGGTATGGAACTCTCGATTACGGGCAAGCCTATTGTAACAAGAGATTTCCAATGGGAAACAACATTAAATCTTTCCGGTAATCGCGGACGTTTGGGTGACTTTATCGACGGCGTAGATATTTTCTATGTGACAGATGCGCAGATTGGTGCGGCTAAAGCCGGTTCAATACCGAATGGCGGTTATTTCTTAGGATTGACGGGTAATAAGTACGAAACGGCTCAAGGACCTGACGGTAAGATGTATAATGTAATCGATGCCTCTACCGGCTTATATAAAGATACGCAAGTTGAAACCAATATTGTGGGTAACCGTGAGCCGAAGCTGATAGGTGGTTTTAACAACAGTTTCAGTTATAAGAATTTCAATCTTTCCTTCTTGTTTGATATACGTTTGGGTGGCGATATCTATAACGGTACCGAATACTATCTCGTAACGAAAGGACTGAGTACGAAGACAATAAACAGAGAGTCCGTATCGTTTACAGGCGTTGTCAATACTGGTACTACGGCGAAACCTGCTTATGAAACCAAAACTATTACTTATAATGCCAATGAAACTTATCAGGTTGGTAATTCTACCCGTTCCGGTAAGTATATGATTCAGGAATATTATAAGAACTACGCAAAGAATGCTTACAACTTTATTACCGATACCAATTGGTTGCGTTTGCGTTCTATTTCTTTGTCCTACGATTTCAAGGATCTGTTGAAGAAACAAAATATAATCAAGGGACTGACTGCCACGATTACAGGAACCAACCTGTTTGTCTGGACAAACTATAAAGGTATGGACCCCGAAACATGCGTTTCCGGTTCCGGTACAGGTGGTTCCGGCTCTGCAGGTATTGACTATTGCGGTGTTCCGGCTACAGCCGGCATGTCGTTTGGCATTAATCTTACATTCTAATAACGGATTTAAAAAGATAAGAGTATGAAGAAACTAATACATATTGCACTTGGCTTGGCGCTTGTGTTCGGAATGTCTTCTTGTGAGGACTACTTGGATGTGAATACAGATCCGGATAATCCGGTGTCCGAAACCGTATCACCGCAGCTTCGTTTGCCGTGGATACAAAACTATTACGCTTATGCGTGGGGTACGGCCAGCATGCGTACCAATACGATTGCCGGTATTATGACACAGACGGGTGGTACGGCTGCCAACAGTCTGCTGTCATCATGGAATCCGGCCCAAAGCTCATGTACTACCATCTACCAGAATTTCTATCTGGGTGCGGGTGTGAATATTGAGGCATTGATTGATAAGGCGGAAGCAGAGGGAGCTTATCATTATGAAGGTGCGGCATATTGCATTAAGGCAATGGGATTCATGATGATGCTCGATTTACATGGCGAATTACCTGTTCAAGAGGCATTCATCGGTAAGACAGACCCGGCTTATGACGATGGTAAGGCCATGTATGAACTTTGTATGGGCTATTTGGATAAAGCTATTGAGAACTTTGGCAAACAACAGAATCCCATTGCTCCGGCACTGAGCGCCGGTGATTTGTGGAATGGGGGAGAAGTTTCCAAATGGTTGAAATTATGTTATGGTTTGAAAGCCCGCTATTTATTGAAATTGTCAAAGAAGGCGGATTTGTATGATCCGGAGGCTATTTTGACAGCATTGAATTCCGCGCCTCAATCGAATGATGATAATACTATTATGAAACATTATAACGTAGAGGGAGATGAAGTCAATTTCACAGTAAGCGATCCTTATCAGGCTTCCGTTGTTTGGGACTGTACCGGATATGGAGGAACGCAACGCCTGACGCGTTGGTATGTTAATCTGCTGACCAATGAATTTACAGGTGGTTCGGGAACAGAAGATCCACGTTTGACAAAGCTGGTTCCAGCTATGATGAAAAATGTAAAATTGAATGCTGATGGCAAAATAATTTCCAAGGAATGGGCACGTGATGCCGGAGTAGATGTAATACATTCCACTACTCGTGCAGAAGGTGGACCGGTAGCCGCTTTATTTGTAACGGGTGGAGAAACCGGCTATAATAAGGATAAAGGAGGTTTTGTGATAACTTATGATTTGTCCAAGGCGGATAATACAGTAAAGACGGAGTTTATTACCAATGCCCAAGCCATACATCAAACTACGGTTGATGGAGACAAAGTGACTATTCTATATCAGAAAGGCTCTGCTTACTGTAATACTACAGACTATAAACGTGCGGGTGATACTATTTATGTGAACTTACGTTCCAATGGTATGGCCAATAGCGGGCGGAATACTACGGATATGTATTACTATACAGATGCGAAGTATGATTATGTAGGTGGTACGGGTACATTCTATGCACGTCCTAATTCGGATACGGATATCCTTACTTATTCGGAAATGTGCTTTATTAAAGCGGAAGTTCTTTTCCGTAAAGGAGATACCGATGGAGCGTTGAGTGCTTATAAGAAAGGTATAGAGGCAAACTTTGACCGTATGCAGGAAAAACTGAAATCATGGGAGGCTGAAGGTACGCAGAACGAGGATCAGAAACCCATGGCTGATAATGCCAAAAGTTCTTATATGGCAAGTAATGCCGTATGCCAAAATGCAGCCAATCTGACTTTATTCGAAATCATGCGTCAAAAAATTATAGCATTGGGTATCAATATTGAAAACTGGAATGATATGCGCCGTTTGGATTATGACTATGTAGATTATGACCGTCCAAATGATTTTTCCGCTGTTAGTAAGATTATAGGTACTTCTAAGGATGATCCTACTTATTGGTTCCGTCGCTTCAGCCAGAGTACTCACGAAAGTAACTATAACTTAACTCAGTTGAAAGCATCCAACAAGCAAGCTATGACAGACCCGATTTGGTCGTGTCCGGTTTGGTGGGATTGCGCAACAGATAATGAATATTATGGTTACATTAAGTAAGCGATAAATTCGTTAGTTTATAGAATGTTAAATTAAATATCTTAAAATCTTGATGTGCATATTATTTCATTGATTATCTTTGCACTCGAAAATAGATTTATAAGATATATTAAAATATTGGAGACCTAAACAGTCTTCATTCATAGATGATGATTGGAACAGCCGGTTCGTGAGAATCGGCTGTTTTTTGTTTGGATTGTTTGCATATCAACAGCGGTAATGTTACTTTTGCAAGAAAGAACTCATTTAGTCAATGAAATATGAAACAAGGTAAGAAATTTATTTCTCCGGGAGCATGGTTCTCTATGGTTTATCCGGCAGACTGGAACGAATTTGAAGACGGGGAAGGTTCTTTCCTGTTTTATAATCCTAATGAGTGGACGGGTAATTTCCGTATATCTGCTTATAAGGGCGATACAACGTATGGTCAAGAAGCCGTTAAGCAGGAATTAAAAGAGAATACTTCGGCTGTATCTGTAATGGTAGGGCATTTAAACTGTGCGTACAGTAAGGAAATGTTCGAAGAAGAGGGTACATATTATACTTCCCATCTTTGGATTGCAGGAATAGACGATGTCGCTTTTGAATGTTCGTTTACAGTGCGCAAAGGCGAATCAGTGGTAGAGGCCGAAGATATCATAGCTTCATTGGAAGTCCGCAGAGCCAATCAGAAGTATCCGGCAGAAATAATCCCGGTACGCCTTTCTGAAATTTATCAGATAAACGAGGCATACGAGTGGGTAAGTACCACAGTGAAGGAATTGCTGAAGAAAGACTTTCAAGGGCAGGAAGAAGATATAGCCAATATGCAGCAGATAATGGATAATGGCAGTATCAGCGCCAAAAAGAAAGAGGCATGGCTTGCACTCGGCATTACACTTTGCGTTATTTTAGCCAATGAAGTAGACGGCTTGGAATGGTACACGCTGATTGACGGTAATCGCGAAGCGCCTGTTCTAATGAATATCGCAAGCAATACTATGATAGACCCGATGAAATTAGTATGGAGCAAAGTGAAAGCCGGAGAAACCTGCAATCTTGCAGAGGTTTACAAGAACCTGCTTTCATAACAGCCCTTGTTTTGATACTCCTTGCCGTCCGTATGGCAATTCTCAATTTTTAATTCTCAATTCTTAATTTAATAAGTTTTGGCAGCAGTAAATTCAATTCTCCAAGTAGAAAATTTAACCAAATCATTTGGCGACTTGGTACTATTCGAGAATATATCTTTTGGTCTATCCGAAGGGCAGCGTGTAGGGCTTATTGCCAAGAATGGAAGCGGCAAGTCTACATTGCTTAATATCCTTTCCGGAAAAGAAGGTTATGACAGCGGTACAATCTCTTTCAGACGCGATATAAGAGTTGGTTATCTGGAACAAGACCCTCAATATCCGGAAGAACTGACCGTATTGGAAGCTTGTTTTCATCATGGCAACAGTACCGTGGAATTGATTAAGGAATATGAACGTTGCATGGAGACGGACGGACATCCCGGTTTGGACGGGATTCTGGCGCGTATGGATCATGAGAAAGCCTGGGAATATGAACAAAAAGCCAAACAGATCCTTTCCCAACTCAAAATCCGTGATTTCAATCAACAGGTGAAATCACTTTCCGGCGGACAATTGAAACGCGTAGCGCTTGCCAATACACTTATCACCGAACCCGATCTTTTGATATTGGATGAACCCACCAATCACTTGGATCTTGACATGACCGAATGGCTGGAAGACTATCTGCGTCGTACCAACCTTACCCTGTTGATGGTGACACACGACCGGTACTTTCTTGACCGTGTCTGTTCGGAGATTATTGAAATAGACAACCGTCGGATATATCAGTACAAGGGCAATTATAGTTATTACCTGGAAAAGCGTGAAGAGCGTATCGAAGCCAAAACCGTAGAGATAGAACGCGCCAATAATCTGTATCGTACGGAACTCGAATGGATGCGACGTATGCCGCAAGCCAGAGGTCATAAGGCGCGCTATCGGGAAGACGCTTTTTATGAGTTGGAGAAGGTAGCCAAGCAACGCTTCAACAACGATAATGTAAAGCTGGATGTAAAAGCATCTTATATCGGCAGTAAAATATTTGAGGCAGACCATCTTTATAAGTCATTCGGTGATTTGAAGATACTGGATGATTTTTCTTATATCTTTGCCCGTTATGAGAAGATGGGTATTGTGGGAAATAACGGTACGGGAAAATCTACTTTCATCAAGATACTGATGGGACATGAACAAGCGGATAGCGGTGCGTTGGACATCGGCGAAACCGTTCGTTTTGGTTATTATTCTCAAGACGGGTTGCAATTTGACGAACAGATGAAAGTCATAGATGTAGTGCAGGACATTGCGGAAGTGATAGAGTTGGGTAACGGCAAGCGTCTGACGGCATCACAATTCTTACAACATTTTCTCTTTACACCCGAAACGCAGCACAGCTATGTCTATAAGTTGAGCGGTGGCGAACGTCGCCGTCTTTATCTGTGTACGGTATTGATGCGTAATCCTAACTTCCTGGTGTTGGATGAGCCCACCAATGACCTTGACATCGTTACATTGAATGTATTGGAAGAATATTTGCGGAATTTCAAGGGATGCGTCATTGTGGTGAGCCACGACCGCTACTTTATGGATAAGGTAGTAGACCATTTATTGGTATTCAACGGTCAGGGAGACATTCGCGATTTCCCCGGCAATTACACCCAGTATCGCGACTGGAAGGATGCGAAAGCCGCTCAGGAGCGAGAGAAGGAAAAAGAAGCGGCAAAAGCTCAAGAAGAGAAGACGGCGAAAGTGCGTTTGAATGAAAAACGCCGTATGTCTTTCAAGGAGAAGCGCGAATTTGAACAACTCGAACAAGATATAGCGGCATTGGAAGCAGAGAAACAATCCATTGAAGAAGCTCTGTGTAGCGGCGCGCTGTCCGTAGATGAATTGACGGAGAAGTCGAAACGCTTGCCGGAATTGGCGGATTTGATTGATGAAAAGACAATGCGCTGGCTGGAATTAAGCGAAATAGAGTCTAACTGAAGTTAGGGAATAAGTAAGTATGTATAAGTAAACGTGTAATAAGTAAACGTGTATAATAAACATGTATCAGTAAACATGCATAAGTAAATATTGAAATTTAGTTTATATCAGTAACAATCAGTTTATATCAGTAACGATGAAATAGC
>ENA-OQAB01001333-OQAB01001333.1-human-gut-metagenome-genome-assembly--contig:-NODE-1333-length-11741-cov-3.397193_pt1 | contig 11741 bp, 13 predicted proteins | sample MGYA00242490_ERZ504517 | MGnify/ENA primary metagenome ERZ504517 (study PRJEB26092, sample SAMD00036298) | human gut metagenome | host: Homo sapiens | study: EMG produced TPA metagenomics assembly of...
TGTTGAACACCTATAGGGATAATGATCTTGCCATAAAAATCTTCCTCTCTGCCAAAAGCTTTGCGTATCATTTACATTTCTGTTTCGATTGTACAATATTTTCCAGCTGACTTCTTGAGCCTTAGGCCGTATTATTAAATACAAAAAAGCCATAGGACTAATACTTTAGTCCTATGGCTTCATACCGATTATTTATCTTTAAACTTTTCATAAACAATTCATCATTGACGATTTGCTCCAATAATCTTACCACATCATCCGGGTAGGCATATTGGCTGCATTCCTGCCGCAGTTTTAACAATGCTTTGTTATCATCGCCGTTTTCACTTACTAAAATACTGCCATAGCGGTCTAAAACAAAACTGATACCGGCCAGCTTTTCTAAATGGTATTCATTAATTTTTCTCTGCAGGGTTTCATCAACACCGTTCAAATAGCCGCGAATATACAGCAACAGTGGTTTAACCCATTTGTCCATTTTCAGCGGCTCTAAAAAAGTCATTTCATCCTCGGGGACAGTCTCCTTCTGTTTACATAAAGTAGCGATGATATCCTGTATCCGTACCAGCAGCAGTCCCTGCTCAGTTTCATTTTTAGATAGATTGAGATAGTCACACAGCTTACGGCAATAATGAAATTTGCGGTCAGCAACAACCACAGCTTCCGAGGATAAACACTGTTTCAGCAAAACATTCAGGCTCTCAATAACTGTGCCTCTGCTTTCCATTTCATCAAACATGCTTTTTTTACCAAATAAACTGTCTAAAATAGCATGCAGTTCATTGTAGTCTACAGGTTTTACCAAAAACTGGTCAGCGCCTATTTTATAGCCATGAATCCTGTCCGCAATATCATTAAGAACAGTAATCATTACCACGGGGATATGCTGCGTTTTTGTATTTTCTTTTAATTCCCTGCAAACTTCATATCCACTCATTCCCGGCAGCATGACATCAAGCAGGATAATATCCGGCAGATATCGTTCAGCTAAACTGATAGCATCTTTCCCCTGCTGGGCAGTAACAGTTTCATAGCCCCAGCTTTCAACAAAATCTTTAAACAAGTCCAGGTTTTTAATATTATCGTCCACTATCAAAACAGTTTTCATTTACACACCTCACCTTTCACTGTTTCTTCATTCCCTGCTGCAGCGGAATCAAAAAAATTACTTCCGTTCCTTCACCTAAAGCACTTTTTAAATAAACATATCCACCATGCATCTCAACCATCTTTTTTACCAGTGGCAGACCCAGTCCTGTACCTTCGTATTCACGGGTATAAGAACTATCGACCTGTTCAAATTCCACAAATACTTTTTTCTGATCCTGCTCGGCTATACCTATACCATTATCGCGCACAATAAATTCGGCAACATCTTCACGCTTATAAACATAGATTTCTATCTGCCCGCCAGTTCCGGTAAACTTTACTGCATTTGATAACAGATTATATAAAATCTGTTTTAGCTTGGCCGCATCAGCTTCGATCATAAAATCATCCGGTTCAAATTTCAACTTTACTTTTAACTGTTTACTTGTCACATAACTTTTCACGTTTTCCACAGTCTGCAAAACAATTTTCTTTCAAATAAAATTCGCTGTAATTAAGGGGTCATTTTTCCCCGCTGGCAATCTTAGATATATCCAGAATATCATTGATCAGCTGCAGCAGATGAGTACTGCTGCTGAAAATATTAGCTACATATTTTTTCTGTTTCTGATTCAGTTCACCTAATATATCGTCCTTTAAAATTTCAGAAGAACCGATTATAGCATTTAGCGGAGTTCTCAATTCATGACTGATATTCGCCATAAACTGGGATTTCGCCACATCTACTTTCTTCAGCTCATTCAATGCTTCCTGTAAATATTTAGTTCTTTCCGCAACATTAAGTTCAAGCTGCTCATTGTTTTTTTGCAGTTCAAACGCCAGTTGCTTCTGTTGCTGATGCTCACATTCCAATTGCTCTAAATACAGTTTGCTCTCCTGTTTCCTAAGTTCTAACTGAGTTGTAAACTTTTCAAACATCTCCTGCAGCATAGCACCTTCGTCATCCTTTTTCCCATTAAGTATTGCTTTGTTACCAAAATTCTTTTCATAATAATCTCTAGTCAAATCGGTAACATGCACAATCGGACAGCTTATTTTTTCAGCCAGCAGCTGCCCTAAAATAAGCATGGCCCACAGACATAAGAAAAAAAGACCTAAGACATACTTATAATTATTACTGACAATTCCCGAAAATTTTTCTTCTGGGATGCCAATTCCTACAACAGCGATTGGTTCATCAGCACTGTTAAAAATTTTCTGATCTAAAAAAAACATGTATTTCATCATCGACATCCACTTTTCCAAAATACTGTTTATCGTCTTCCAAATATTTACCTGTTTCATGCGGGGCCCTGCTGCCGACAAAATTACTTTTAGTATCAGTCTGAATATTCGAGGCAATCCTTATCCCGTCAATGGAAAAAGCCAGAAATGAATTATCCAGATTTCTGCTGTAGCGCTCAGCAAAGTAGTTATCATTATTAAGTACATCACATAATACAATAGCTCCGATAACGTCGTTATCAGCAGATTTATCTCTGATCGGTACTACAACTATACCCATCAGAGCTTTATGCAGATACTCCTGCGCCCCCGGAAACTGGTTAAGTATTTTGATCGAAAAATTGTCATATTCAAATGAATCTTTAGTAAACAGTTCTTCAAGCCCGACAACTTCTTCTGATACATGCGTTTTCCCAAACAGCATGCTGCTGGCAGCCAGGATTTTAACAGCACTGCCATCTGGATATAACAGATAGGGAGAATTGCTTGCCAATATACGGTTCTCTCGATCTACAATAACTATATAGTCAAGATAATTAAAATTACGTTTTAAATTATTTAAAGCCATAGCAAGTCTGTTTCTATCATCATACATGGCTTTATTAATATCTGAATCACCTGCGAAAAGCAATCCTGCTTTTCTCATCTCGTCCATCCTGTTTTCCATATCATTACGAACAGTTTTCATCGCAACCTGTAAATAGTTGCGTTCATTCTCCTGGATCTGTCTGTCAAAAAAATGCTGCGTTGAAAGTACTAATAAAAGCATGGGTACCAATAGCAAAACCAAAACAAAAATACTCAGTTTTTTCTTTATGCTCATCTTCTTTGCCCCATTCGATTTTATTACGCATTAGGTACTATCCTGCAATACTCCAAAATCAACTGCATCCGATCTTTAATATCAAGTTTGCTCAGGATATTGCTGACATGTGTTTTTATGGTTTTTTCACTGATAAAAAGCTGTTCTGCAATCTGTTTATTACTCAATCCCTGACAGATAAGCATTGCTACTTCTGCTTCACGCCTGCTCAAAATACCGTTAAAAACATTTAGATCAGCTTCAGTTTTTTCCGCCCCAATATTTTCAACAACATTTAAATCAAAATTTACCAGAGCCATTGTCTGCACCAGCAATTCCCCTATCCGCTGCAGCTTACGCTGAGGCATTAAGGGTATATTATAACGTTCTATAATTTCCTGAGGCACTGTATGCGCCTCTGTAGCAATGCCACCGCCGTAGGCAATAGCAACCAGCTTGTTATTATAATAAACAGGGCACATAAAATACGTTAACCCCAAATAACACGTAAACAATTTTATCTGCTGAGTTTTTTTGAGAAAACACATTGATTTTTCTTTTTCCTGCTGACAGCGTTTTTTATTATTTTGAATTATCTGGTGACAAAGAAGACTTGAGTTTGACCACACTGTTAATGGAGTGCCTTCTAAATCAAAAAAGCATAAACTGATATTATCAACACGGGCAAAAGAATCCTGAAAGGTTTGTAATTTTTCCTTCCCAATAAATTTCAACCACTCCTGTGAAGAAAAAGTGTTGCGCATCATTTTCATCTCCTTAAGTACAACATCAAAATAACTATACGGCAGTGTAAAATGATTATATCGTTTCAATTGCCTTTTTACAACAAAACAAATATAATCCCAAAGAATTCCAAATGCCTATATTGCATATTTATTCCTTTAATATCACTTACAAATATTTGCATACTTTGCACTAAAAAATCTTTAAAAGCATCCATATACCAACCATGTGAATATTTTCGGCTTATACTTATATTTTAATAGAAGTCTCTATCTGCAAATAGACTGCCAAAGTTAGAATTATGGTATTTATTTTACTCCTTAGGGATGATTATAGAAACAAGCTCCAGACTATATTACAACCAAAGATGTATAAAATTACTCCTGCAGTTGTAATATTTGAACATAATTTAAGAATATTTGCTAAGTAAAAATAAAAACCACCCGTAAAACGGGTGGTTTTTACAATACTGCCATACTTATCTGCTGCTATTTTTTTAATAAAAAAGCACTCACATAAGTGAGTGCTTTAATTTTAAATTACATTGCTGCTTCTTCTATCGGATAAACACTGATTTGACGTTTGTCGCGGCCTTTACGTTCAAATTTAACACGGCCTTCGATAGTAGCGTAAATGGTGTAATCCTTACCCATACCAACATTGTTGCCGGGATGAAATCTGGTACCACGTTGGCGTACGATAATGCTGCCGGCAGTTACCAATTGGCTTTCGTGAGCTTTAGTGCCCAAACGTTGAGCATTGGAATCACGACCATTGTGAGAGCTACCGGTACCTTTTTATGAGCATGCAATTGCAGGATCAGTTTAAACATTGCGATTCACCTCCTGTATGTATGAATGCGAACGTACTTCGGATACTGCTCTGCTACTCCCAGCAAACCATATTCCATAGTTGCCAGAATAGCCTGAGTCAATTCATTCGGAGTATTATTCAAGTTTACTTCTAAAATGCCGTCTTCTTCATCTACGTGATATGACGGCTGACATTTCAAATGCTGTTCCAATCCAAGGATTGGTGTCTGCGTCAAAACAGAAACCGCCCCACAGACGATATCTTCGCCTGCTGCTGCAAAGCCTGCGTGACCGCTGACCTTATAGCCTGTTATCAATCCCTGTTCGTTCTTAAATAAATCTACTGTAATCATTGCTGTTAAGCTTCGATTTTAGAGATTTCAACTTTAGTGAACGGTTGACGATGACCTTGGCGTTTGCGGTAGTTGGATTTTGCTTTATATTTAAAAACAAAAATCTTCTCAGCCTTACCATGTTCAACAACTTTAGCAGTTACTTTAGCGCCGTCAACAACGGGTTTGCCGATTTTAACATCGCTGTCAGCAACAACAGTCAAAACTTCGTCAAAAACGACTTCACTGCCAGCTTCAACGTCCAATTTTTCAATGTTCAGAACATCGCCTTCGCTAACGCGGTATTGTTTACCGCCGGTTTTAATGATTGCGTACATCTATTTGCACCTCCCTTATGATAGACTCGCCAAATTCGGTACTCCTAAAGAGTTTACGGAACCTCTCTGCGCGGTTGGGGACAGACTTAATCAGTCTATACTCGGAATATTTTATTACAAACAGCGTTATTTGTCAACACCAGTATTGTCTAAAATAGAAAAGGTTTTCTATGTGCAGACCAGTATCTGCTTCTACCTTAATTTTACAGGCCAGTTCACGTTCCCACTGCCGCAGATCTTTAGCCCGCAGCCACTCTACCATCCAGGGATTGGCAGAAATCAAAATACTGCGTGATGCGCATGGCTTAGCCAGTAAAGTCCGCAAACGCCGTTTTATTTCCAATGCTACTGTTTCGCGTGATTGCACTCTGCCACCCCCCTGACAGATAGGACAGGGGGCATACAGAACTGTTGAAAGATTCTGGCGAGCTTTTTTCTCGTAATTCACTAAATTCAAACCGTATATCCTGAACACGCGGCTTCATTTTATCATTCGAAAGCGCCTGCTGCAGCACCTGCAGAATTTCCTGCTGATGCTCCTGCGTATGCATATCAATAAAATCTACAACTATAATTCCGCCAATATCCCGCAGTCTAAGCTGTCTTGCAATCTCGACAGCCGCTTCACGATTGATCTGCATAATAGTTTCTTCCAAATTTTCACGGCCGCTGTAACGGCCGCTGTTAACGTCAATAACAGTCATAGCTTCTGTATAATCAATTACCAGATAACCGCCGCAGCTCAAGTCTATCCGCCTGTCAGAAATAGTATCTATTTCCTCCCGCAGTCCATAGTACGCAAAAACATCTTCCTGCTTTTCATGCAGCAGAACCCGGCCCGTTGTACCTCCTGGCATGTTCTTCAGTAACTCGCAGACACGTCCATATACTGCTTTATCATCGAGGATAATTTGGGAAACATCATTTGTCAGATAATCACGTACGATCCGTACTGATAAGTCTAATTCCCGATACAAGGTTGCAGGAGCTTTTTCTACTTTCCCGCGTGCTTCTATGACACGCCAGTTAGCGCACAAATGCCTGATATCCTCAAGCAATGCTTCCTCACTGGCACCAATAGCCGCCGTACGAATAACGATTCCCATACCATCAGGCTTTGCTTCCTCAATAATAGCTTTTAAACGGTTTCGCTCCTCTTTATTCTCTATTTTATGCGAAACTCCAATATAATCCGCCAGTGGCAAAAGCACCACATAGCGCCCAGGTAACGTCAGCTCGCGTGTCGCGGAAGGTCCTTTGCTGCCCCTGGCATCTTTCGTTATCTGAACTAATATGGACTTACCTTCAGTAATATCATTACTTTCACCCAGATAAAGAAAGGCATTCTGCTGCAAACCAATATCAATAAAAGCCGCCTGAATGCCAGGAACAACATTATTTACACGCCCCTTAAAAATATTACCGACAAGATGTTTTTCACTGCTGCGTTCCACTAAATATTCCATCAGTCTACCGTTTTCAGTCAGACCCATACGTGTTTCTTCTGACGTAGCACTGATAATGATTTTGGTTTCCATACAAAAGCCCCTCCTTTCCTGAACTATTGAATAGACTTGTCCATATGTTCCAACATCGGCAATCTGCGGCCATCAGCAGCTGCACGATACAGATCCAGTCTGGTGATATCTGCCTTTTCAACAGGCAGCTGCATTCCAAAATGCTGATTTAAGGTATTTAACAGATCTGCTGCTTTCATACTGCCATTAGGTGTAATACGACAGGAAAATTTTAAAGTCAACATATCATTTTCCTGCTTTGCACATATTTCCGATATATAAAATTTTACATCAATTTCTTTGATTTTGTTTTTAAGCTTTGGCGCTGCCTTAGCATAAACGACACTTTCTGCCGCGTTAAAGGCAGCTACAGCCTCAACATACTCACCGGAATAAGGCAGCACAACAAGATAATCTGCTCCTCCGGCGGAAGCCATCAGCGCCGGTGCGTTGTTCGCAGTTACATCTGCGGCCATAATCTGAATGCCGCGAGGTAAAGCCGCTGTCATCTTCTGCACAGCCTCGTGTACTTCCATCGGCTCAGCCAGTTCTATCTCTACAAATTCAGCCATACTGACAACGCCAACACCAAGCGCCGAAGCCAGAGAAAACTTTAAATGCGGATTAAAGCCTTCGGAATAAGCAGCAGGCAGTTTAGCGCGTCGGATAGCTCTTTCAATAGTCCGCACATATTCTAAATGGGAAATAAAACGTATTTCTTTCTCTTTAGTTATCTGCATCCTTAATTTCATACTAAGCCCTGCTCTTTCCAGTCGATTATTTTTACGCCCAGCTTTTGGCAAACACCGCAACCTGTACAGACACCGTGACGACAATCGTGGGTCAATTCTTCTGCCAGGGCTTTTTCATATTCCCTGCGCAGAAAACTGCGTGCTACAGCAGGCTGGATATGTTCCCATGGGAATAATTCATTAGCTCCGCGTTCGCGGCCTATATAGAATTCTTTGTTTAAACCTGCGTCCTGCAAAGCTTCCAGCCAGCGATCATAAGAAAAATGTTCGCTCCAGCCATCAAATTTGGCTCCGCGCTGCCAAGCCAGATATAAGGCTTTTCCTAAACGGCGGTCACCACGGGCAAAAACAGCTTCAAGCACACTGGTCACCGAGTCATGATACTGGAAGGTGATATTTTTTACTTTTAAGGCATCTTTCAATAAAAATTGTTTACGCCTTAGTTCCGCTATATCATCCTGCTGCACCCATTGAAACGGAGTATAGGGTTTGGGTACAAAAGAAGAAGCACTCACGGTTACTTTCGCACCGCGCCGACCTGTTACTTCCTGATATTTATATTGTACTGCCTTCGCCAATTTAGCTATAGCCAGTACGTCTTCGTCAGTTTCACCAGGTAAACCTATCATAAAATATAATTTTACTGATGACCAGCCTGCAGTAAAAGCAGCACCAACCGCATTCATTAAGTCTTCTTCTGTAACGCCTTTGTTTATCACGTCACGCATTCTCTGGCTGCCAGCTTCCGGTGCAAAAGTCAATCCGCTTTTACGTACAGCCTGCACTTCTTTCGCCAGATCTACAGAAAAACTGTCAATACGAAGAGATGGCAATGAAACACTAACCTTTTCATCTTTAAATTCTTCGATCATATCATGTATCATCGGTGCAAGACAAGAATAATCTGCCGTGCTTAAAGATACCAGTGAAATTTCGTTATAACCTGTATTATCCACCAGTTGGCGTGCCAGCTCCTTTAAAAGCTCCGGCCTGCGTTCACGCACAGGACGATAGACCATACCTGCATGGCAAAAACGACAGCCGCGGCTGCAGCCGCGAAAAACTTCCAGCATAATTCTGTCATGCACGATTTCTCCAAACGGCACGATCGGAGCTGTCGGATAATTAACCGTATTCATATCAGAAATAACTCTTTTTTCAACTGCCGCCGGCGCAGCATCACAATTAGCTACTACTGCTGCTACAGTGCCATCTTCATTATAAGCAACATCATAAAATGATGGTACATAAATACCTTTGAGCTTTACCGCACAGCGCAGGAAGCCTTGCCGCCCACCAGGCTTACCTTCACGTTTCCATCTTTTATAAGCCTCCATCAGCTCGACCATAACTTCTTCACCTTCACCAACAACGGCAAGATCAAAAAAATCTGCCAGAGGTTCCGGATTATATACGCAGGGTCCGCCAACAATAATAAAAGGATCTTTTTCTGTACGTTCCTCTGTTTTTACAGGTATACGACCCAAATCAAGCATATTAAGAATATTTGTATAAGAAAGCTCATACTGCAAAGTAAAGCCAACAAAATCAAAATCCTGCAATATCTTTTCCGTTTCCAAAGTTCGCAGCGGAATAGCATTGGCTCGCATTTTTGCTTCCAGATCTACCCAAGGGGCGTAAACTCTTTCAGCAGCAACACCGTTTTCAAGGTTCAGTATATGATATAAAATTTTAAATCCCAGATAACTCATCCCTACTTCATAAATATCCGGAAAAGCCAGGGCGATACTTACTTCAGTTTCCTCCGGACTTTTTACAATACTGTTAAATTCTCCGCCTGTATAACGAGCAGGTTTCTGTACACTGCTGAGTATATCGATCGTTAATTCTTTTTCCATACTGTTCCTCCTCTAAAATTGCAGCTGCTGACGCCGCATATTGATGTTCAGCAGCAGCCCGGCCAACAGCATATTCGTAGTCAGCGAACTCACTCCGTAACTCATAAACGGCAGCGGCACACCTGTAACTGGCATAATCCCAGCAGTCATTCCAATATTTACCAGCACATGGAACATAAACATGAAAGTAATGCCCACTGCCAGCAAGGTACCAAAATCGTCTTCGGCGTTCAATGCAATAGTCAGCCCGCGCCAAATAACGATCAAATATAATAATAAAATAATAAAAATACCAATGAATCCAAACTCTTCACCAGCTACAGCAAAGATAAAATCAGTATGATTCTCAGGCAGAAAATTAAGTTGGCTCTGCGTACCTAAAAACCAGCCCTTACCTGTCAAAAGGCCAGACCCAATAGCTATTTTTGATTGAATGACATGATATCCAGCCCCGAAAGGATCAAGCTCTGGATCTAAAAATACACGAATCCTGTTTTTTTGATATTCTTTTAAAATATGCCACAATGCAGGCATCAAAGCGATAAGCGCGCCGCTCATATACATCAGCCACCTGACCTTAAACCCGCTGATGAGCAGCATCCCAAGCAAAATTGCCATAAAAACCAGCGACGTACCTAAATCCGGCTGCTTCATAACCAATATAAAAGGTACAAAAGCATAAGCCAGCGCCGGCAAATAATCAGTGAAACTGTCAAGAGTTTCCAATCTTTTATTTAAAAACGCAGCCAGACAAACAATCATTATTGCTTTAGAAAACTCAGAAGGCTGAATACTGAGCGGGCCGATCTGGATCCATCTTTGAGCACCCAGCTGGCTGTGTCCTAAAAACATTACCGCTAAAAGCAGGATAATATTAAAAACATATAAGGGAGTTGCAATATCTTTAAGCAGCCGATAGTCGAAGCGCAACGAAAAAATAACCAGGGCCAAATCTATTGCTAAAAACAGACTTTGCCGTTCAACATGCCATGCTTTACCTGTCGTTACGGCAAAAGAATGAGTAGCGCTGGCAATCAGGCAAATGCCTATTCCAACCAACCCAAAAATAGCTATAACCAGCCACCAGTCCAAATTACGAAAATATCTATTTTGCTGCATTTGCTATCCTTTCCGCAGTTTCTGCTTACTTAACCGCTTGTGATGGTATCAGACCTTCTTCTCTAAACCATTCTTCAAACACTTTATATACAATCGGACCAGCTGAAGTAGAACCAAAACTGCCCTGCTCAACTACTGCCGCAACTACCAGTTCCGGAGCATCTGCAGGTCCATAGGCTACAAATAAACCATGATCGCGTCCATGCGGATTTTCTGCCGTGCCTGTTTTCGCAGCCATTGGCTTCGGCAAATTGGCAAAATAAGAAGCCGTTCCCCCAGGTTGTGCCACACCCATCAAACCCTGTTTAATCAGTTCAAGATGTTTTTTGTGATACCCCCAAAGCATATGGTTCCTGATGCTGACGTACTTCAAAAATACTTCCATCATTATTAAGGACTTTATCTACTAAAATACGGTTGGTGATAAATACCACCTCCGGCGATGCAGCTCATCATCACCGCCATCTGCAGAGGTGTGGCAAGGTCTATCCCCTGCCCGATAGAAGCGTTAAAGGTATCACCCAGAGTCCAGTCCTCCCCTGTAAATATCTTACGTTTATTTTCAGGTGTCGGAAGCAGCCCTGAAGCTTCACCCTCAAGTTCAATACCTGTTTTCCTGCCCATACCGAATTTGCGTGCAAAATCAACCAGATTATTGATCCCTAAGCGATTGCCCATTTCATAAAAATATACATTATCCGACATGCTTAAAGCCTGTTGAAAGTTAATCCAACCCAGGGCTTCTCCGCCGGCGTTGCCCATAGGGATAAGCCAGTGCTGACCGGAGTCAAAGATCAATTCTTCCGGTGTTACCTTGCCAAGCTCCAATGCCGCCGCACCTGTAATGATCTTAAACGTTGATCCTGGAGGATATTCGCCTGATATTACTTTGTTGCCCATGGGATAGTTAGGATCATTATTTATGACCTGCCAGTCCTTTTCCGATATCCCATTTACAAAAAGGTTAGGATTAAAAGCAGGTCTGCTTACCATGGCTCTTACCGCACCGCTGCGCGGATCAATCGCGACAATAGCCGCTGCTCTGGCGTTAGGGGCAATCCCGCTGGACCGCAGATATGCCAACTGCTCATCAACGGCTTTTTCCATAACCATCTGCAATTCTTTATCAATG
>ENA-OQAB01001334-OQAB01001334.1-human-gut-metagenome-genome-assembly--contig:-NODE-1334-length-11739-cov-1.755253_pt1 | contig 11739 bp, 14 predicted proteins | sample MGYA00242490_ERZ504517 | MGnify/ENA primary metagenome ERZ504517 (study PRJEB26092, sample SAMD00036298) | human gut metagenome | host: Homo sapiens | study: EMG produced TPA metagenomics assembly of...
ATAAGCTTTGTAGAACGAGGCTGCCTCAAAAGTTTCTTGTTATGGCGGACTTGGTCCGGGATGACGGATGATGACTTTTGAGGCAGCCATTTTTTAATCTGGTAATAATGAATATTAGACTTTCCTTTGTTAGGGCTATTCTTGTCCCTTTCTTTGCTGTCCTGCCATACGGTGGAGAAGGAAGCGGACGGGTACCCTCTGTCCTCTTATGTTAACCCGTTTGTAGGAGCTTCGACGAATACGGAACTGGCGGGTGCGAGTCATGGACCTTGGAAAAAACGTTTTCCCGGGGCGACAGCTCCTTTCGGTATGGTGCAGGTCAGCCCCAACACGATTACCGGAGGCGACAACGGTCCCGGCTATAGTTATGAGCATACGACCATCGAAGGATTCGCATTTACGCAAATGTCCGGTATCGGCTGGTACGGCGATTTGGGGAACTTTCTGGTGATGCCTACAATCGGGGATTTGCATACATTCGCCGGCACGGAAGACAAGCCGGAAGAAGGATATCGTTCCCGGTATGACAAGTCGACCGAAAAAGCCTCGGCAGGCTATTACTCTGTTTTTCTTTCCGATTATAAGATTCAGGCGGAAGCGACCGCTTTGCCTCATAGCGGAATGCTTCGTTTCACTTTCCCGGAAAGCAAGGAGGCCCGCATACAAGTCGATCTGGCCCGGCGGGTAGGAGGAACATCGACACTTCAGAGCGTGGAGGTGGTGGATGACCATACCATCAAGGGCTGGATGCAATGTACGCCTGATGGAGGCGGTTGGGGAAACGGAGACGGCAAGGCCGACTATACGGTCTATTTCTATGCCCAATTTTCCAAACCTTTTTCCGGACATGGCGTTTGGTCTGCCGATATTCCGGACGATTGGGGACGTAAACGTGAAGATGTTTGTAGCGAGCGCTATCGCGAAGCAATCCGCCAAGCAGCCATCCATCCTTCCGTTTCGGCATTTGAAGGCAAGCACTTAGGCTTTTATGCCAATTTTGAAACCAAACCAGATGAAGTGATCTTGCTAAAGAGTGGTATCTCTTATACCAGTTTGAAGAATGCGGAGGAGAATTTGGCGGCGGAGATGAAAGACTTCGATTTTGACCGGACGCATGCCGAGTGTGTCCGTCTTTGGAATGACGAGTTGGCGAAAGTCTCCGTCGAGGGAGGAACCGACGAGGAAAAGAGGGTTTTCTACACGGCTCTTTATCATACGTTGATTGATCCGCGCCTTTGCAGCGACATCAACGGCGAGTACACCGGGGCGGATAAAAAGAATCCATCAGACTGGCAAGTTCCGTAAACGGACGATCTTCAGCGGATGGGATGTCTTCCGTAGCCAGATGCCTCTTCAGACCATCATCAACCCGGAGATGGTGAACGATCTTGTCAACTCGCTTGTGGAGATAGCCGACCAGAGTGGTAACGAATATCTTGAACGGTGGGAGCTCTTGAATGCTTACTCCGGCTGCATGGTGGGCAATCCCGCCATTTCGGTTTTGTGTGATGCTTACCGGAAAGGCATTCGGGATTATGACGTGGAGAAAGCATACCGCTATGCTCTGAACACCTCCCGGCGCTTTAGCAATAATGACGACGGCTATACGCCCGGCAATATATCCTGCACGCTGGAATACGATTATACGGATTGGTGCATGGCCCGTTTGGCCGAGTGGTTGGGGAAAGAGGGCGACCGGGCTCATTTTGACAGGCGTGCCCTGTCGTATGCAACTATCTTCGATCCCGAATCGGGATGGTTCCGTCCGCGTAATGAGAAAGGCGTCTTTCTTCTTTGCCTGAAAAAGGACGTTTGCAAGAGGGCTATGGCTGCGTGGAATCCAATCCTTACCAGCAAGGATGGTTCGTGCCACACGATGTCGAGGGGATGATCCGCCTGATGGGAGGCCGTGAAAAGGTTTTTGGCCGACCTGACGGATATGTTTGAGAAAACACCGGGCGACTATCTCTGGAATGACTATTATAACCATGCCAATGAACCGGTCCATCATGTGCCTTTCCTGTTCAACAGGTTAGGGATGCCTTCGCTTACCCAGAAATGGACACGCGACATTTTGCCGGAACGCTTATCACGATAAAGTGACCGGCTTGGTAGGAAACGAAGATGTCGGGCAGATGTCGGCTTGGTATGTGTTGGCGGCTGCCGGCATACATCCGATATGTCCGGGCGATGGCCGCTATGAGATTACCAGTCCGGTATTCGACCGGGTGGAGTTCCGTCTGGACCCGGCTTATGCTGCCGGTGGCTCTTTTGTGATCGAGGCCCGTGACAACAGTCCGGAGAATATCTACATCCAAAGTGCGACACTCAACGGGAAGAAGTATGATAAATGTTACCTGACGCACGATGATCTGGCGGCCGGTGGAACGCTTGTCCTCCAAATGGGCGCAAAACCTTCGGATTGGGGAAAAGATTGATCAGATGAAACCTTTCGGCGGAGAGACGTTTTCTGGCTTCACCCTGTCTCGTCCTGAAATAGGTTGACTGTGTATTAAAAAATCCTGTTATAGGTTATTCATAAATGTAAACAACAGACAAACTGTCCCGTCCTAAAGTGGTATTTGATATTGTATAATATGCAATGATATGGATATTTATGTCGTTTTTGCAAACTTCTTTAGTTTTCGGCCTTGGTCGAAAAGGTTTTTGACTAAGGTCGAAAGCCCTTTTGACTAAGGGCAAAAACGTATTCGACAAAGGTCAAATGTTTATAGGTTGCATGGTTTTGCAATAGTAATATGATTGCTATCCTCTAAATATAGCCTGTTCGTAAGAAAAACGAGAAATACTTACTTTTGTTTGCCTGTATAGTTTCTTCTCTCTATATTTGTGTCCGTACACTTGCATGGCGTTGCAGGTCCCTGCATTTTATTGATTACAAGAAGCGTTTAAAAGATATTATCCGGATATTGAAACTTCGACACTTTCAGACCAGAGGATAATAGGCAACTGAACGCTCACGTACCTTCCTTGTTATATATATTCATGCCTGGCATGGGTATGTCTTCAAGAATAGAAGGGCGTGGGCTGTTGTTTATATCACTGGTCGGGCAGTCGAAGGCCTCAATATCAGGTATATCAACAGTTCCCACGCCTCTTTTTATGAAAAAATCATCCGGTTCGGGAATTGCCGGATAATTTAATTCTTTATTATTATGAACAAAACGAAAACGTTTAAAAGGCTGCATCTGCCCATGTTAGTCTTTTTGTTTTTTGTGTGCACGACCACGCTTTCCTATGCCCAGCATATGGTTTCCGGCGTTGTCAAGGATGTGACCGGTGAACCTATCATCGGGGCGAACGTAGTCGAGAAGGGGACTACGAATGGTTCCATTACCGACATCGCCGGTAAATTCTCTTTTTCTATCTCTAAACCGGCTGTTACATTGTCTGTTTCCTACATCGGGTATCAGCCGCAAGACTATGCTTACAAAGGACAGGGAAATGTGATTATCACATTGAAAGAGGACTTGCAGAACTTGGACGAAGTCGTGGTTGTCGGCTACGGTGTGGCCAAGAAGCGGGACTTGACCGGTTCGGTAGCCTCCGTGAAGGGGGAGAAGTTGCAGGAAACAGCTTCTTTGAGTGCCGTGCAAGCGATGCAGGGGAGAGCTGCGGGTGTAACGATTATACAAACAAGCGCGAAGCCTGGTGAAGAGGCGAGCATACGTGTTCGTGGGAACCGCTCGTTGAAGGCGACGAACGAACCGTTATATGTAGTCGACGGTATTCCGATTGTTGTCGGATTAAACGAATTGAGCCCTTCGGATATCGAATCGGTCGAGGTCTTGAAAGATGCTTCCGCAACGGCCATCTACGGTTCGCGTGGAGCCAATGGCGTGATCCTGGTGACAACTAAAAAAGGAAAGGAGGGAAGAGTCCAGATTGATTATAACGGCTATGTGGGTGTACAACAGGCCACCCGTAAAATAGAAATGTTTGATGGGGCTGAATGGGTAGATCTGGTACGTGAAGCAAACCGGGCGACATCGAAGACGACTCCCTACCCGCTCGTCCCTACATTGGACTGGGACCGGAAGATCGGTTACTTCAATGCGGACCCGAACGTGATCGGGAAGATAGAACAAGCCTATGACGAAGCTGGAAATTGGTGTCCTGAACGTTTGCCTTACAATAGCTGGACAGATGAGGTGTTGCGGGCGGCTCCGATCCATAACCACGAAGTCAGTGTGCGAGGCGGAACGGAAAAATTTGAAGATGCTGGCTTCCGCGACTTATTTCGGACAGGACGGAATTGTGAAAGGGCAGGATTATCGCCGCTATTCGGTCCGTGTCAATTTTGACTGGACGTTGAACAGATTTGTCAAAGTCGGTGGTTCGACCTCTTTTTCCCATGTCGACAGAAATAACGGGAGTAACTTGTATAGTGATGTGAAAAACGTGTATCCTTTGGCTGATATCTATGATACGGACGGCCGTTTGATTACATCCCGTCCGGGAAATGATCCCCAGCTTTGGAACCAGTTCTTGAATTTGGACAATATGAAGAAGGAGATAAAGAAAGACCGTTTCCTGGGAAGTTATTATCTGGATGTTACGCTTCCGTTCGATATTAAATACCGTTCGAATGTTGGTATTGACATCGGTCCGTGGTACGGCAACGAGTTCTACGGGGCGTTGAGTTCGGATCGTTCCGGTAGTCCGGCGCGTGCTGTCAATGCTCGTGATAACCGTCGTATGTACACGTGGGAAAATCTGTTGTTCTATAACAAGACCTTCAAAAAAGATCATACTTTGGGTTTGACTTTCTTGCAGTCTATCCAGCAGGAAACATACGAGAAGTCGGAAATCAAGGTGAAAGACCTGCCTTACGAGAACCAGACTTGGAACAATGTCGGTTCGGCTCAGACGATCGAGTCCGTATCGAGCGATTATCAGCGTTGGAATCTGGCTTCTTTCATGGGACGTGTGAATTATAACTACAAAGACCGCTATCTGCTGACGGTGTCTGCCCGTTACGACGGTTCTTCCCGTTTGGCGCCGGGGCATAAATGGGTGTTGTTCCCCTCCGCTGCCCTTGCATGGCGTGTCAAGGAAGAATCGTTTCTAAAAGATGTCGACTGTCTGAGTAATTTGAAGCTCCGCCTGGGTTGGGGTATCACCGGCAATACGGCCATCGATCCTTATAAGACACAGGGTAGCCTCGAATACGGTCGTTACAGCTATGGTTCGAACGGTGTGCTGGCCTTCTACCAGAAAGAGATGCCGAACCCGAACCTGTCATGGGAAAAGACCGAACAATGGAACACCGGTATCGATTTCGGTTTCTTGAACGGCCGGATAGGGGGGAGCGTGGATTTGTATCTTCAGAATAGCGAACGACCTCTTGATGGACCGCCAGTTGCCGATTGTTTCCGGTTTTGGCAATGTGACGACCAATATCGGGCAGATCCGCAACAAAGGTCTGGAAGTAACCTTGAATACGGTCAATATCGATACGAAAGATTTCAAATGGACGACCGACTTCATGTTCTCCGTCAACAAGGAGGAGATCGTGGAACTCTATAACGGGAAAGTCGACGACGAAGGAAATAAATGGTTTATCGGCCAACCCGTGAAAGTATTCTATGATTATAAGGCCGATGGTATTTGGCAACTGGAAGATGCAGCCGAACTCGAAAAGTGGGGAGGCGTCTTTAAACCTGGCGATATCAAGATTGTCGATCGCAATGGCGACTATAAGATCACTTCCGAAGACCGCTTTATTCTCGGTCATGAGAATCCTGCCGTGACGTTGAGCATGAGTAATTATTTTAATTATAAGGATTTTGATTTCAGTTTCTTCCTGAATGGTGCTTTCGGGCAGACAAAATCTTTCGATAGGGGATGGAGCTTGAACGGGCGTTATAACGGTGCGAAAGTGAACTACTGGCGTATTATCGGCGAGGATGAAAACGGCAATCCGATCAGTAACCACAGTAATGAGGCTCCGCGCCCGAATATCGACTTCGAGAATCCGAACTACATTTCTTCCCTTTATAAGGAAGACGCTTCGTTCTTGAGAATCGGGCAGGTGACGTTGGGCTATACCTTGCCGAAGACATTGTTGCAGACTGTCGGCATTCAGAAGTTGCGCGTGTATGCAACCGTACAGAATGCGTATGTCTTTACAGGCTATTCAGGTACGGACCCTGAAAGTGGAGGCGACTTCAATGAGCCGATGCCGAGGACGTATCTGTTTGGTGTGAACCTGAGCTTTTGATAATAACTAACATGATAAATAGACGATAGTATGAAAAATATAATAAAATATGGTTTGCTGTCTTTAGTGGCAGCGGCCAGCGTGTCGTGTGAATCTTTCCTGAATGAAAAGGTGGTCAGCGGGGTGTCGTACGATTATCTGGAAACAAAGACTGGTATAGAAACTGCTGTGAACGGCGTTTATTCGACCATGCGCTGGTATGTCGGTGGCGAGCGTTATTATTGCCTGAGCGAGTATGGCGTGGATTATGTCTGGGAAGGGGCCGATGGCGGTAATAAGGATGCTTTCAATAAATACAGCAATCAGTTGAACTCTTCTTTCGGTATGTTGTATGAATTTTGGGAAAATGCTTATAAAGGTATTACACGGGCCAATACGGCTTTGATGTATCTGCCGAAAGCGGGAGATATGACCGATGCCGAGAAAACGGCGCGTGAAGGTGAACTCCGTTTCATGCGTGCCTATTTCTATTTTGATTTGGTTCAGCAATTTGGACGTATTCCTTTATTGACGGAAGGAAACGTTTCTGAAATCAAGACCGACTTCAAACGTGCTTCGGTAGCGGATGTGTATGCGTTTATTATTAGCGATTTGCGTCAGGCTTATGAAGTGTTGCCCGATGTGGCCATGCAGGCGGATCGTGGTCGTGCAACCAAATGGTCGGCGGCTAATTTGTTGTCGAAAGTTTATTTGACAAGGGGTAGCGCTGTGAAGGACCAACGCGGACAGCAACCGACCGATATGGATAGTACGGCTTATTTTGCCGAAGCGGTTATCAACTCCGGAAAGTTCGCCTTGGATTCGGATTATTCAATGACATTCGATCAGGACAGACAGAAGGTGTCTTCTGAAACAATCTGGGGTGTCGAGTTTACAAACGATGTGTTGTTTAACGGTTCGGAAGGAAACAAGATGCACCTGTATTGGGTTCCGACTTACGAAAAATTGCCGGGTCTGCAACGCGACCTTCAGCAAGGGCGTGCTTGGAAACGTATGCGGCCGACTCCTTATTTGCAAACCGAGTTGTTCGACCACCTGAATGACTCCCGTATGTATAAGATGTTCAGTTGGGTGTTCTATGCGAATAAAGAATCTTCCATCCCTGTCTGGAAAGACAAATATTATTACGTAAATGAAAATGGAGAGGAGACGGGTGATCTGCTTTATGAAACGCCTGCCGAACTGGTTGGCAAACCAAAGTTCGCTTTAGGAGATACGGCGGCTTACTTTATCCCGAAATACTATGGAGCGAAAGATTATAAAGGTGCTGTGATCGACAAAGCGAAAGACCGCCAGATGCAATTGGACATCGCAAAGGCGCCTTATACATTGATTCCGATCGATGAAAAACACGAACCACTTTTTCCCTTGTCTGAAGAAATGGCTCGATACGCAACGTCCGGATATGAACTACGAACCGGGAGGACGTAATTTTGTCCGTATGCGCCTGGGTGAGACGTATCTGATAGCTGCCGAAGCTTATGGCAGAAAGGGGGATTTCGAGAAAGCGGCTTCGCTGATCAACGTCATCCGTAAACGTGCCGCCTACAAGGAAGGAGAAGCCAAACCGCAGGAGTGGTGGCAGATAGACGGTGGCGATATGGCTAAACAGGCCGGTTCGACCGAAAAGTCGATGTTGGTGACGCCGGCAGAGATCAGTGACGATTTTATCGGTTTTATGCTGGATGAACGTGCCCGTGAAACATACGGCGAGATGAACCGTTGGGAAGACTTGGTGCGTACGGAAACGTTGTACGAGCGTGTGAAGGAGTTTAATCCGGATGCCGCTCCGAACATAAAGGAATATCACAAACTACGTCCGATTCCGCAAAACCATATCGACCGCCTGTCTCCGAAGCCATCTGCCGAAGAGGCGCAGAATGAAGGATACTATTGATAGTTGAAAATCGAAAGTTGAAAATTGAAAATTAAATTCCGTTCCAAGAACAATGACCGTTTTATAATTTCAATTTTCAACTTTCAATTTCCATTACTCTTCTTCTGCAAACATCGGGTCCCAAGCAGGTAACCGTGTCGGTGTCTGTTTCAATACTTCCCGGACTTTGTCGGTGATGTATTTTTTTGGTTGACGACCAGGCGGAACATGTATTCGTTGAACCATTCGTCCGTCATGATCAGGTGGCCATTGTTGGCACCCGGTCCCCAACTGTTTTCCACCATCCACTTTTTAGGTTGGCCGTTGGCATCCAAATCTACCGCCATCAGTGTCATGGCATGGGAAGAGCCGCTGGCGAATGTCTGGATGCGTTGTTTCTTGTCCATACCGAAAGTCGTGCCCATCAACGAGCCGTAGTCATAATAGTTGACATCGAGCACTCCGCGGTTGCGGTCGAAGAATTTGCCCACGTCGCAGGAGAAATACATCATGGTGCTGTCCTTGATGGAGGCGATCGCCATCTCTTTGATATCTTCTATCGGAAGGTTGACATATGTCCAGTTCTTGCCGTCATAGGCATGGCGGTCAAAGTCGATTTCATATAGTTTATAGAAGTCGCGGCTCGGATCGTTCATCAGCATGACATAGTTGTTCTTCAAATCTTCGCCCACGAATTCCTGATAGAATGATTGCGGGGTGTATTCTTTTGTCTCGACCGGTTTGCCGCTTGCGTTCTTTGTCGTGTCCAGGTGAATTTCGTAGGAGGTTCTCCGAGGTTGAGGACCAGCATACGGTAGATTTCGCCCAGCATCTCGGTTTTGCGTTTTGCCAGCGCTTCCGGTTTCGAGCCTTTTGCGTCGCGTAGTTCCAATCCGTATTCTTTCAGTTTCAGGCCGATCAGATTGGACATACGGCTGGTATTGTCGCTGCTATAGGTTTCGACCATGACATCGGAAGGAACGATGCCGTATTTCATCAGGTTGTCGGAGATACCGGTAAACTGTCCGCCGTCTCCGATCGGATTCTTGAACAGCCATTCCACCATTTTGTCGTCGATCGGCTTTTCCCGTGTATCAATGATTCCTTGCAGGAAAAGGTTTGCTTTTTCAAGCTGGTCCCAGAAGAAGTTGTAGTTCTGCGAGAGTTCGAATTCCCGGGAGGTTATACTTGGCGATGACCTGCGCACGAATAACATTCAATCCTGTAAACAACCAGCAACGGCCGGACGATTTCTGGTTCGTGATGCCTTTGCTGTTCACTTTATGGGAAAAGTAGGTGTCGAAGTTGTTTTTACTGTCGTTGTTGACTGCCAGTTTGTTGATGTCGTTGCCCGCGATCGCATTGTGAATGGCTTTGTCGGCCGGCGTTCCTTTGTAGGCTTGCTTGATTTCCTGCAACATTCCGGACGAGATGCCGCCCTCTGCCTGCTGCCCGTAAGCCGATAACGATAGCCCGAATGCAAGGGCTGTTATCCACAGATTGTTCTTTCTCATGATGTAACTCGTTTAGTTTTTAAGTGTTCTGTCACAAAAGTAGTTTAATTTCTTTATATGGAGGTTATTCGGTGGCTCATTTAGCTTCCTTGCCTGATTCATGTTGGAACGAGGATGAATGATATAATTGTATATATATTTGAATAATATTTATATTGTAATGAATAATATTTATTGTTTCTTGCATCTTTATAAATTATTGAATACTTTTGTTGTAAAGTAATCTTTTAGTCAAGTGTAAACAAGAATAAGAAAGAAACCTATGAATAACGAAATCAAAAGAAGACTCCCCTTGCAGTGCCCGGCTTGTGACGCGCCTTTGAAAGTGGGTCGGATGTTTTGTGGGCGATGCGATACGGAGGTGTGTGGTACATTTGAACTGCCTGTACTGGCAAAACTGACGGATAAGGAACAGCAGTTTGTAATCGACTTCATCAAATCCAGCGGAAGCCTGAAGGATATGGCGAAGAATATGGGAGTCAGTTACCCTACTGTCCGGAATGTATTAGACGATCTGATTGATAAACTAAATAAAATCGAATAGGTTATGAACAAACAACATCTTTATGGATTGATAAATCCTTTTGAACGGATTGCCGGCCTGAAAGCATTGCTTTGGGGACTGGCTGGAATGGTGGTATCGACAGCTCTTTCTTATTATTCCGGCTGGCATTATCACGGGTTGCTGCATTTTGGTCTGGCTCCGAATCCGGCGTGGTGGTGCTATGCGGTGGAACACCTTGCCGTCTGGCTGATTCCGGCTGTTATGTTTATTGGGAGGATTGCTGCTTTCCCGTTCACGCATACGGATGGTCGATGTGTTGGGAACGGTCGTTTTCGCACAATTGCCGTTGATCGTCATGAACCTTTTCAACTTCTTGCCGCCTATGCAGAAACTCGCACAGATAGATGTGAACATGCCTCCGGCAGAGATCATGCAACAGCCCGGATTCCTTGTCGGAATATGGCTGTCGCTGGTCTCTTTTGTCTTTTTGATCTGGGCGCTGGTCTGGATGTTCCAGGCATTGAAAGTGTCCTGTAACCTGAAAGGCTACAGGTTGGGAATCCTCTACTGCGTGGGGATCTTTCGGCGGAGACGTGTTTTGCCGCTATCTGATAAAATGGGTGTGCTATTGATGGAACAGCAGATTGCGCAGTCCGGCGATATCCTCTACGATATAGTCCGCCCCGGCTTGCGATAACTCTTCTCGGTCACCGTAACCGTAAAGCACACCGATCGAATCGAGCCTGTTCTCTTTGGCCCCGATGATATCATGTTTGCGGTCGCCGATCATGACGGCTGATGGATGGTCCGTCAGGTTATTGCTTTCCAATACATGACGGATCACATCTCCTTTTGTATAGAAGGAACCGTCCAGGCCGCTGCCCGCGACGAAGGTGAAGTAACGGGCGATATCGAAATAGTCCAGGATGCGTTTGGCGAAGACTGTCGGTTTGGATGTCGCCAGCATCAGGATGCGCCCTTGCCGGGTTGCCTCTTCTAAAAAGTCTTTCATGCCGTCATACAGTTTGTTCTCATAAATGCCGGTGTCGGCAAAACGTTCCCGGTACTTTTCTGTAGCCTCTTTGGCCTGTTCGTCTGTGAAATGATAGAAATCCCGGAACGAGTCCAGAAGAGGAGGACCGATAAAAGGACATAACTCGCGAAGGTCATTCACTTGTATGCCGAAATGATTCAATGCGTATTCGACGCATCGGGTGATGCCGATCATCGGATCTGTAATCGTCCCGTCCAGGTCCAGCAGGATGTATTTGTACTCTTTCATTTGCAATTGTATTGTTTATCCTGTCCCGTGATAGCAGGTCAGGGCTCTTCTTTATACCAAGATGAGTACATGTGATAGTTCTTGGCTATCTTCTGGTTGATCTCTTTTGCCTGTTCCGGGTCCACCTTCTTTACGAACTTGGCCGGTATGCCGGCGTAGATGCTTCCCGGCTCGACGATGGTCTTGCTCAGTACGACCGAACCGGCAGCGACGATCGCTCCTTCACCGATCACGGCATGGTCCAGTACGACCGAACCCATCCCGATCAGGGCGCCGTTGCATATCTTTGCCCCGTGGATCGTGACGTTATGACCGACT
>ENA-OQAB01001335-OQAB01001335.1-human-gut-metagenome-genome-assembly--contig:-NODE-1335-length-11723-cov-2.521818_pt1 | contig 11723 bp, 11 predicted proteins | sample MGYA00242490_ERZ504517 | MGnify/ENA primary metagenome ERZ504517 (study PRJEB26092, sample SAMD00036298) | human gut metagenome | host: Homo sapiens | study: EMG produced TPA metagenomics assembly of...
GGATGCTCTGAACGCAACCAAGGCTGCTGTTCAGGAAGGCGTTGTCGCTGGCGGCGGCAACAGCTCCCATCAACGCCATCCCCGCTGTGCGCGCCCTGTGCGACACGCTGGAAGGCGACGAGCGCACCGGTGCCAAGATCGTCCTGAAGGCTCTGGAGGCACCTCTGCGCCAGATCGCCAAGAACGCCGGTCTGGAGGGCAGCGTCATCAATCGACAAGATCGTTTCTGCCAACAAGCCCAACTACGGCTTCGACGCTCAGAACGAGGTCTTGTTGAGGATATGATCGCCGCCGGTATCGTTGACCCCACCAAGGTCACCCGTTCCGCTCTGGAGAACGCAGCATCCGTTTGCTGAGATGGTGCTGACCACCGAGAGCCTGGTCGCTGACCTGCCCGAACCCCCCGCTGCTCCCGCAGCCGGTGGTGACATGGGCGGCATGTACTAATAGCTGCCAAAAAACCGCATGAATCCTTGATTTTTGGAGCGCGCAAAAGCGGATTTACGCCAAACTTACGCCACTTACGCCAAAAATCAAAGCGCACTATAGGGTAACAAAATCGGCACTTGCTGAAAAGCGGGTGCCGATTTTTTGCGTCCGGGAGTATTGAAGAATCGTGAGCCTGCTGGTGGATTCTGCGAGCGGCAGACCGTCAACGGCTTTATTGTTGACGAAAAACAAAGGTAGGGATACAATAATAAAAAATGAATGTAAAACCGGAAGGGAGTGCGCCGCTGTGGAAACCAGAGAGACTTCTGCACAGAATGCCGCAGAGAAACGAGCTACACCCTGAAGAAAATCAAAATCAACCAGACAATTCGGGAAAAGGAGTATACTTTTGAAATCACGGCTGCTTTCTGCAACGAATGCGGCGGCGAAATGGGGATTCCCGGTCTAATGGACTACAACATAAAGGAAATGGATGAGCAGTAACGCAACTCGAACATACCACAGTGATTGGAATGTTATTGTGGCTAAATCGTGAAATGGAGGCTATCATGATGAGCACGAATGCTAAACGTTATCTTGAGCTTATTAGCCAGCATTTACAGGAGCACCATGCGGCTCTTTTTGTTGGGTCGGGATTCAGTCTTAATGCTGATAAAGTAACGTCTGATGTCCCAGACATTCCATTGTGGGCTGGGTTAGCCCAAAAATTTAAAGAAAAGCTAGGGGATTCCGATCAGAATGACCCTCTCGCATTGGCCGAGAGCGTGGAAATTGCGTATGGCCGTAGTGAATTAGATCACCTTCTTTTAGATAGTATAAAAGATGCGGATTATCGCCCCTCACCTTTGTATGAAAAACTTTTGCGGTTGCCTTGGAGCGATGTTTTTACAACGAATTACGATACGCTTCTTGAACGTGCGGGGAAAAATCTTGTAGAGAAAACATTTACGCTGGTAACCAACAAGAACGACCTTGTGGGCAGTTCTGGAACAACAAGACTTATTAAACTTCACGGCTCATTTCCTTCGCAACGCCCTTTTATTATTACGGCAGAGGACTATCGGACATACCCTCAAAAATTTGCCCCATTTGTAAATACCGTACAGCAGTCATTGTTGGAAAATACTCTCTGTATGATTGGATTTTCAGGGAATGATCCCAATTTCAATAACTGGATTGGTTGGATTCGTGACAATCTTGGTGCGGAGAATGCGCCGTATCTATACTTTTTAAGCCATGAATCTGTCTCGGACGTTCGGCGGGAGTGGTTACATAGGCGGAATATTATTGTCGTTGACCTATCCGAGATTTTTTCTGCTGAGTCTCCTTATGCTATCTATGAGCAGGCGTTGGACTATCTTTGGAATGCGTATAGTGAATTCCGTGTAACCGGGCAGAATTGGAAAATAGAGCAGCTTTTAGGTGGAAATATAAACCATACAGCTTCCATCAAAGAAGCACTTCCGATCTTAAAAAAGAATCGTGAAAGCTGTCCAAAGACAGTGACTCTTTCGGCTTTAAATCGAGGAAAATTAAAACATCTTTTATCTATAACACATTCGATTCTGGCTGAACAGTGTTCGCAAAAAAGATTCTGACACTGAAAATGAGATAGAGTATCTATACGAGTACGACTGGCTGAATGAAAAGGCGCTCTTACCACTTTTCAGCGCAGACATTGATTTGTATCAAAAAATTCTTGATAGAAATTCTGATGTGCGTAGCGCAGAAAAATGTTCTATCTTGCTTTCAATGCTTCGATCTTTTCGAGAACATGGGGATGAAGAAAACTGGAATAAAAAATATGAAGAACTAGTTACTATAAAATCGTTCCTTACAGATGAACAACAAGAACAGCTTCAATGGGAAGAATGTCTGCATTCGTTTTTTCAATACGAATTTCAGCAATTGCAACAGAAACTGAAAAAATGGAACGTTTCACCGGACAAACCTATATGGGCGTTACGTAAATCTGCACTATATGCTGAACTTGGTGAGTATGATACGGCGCTTTCTCTTTTGCAAGATTCTCTTTCTAACTTGCGACAGCGGATGGCACACCAAACTCGGCCGGATTCCTTTCTTGTTTCACTGGAAAGTCCTATGATGAGATTACAAAGTTATATTTCGCAAGCACATTCATATAGCAAGGGAGAAATTGACCTTGAAAATGATTCACAAGATTTTGTAGACGAACACCGCAGAACGATCCATAGGCAGTATGAAGTAGATTGGGAGGAGAAAATAAATATTTTTACCGTCAAGGCTTAGAAGGCTCATTTGGTTCCATTTCGGACGTATGAGAACAAACCGGGCTTTTGATTTTGGGATGAGTTCATCTACAATGCATTTTGGGAGGAGAAGATGAAGAGAGAGTTCTTGCGTTCAGCTTTCTTAGGTTCCGTGAAGAAACAGGTGTACCTTTTCGACTTGGGAATGTTGTAGAAGACATAAAGGCTGCTGGTGGAGCAGCTGACCGCATTGCGTTATATTGTCCTTTATGGGCCATCTTGACCGTGGTAAGAACCGATGAAGAAAAATATGTGGAAAGTGCGCTTACACGTGGTGTTCTCAGTACATGGCCACAAGAAGATGCGGACGAGTGTTGCCAGTTTTATATGGATGCAGTTTTGCGCACAGAGGCAGAACTTAATGAAATTAAAACACATTGGGCTAATACCTTTGCGACAAGGACAGCAAGGATTCTTCTGACGGCTTTATCTGAACTGTGCTCCAAGTGTTCGGACAAAATGATGGCTAAACTTCTTGCTTTTTTGAAAAAACTGTATGAGTTGCCTCAAAAGGAACACTATTTAAATGCTGCACCGCTGGTGAGAAGGCTGATTTCTTTTTATCCGATTGCACTGCGTCAAGACTTGGTTATGCAGCTGCTAACTTTTCCTTTGCCAGATTTGAAACGACTTAATGTTCAGCTTGATCTGCCGGACCCATTCGAAGCACTTTCGGCATCCGCAAGTGGATATGAAACGAAATCTGATAGGTCTTACAAGGAAGTTGAGCAGCTGATTGTTTTAGCTCAAAGAAACGATGAGAATTTAAGCGCATTAAATTGGTTGCTTTATTGTGGAGCACATGGTTTATTGACCCTTGAACAGAAAAAATGGTTGGGTGGTTTTATTTGGAAAAATGGAAAGCCACATCTTCCACCATACTGGCTTGATACGGTTTGTCTTAAGCTTCCTTCCCGGCACGAAGTAGAGGAAGTTCGATATCTCTGCCAATCCATCACAAACAAGATCGCACAAAACATATCCGGAGCAATTCGTTTTCCGGGTGGAAGCGAGGTCTTTACGGAACTTATAAATGTATCTCTTCCTCATGCAGATGACTTTACTTCAGAAGAGGTGAGCAAGATCCTTGAGTGCTGTAATGAACGAATTGCTGCTCTTTCTGAAAACATAAGTCGAGGAGTGGATATTTTTGGCGATAAAGGTATGTTTGTTTCTCAAATATATCAGATATTGCACGCTCTTTGGATTTTTACTACTCTTCGCTCGAAGTGGATACCGACAGAAAAGGACTGCGCTGTAATGTCAGCAATCATAACTCAATGTGACTCACGTCATATCGGTCATCATGGTATAAAGCGATATTGGTCAATACTTTTGAAACAGGATTTTGATTCAAAAAAGGATTTGGGGCATTCTTTGCGATCTGCTGATACCAAACGTACGCACAGTTGTTATAATGTCCTTGCTACTGCAATATGTAATCCCGACAAAAGGTTACTTCCAGATGATGAGCTTTGCATAGGGTTAGAAGTTGCGGCTCAACAGATTGCTTGGGGTGTTCCTAAACAGTTGGTGTCCGCCTTACAGACTGTTTCTCATGCAGTACAATATCGCTCTGATCTGTTGACGATGCAATCTATGGAACTCATATTGACAGGTCTTTCTCAGCTTGTGGAACAAACTCGAATTTCTTCGGATGATACGGTGGCAACGGCATCAGAGAAGGGCGACATTCGTCGATGGGCAGTGGTACTAGCAACAAAACTAAATAATGAAGGAATTTCTGAAGAGAGTTGGAAAGTTCTAAACTGCTGGCGAACCGTTAGCAAAGATAAAGATGAGTTTGCAGAAATTAGAAACATCCAGCGATAATGAGTTAAGATATTTATGTGTGAACATAAATAAAACTGTCTTATCTAAGCTCCAAAACGGTGAAGTCGTTCTAAATAACAACAGCCGCCCAGCGATCTTTACGGTCTCGCTGTGCGGCTGTTGTTGTACTTATAGCTATACTTACGCCAGATGGAGTTTCTCTTTCAGCGCATCCTGAAGGACACCGGAGAAGTTGATGTGTGCCGCTTCGGCGGCATCATTGAGCCAGCCGGGAATGGAAAGGGTTTTCTTTACGGGTCTGTACCGCTTTTCGTATTCTTCCATATCGAAAGGCACCATCACCACAAAATCTTCTGGGTCAACGTGGAGCGCAGAAGGGACAGAAGGCTCCGGGCAGATTTTGCAATCTTCCAGCATAAGGCCAATGGCATCCTGTGCCATGCGGACAGCTTCGTCCATGGTGTCGCCTTGGGTGAAGCACCCCTCAATATCGGGAATCTCAACAGAGTACCCGGTTTCTTCCGGGTGAAAAATTGCAGGATAGAAAATAGCGTTCATAATGTGACCTCACCTTTATAATTTAACAAACAATCAATGTACCTTTACTTAACAGGCCGACATTATTGGTTGGAAATTGTAGAATAGTCTATGCAGTGCTTCGCAGTTTCAGAATATGAAGTCTACAATCGTCATATTCTTACTTTTTGAGTCCGGCCAATTTGAGAATGTTTTTCTCGGTGCCGGGCTTCAGATCCTTTGCGTGAAATGGAACGACAGTGGTTTTGTTGGTAGTTGGGTTATGGTACTTGTAGTGTGACCCATTTGCACTGACTAAAACAAAGCCGTTCTGCTCCAGCAAGCGAATCATTTGCTTGGGAGTCATCGGCATGGTGAGTGCCCCTCCTTTCCTTCAGGATTACATCTTCATTGTATACGTACTTTACGTATTTGTCAAGAGGCGAAATAAGCCGCCCAGCGACCTTACGGTCTCGCTGGGCGGCTTATTTTTTGCGTTTCCACAATAAATATTCTTCGTAGCGGTGCATCTCGTTCTGTTCTTCTTCGGTCAGGCGCTGGCGCTGCTTGCGAGCTTCGTCCGAGGGGTCGATGTCGGTCAGACCCAGCAGGTAGTCGGCGGAGGTGCCGTAGAGCTTGCAGATGGCAAGCAGCGCGTCACTAGGAGGCAAGTTCTTTTCCTGCTCCCATGCACGGACAGCCCAGACCGAAAAGCCAATCTTATCTGCAAGGATTTGCTGCGTGTCATCATTTAACTTGCGAAGTTCAGCCAGCCGTTCCCCGAACATAGTTTTCCCACCCTTCTTTACCTACTAGTATATGTGGCACTACTACTTTCTATAAAAAGTGGTGTAAATATGCTAGACATGAACAAAAGTAGCAGTATAATACTAGTATAGGGCGAAACTAGTGAAATGATACTACTTCCGCCGCAACGCTAAGGCAAAGCGAGGAAATCCCCGTTGGAACAACTGATCGACTTTCACGCACCGGAAGTACAAGCGGTGCTGGATACGCTTTTAAAAGACCGCTCCACCGGTAAAAAACATCATCTGGGCAACCGAACCCGCCGGATGAACTGCAAACGGTGATGTACGAGCCGGTGACGGATAGATCCCAGATCACCACCCAGCAGCTCAGGCTGACCCACTACGAGGTGGTGCTGCCACGGATGATGAAGCAGACCCGACACCCAGCAGCAGCGCACCCGCAAAAAAAGGCGAGGTGTTCACCCTGCATGGGTCTGCAACAAGATGAACAACGCACTGGACGCCGACTGGTTCGGTGCGCTGGGGGCAGAGGAGAGCGCCGGGCAGTTCACGGTGGAGCTGCCCCAAGGCTGGCAGACGGCGGAAACGCCGGTGCAGTTCCCGGTTTGCAAGGGCAGGACCCCGGCATGGGCGCAGTATGTGCAGAGCCGCCGCTTGGAGGTGACCTGCGGCGAAGCCCCCTTTCTGGCGTCCCGGTACGATGCCGCTACCGGCGAGATGATCCCGGTGCCCCGGCGCATTGGCATTCTGGACCGCAAGCTGCGTGTGGTGAGTGAGAACGCCGCCACAGAGGACGAGTGGCGCAAATATGCCACCCATGCGGTGCAGTCCACCTACGGCTATGAGTATCAGGGAGATAATCTTTTGTTGGCGCGGGTCAACCTTCTGCTGACCTATGCAGAGCATCTGCAAGCCCGCTGGCAGCGCAAACCCACAAAAGAAGAGTTACAGCCTATCGCCACCATCATCAGCTGGAACCTGTGGCAGATGGACGGCTTGCACCTCTCTGTGCCCGGCGGCAAGCCTCAGCCGGAGGCAGAACAGCTTGATCTTTTCTCAATGTTTGGCACGGTGGAAGAGCAGACCCCGGCAGTATCGTGCAAAGTGAAAAATTGGCGTTCTAACAAAACGCAGAGCTTTGAAACCATTCAGGAAGGGAGTACCAGCATGAAGTTTGATTATGTCATCGGAAACCCGCCGTATCAGATAAGTGATGGCGGTGCCGGCGTAAGCGCAACGCCTATCTATAATCGTTTTATCGAAGCAATCAAAACTACACATCCCGGCGCAATTTGCTTGATTATTCCTGCAAAATGGTACTCCGGCGGTAAAGGACTAGATAAGTTCAGAGAGGAAATGCTAGGAGATAGACATATTTCAACATTGGTTGATTATTCTAATTCGCTAGATGTTTTTCCGAATGTAGATGTTGCAGGTGGCGTTTGCTATTTTGTCTGGAAAGAAGCATATAACGGTAAGTGTAAGTATACAAACTATCGCAATGGAAAAGCTACAATAGCATACAGAGATTTGAATGAGTTTCAAACATTTATTCGCTATCCAGTTGCATCCGAAATAGTCAAAAAAGTAAAAAAAGATGGAGAATTAACACTGGATAAAGTGGTTTCTAGCAGAAAACCATTTGGACTTGCAACAACAGCAAAGCCAATGAAAACCGGTGACATTACACTACGATACAATGGAGGACGTGGCCCATATAAAAGTACCGAGATAAGGGTAGGAACAGAAATGATTGACCAATGGAAAATTATCATTTCTCGTCTTACGGCAGAACACGCAGGACAACCAGCCAAGGATGGAAAGTACCGTGTTCTTTCAACGATGGAGCTTTTGAAGCCGGGTGAAATATGTTCCGAAACATATCTTGTGGCGGGAGCATTTGATTCAAAAGAAGAAGCAACCAACTATATGGATTACTTAAAGACGCAATTTGTTCGATTCCTTATCCTACAAATTGCAATGACGCAGCAGTTAAGCAAAGCGTCATTCGCATTTGTTCCTTGTCAGGATTTTACAAGAAAATGGACAGACAAACAACTGTTTGAAAAATATGATTTGTCTAGTGAAGAAGTAAACTATATTCAAGGAATGATAAAGGAGATGGCATAATGGCTGGCATAACCCTGCGCACTGCCCGGCAGGTGGTGCCCATGATCTACGCCTATACCACCCCGGAAATTGCCCGGCACAACGGCTGGACGAAGATCGGCTACACCGAGCAGTCGGTGGACAAACGCCTGAAACAGCAGACCCACACCGCCGATGTGCTGTTCCACGAGGAGTGGCGGGGCAATGCCGTCTACGACGACGGCAGCGGCGAGGTGTTCACCGACCACGATTTCCACGCCTACCTCCGCAAGCTGAACGTGGAGAACGACCGAAAAAACGAGTGGTTCCATCTGGATGGGCAGCAGTCCCGGCGGTATTTTCAGGATTTCCGCATGAACCGAGGCAGGGTGCAGCTGGATGCCGCCATTGCCTACACCCTGCGGGAAGAACAGGCAAGGGCTGTCCGCGACACCAAAACCTATTACCAGAGCCACCCCGGCGGGGAATACCTCTGGAACGCCAAGCCCCGCTTTGGCAAGACCATTTCCGTCTACGATTTCTGCAAGCAGGTCGATGCACAGACGGTGCTCATCGTCACCAACCGCCCTGCCATCGCCAATAGCTGGTACAGCGACTATGTGCGCTTTCTGGGCAGGGAGTCCGGCTATCTGTTCGTCAGCCATGTGGATGCCCTTGCCGGGCAGCCCCATGTGCTGGATGAGCAAGGCTATCTGGATGCCGCCGCACAGGGCGAGAAACTGTATAAGCGCATTGAGTTCGTCAGCTTGCAGGACATGAAAGGCTCGAAATATTTCGGCGGCGAGTACGACAAGCTGCGCCACCTGACTGAGCTGAACTGGGATGTGCTGGTCATCGACGAAGCCCATGAGGGCGTGGATACCTACAAGACCGACCTTGCCTTTGACCGCATCCACCGCCGCTTTACACTGCACCTGTCCGGCACGCCCTTCAAGGCGCTGGCGAACGACAAGTTTGCCGGGGATGCCATCTTCAACTGGACCTATGCCGACGAGCAGGCCGCCAAGCGGAGCTGGCAGGGCGCACCGGGGCAGCAGAACCCCTACGCAAACCTCCCCATGCTCAACCTCTACACCTACCAGATGTCCGAGATCATCCGGGACGAAATTCAGCAGGGCGTGGAGATCGACGGCGAAACGCAGGAATTTGCCTTTGACCTGAACGAGTTCTTCAAGGTGAAGCCCAGCGGCAGCTTTGAGCACGATGCCGAGGTAGACCGCTTTCTGGATGCCATGACCACCCAGAACAAGTTTCCGTTTTCCACCCCGGAGCTGCGGGCAGAGCTGAAGCACACCTTCTGGCTGCTCAACCGGGTGGACAGCGCCAGAGCGCTGGCAAAAAGCTGACAGGCGCACCGGTGTTCCGGGACTATGAGGTGATCCTTGCCGCCGGTGACGGCAAGCTGACGACCGGACGAGAACCAGAAGAGCTTTGACCGGGTAAAAGCCGCCATCGCCCACCACGAAAAGACCATTACTCTGTCGGTGGGGCAGCTCACCACCGGTGTCACCATCCCGGAATGGTCGGCGGTGCTGATGCTCTCCAACCTGAAAAGCCCGGCGCTATATATGCAGGCAGCGTTCCGTGCCCAGAACCCCTGCCTTTTCCACGAAAACGGCACCTTCCGCCGCAAAGAGAACGCCTATGTGTTCGATTTTGACCCTGCCCGCACTCTGCTGATCTATGAGCAGTTCGCCAACGACCTTTCACAGGACACCGCCAGCGGCAAGGGCGACACCGAGGAGCGCAAGGCGCACATCCAGACCCTGCTCAACTTTTTCCCGGTCATCGGCGAGGACGAGGAAGGGAAGATGATCCCGCTGGATGCGGAAAAAGTGCTCAGCATCCCCCGGAAGATCAAGTCTAAAGAAGTGGTGCGGATGGGCTTCCAGAGCAACTTCCTGTTCCAGAACATTTCCAACGTGTTCAGTGCGCCGCAGGAGGTGCTGGATATTTTGCAAAACTTCCAGCCCATCAGCGAGGCGAAAGCAAAGCCCATCCAGATCACCCCGGAGACCGGCGCAGACCTCTCCCTGAACGACAAGGGCGAGGTGGACTTGGACGAGGGCTACGTCATCGGCAAGGCAGCGGATGTGTTCGGGGCAAAAATTTATGAGAGCACCCCGGCGCTGGACACCGCTTTGCAGACCCTCACCGATGCCCCGGCGAAGGAAGAGCATCTGGAACCCCTGAAAAACGAGCATCACCAAGGAGATCATCACCCCTATGGTGGAGCAGGCAAAGCAGGAGTATGGGCGGGACCTGAAGCTGTCCGACCAGAAGCGGTTCGAGAGTGCCGCCAAGGCAAAAATGGACGTGGCGGTGAACAAGGTGGTGGACAACTACCGCATCGACCAGAGCCAGTTGGAGGAAAAGCGCACCCAGCAGCTGCAAAGCTGCACCACCGCCCAGCAGCGCCAGCAGGTGAACCGGGAGTTTGACGCAAAGCAACAGCGGAGCACCGCCGCCCTCATGGAGACGCTGCAATCCACCATCCAGCAGACGGCGCAGGAAATGCAGCAGACCATCGTGCGCACCGTGGAGACCAACCAGAAGGAGCAGGAGAAAAAGGGCTACGAGGACACCGTCCGTGACCATCTCCGGGGCTTCTCCCGCACCATCCCGTCCTTCCTCATGGCCTACGGCGACGAGACCGTGACGCTGGAAAATTTTGACCAAATCATCCCGGACAAGGTCTTTCAGGAGGTCACCAGCATCACGCTGGAGCAGTTCCGCTTTCTGCGGGACGGCGGCCCCTACCTCAACCAAGCCACCGGGCAGCAGGAGCACTTTGCGGGTCATCTGTTCGACCCCGTGGTGTTCGATGATTCGGTCAAGGAGTTCCTTTCCCTCAAAGTTAAACTGGCGGATTACTTCGACGAGAGCCGCACCGAGGATATCTTCGACTACATCCCGCCCCAGAAAACCAACCAGATCTTCACCCCCAAGTGGGTGGTGAAAAAGATGGTGGACTTGCTGGAGCAGGAAAACCCCGGCTGCTTCGATGACCCCGGCAAGACCTTCCTGGACCCCTACATGAAGTCCGGCCTGTACATTACGGAAATCGTCAAGCGCCTCTACCGCAGCGAGAAGATGCGGCAGGCTTTCCCGGACGATAACGCCCGGCTGGAGCATATTTTTTGCCAAGCAGGTCTATGGGCTTGCCCCCACCGAGATCATCTACCGCATTGCCATCAGCTACATTCTGGGCTTTGCAAAGGGTCACGGCATCACCGCCCACCATATCCGTCAGGCGGATACGCTGGAATTTGCCAAGGCGGGCACCATGGAAAGGGAACTGGATAAGATTTTCAGAGACTGACAAATAGAATACAGCATAAAACCAAAGGCGGCTGTCTGCATGGGTGCAGATGGCCGCCCTTGGTTTTATGCCTGTTACAAAAATGAAAACTGTTGGATACATCATATCGAACAGGACGAGCTGTCTCGTTCTCTCTCTTTTTTACCAAAATTTCCCTTGTGTTTTCTTGCAAGCTGACGAAAGTGGCGTGTTTTCAAAACTTTTTGTTGACACAGCTCGATTTTTGTGGTAATCTATTCCAACAATTTAATATAACATATTTACTTTAGAGTTCCAGCTCGGCTCCCGGAGGAGCCGGAGCAAGTTTTTAACTTTCTATCGCTACATAACGAACCCGAACCAAGGCCATCCCGGAAGGGATGGTCAGGTTCAGGTTGTTGTGTGGCGATTTTTTATTGCCAAATCCAGCACCGCACCTTGAAAACCGCATGACCGTCAGCATGGGATACCCGGCGATAACCCCAGCAAGGG
>ENA-OQAB01001336-OQAB01001336.1-human-gut-metagenome-genome-assembly--contig:-NODE-1336-length-11716-cov-2.376909_pt1 | contig 11716 bp, 10 predicted proteins | sample MGYA00242490_ERZ504517 | MGnify/ENA primary metagenome ERZ504517 (study PRJEB26092, sample SAMD00036298) | human gut metagenome | host: Homo sapiens | study: EMG produced TPA metagenomics assembly of...
ATATAAAGATTTCACAACCGCTACCTCATTCAATGGAGTTGAGAAGACAGCCTTCTTAAAATCATCATTCACACCTCTCAAAGCGGTAACCTCTGTAAACCAACCTAGTTCACCACCATTCTCGGCAGCTTGGTCTGCTGAGTATTTCTTAGCTAATTCAGCGAAATTAGCGCCACCTTTCAACGCCCCCATCAAGCTATCAGCCAAAGCTGTTGTCTCAGCCTCAGATTTACCGGCCAACATGATGTGGCTAACTTTTACTGAGTCCGGAGCGACCGTCTTATCGACTAGCTTAAACATTCTGTATTTGTCATTCTCGAATACAGGACCATAAACAGCGCCAACCTCAGAAGTCGTAGCGAATTGTTTCATCTCAGGATCCAAAGCCTTCTCCGTGAAGAAAGCGTCAACATAAGGAACCTCAGAGTTCTCGTTTACTACATCAGCCACTCTTTCAGACGTAGCTAGCTCCTCTTTCAAGCTCTCGATCTCGGCCTGTGCCTTATCATAATCCTCTTTACTCGGACGGATATCTACGGCGATATATTTAATTACCTTAGATTCTTTTTGTTTATAAAGCTCCTTGCGTTGGTTATACAATTTCTCGATCTCGCTCTTGCTTACCTCAATCGTTGAATCCGGAATCGTAGCATATGATTGCATAGCGTAAATGATATCCGAATTCTCGGCATTATCATTATAAGCTTCCTTAGCGTCCAATGAATTCGCGGAAATAGCCTTACTCAATAATGTCGTATATTTTTGCTCCAAACGTTGACGTTTGATGTTCTTCTCCCAGAACAACCAGAAGTTCTTAGCTTGAATCAGCTGTGCCTGTTGATCTGCCGGATAGCTAGCGATATTATCGGAATCGATTTGTTTCAAGAAATTCAACAAAGCGGCCTTATCAAAAGCACCAGTCTGAGGATTCGTAAACATTTGCATTTGTTGGATCAACGGAGAGATATTCTCACCTTGAACCATATCAAACAATTCTTCCGGACTTACTCCCATACCTAATTTAGCAGTAGCCTCGTCCAACACGACCTCTTGTACCATCGCATCGAATACGGACTGGCGAATCTGTGTCATATATTCCTCGGGCAGGCTGGCTGAACCGGATTGCATCTTATACATCTCGGCCATCTCATCAACGCGACCTTGATAATCTTGAATTTTTACAACCTCTCCATCAATCTCGGCGATCCGTTCCTGTGATTGCCTAAAATAAGTAGAACCAGAGTTTAAAAAGTCTCCAATGATAAAAGCGAACAATGCCAAACCCACCACGAGTACCAGCAGTCCTGCTTTGCTTCTAATTTTTTCCAGCGTAGCCATTTATCTTTATTATTTTTTAAAGTTTATTATTTCACATTTTAAGGGCACAAAGATATGAAAAAAGGAAATTCCACAGCATATAATCCTTTTTTTTATCAAATCCCTACTTTCATACGTACAAGTTCGATCTTCGTAGCCGTTACTTTGATTATCTTAAACGAATATTTATCGATCTGGACAGTCTCGTTCAATTTCGGGAATTTTTGATAGAAGTGCAAGATAAAACCGGCGATGGTGACATAATCATCCGACTCAGGAAGATCCAACCCGAACATTTCGTTCAAGGTATCAATCTCCATCCTACCCGACAGCAAATACTCATTGTCCGATACTTTTTTAGCCACATGCGACTTCATATCGTGCTCGTCCTCAATCTCTCCGAAAATCTCCTCCACCAAATCCTCAAGTGTCACGATACCCGACGTACCGCCAAACTCATCCACGACAACAGCCAAGCTCTTCTTCTCTTGCATCAGCAGTTTCATCAGTTTATTCGCTGCCATCGTCTCCGGAACGATCGATACGCTACGGATATGCTGGGTCCAATCCTCCGGATTCTTGAAAAGCTCGGAAGAATGGATATATCCGATAATGTTGTCAATATTCTCGTTATACACCAATATTTTCGAAAGTCCTGTCTCGATAAACTTAGAACGCAATTCCTCCATCGTAGCCGACGTATCACAGGCTACGATCTCCGTCCGGGGCACGATACAATCCCTCAAACGGACATTCGAGAAGTCTAAGGCATTCTGGAAAATCTTAACCTCCGTATCCATATCCGAATTTTGAGGTGCATCTTCCAGACTTTGCTGTATAAAATAATCCAAGTCTACCTTGCCTAATGCCTGAGGTGAACTTTTCAAGTTCTTCACGCCCCCTAACTTCAAAATCAAAAAAGATAGCAGGGAAGAGAACTTGGAGACCGGATACAGGATGATATATATAATAAATAATGGTATCGCAAATATATTGAGTGATAAATTAGGATTCAACTTAAATATGGTCTTGGGAATAAACTCCCCGGCAAACAAGATCAAGATCGTAGATATCACGGATTGGATAAAAACGATCAATGCCTCATTCGCAACCACCTTGGCTATAAACGGCTCCAATACGATTGCCATCTGAAGACCATAAACGACCAACGCAATATTATTTCCTACCAACATGGTAGAGATAAACAAATTTGGATTACGATAGAAAATACCCAGTATCTTACTGGATAGACTACGTTCCTTCTTATCCAGCTCGAAACGAAGCTTATTGGAGGAGATAAAAGCGATCTCCATCCCGGAAAAGAATGCGGAAAATGCGAGGGAAATTAAAATATAAGTCAGCGTCCCCACCTTAATTACTTTTTATTGAATCTATTTGTGACACATCTCCCCGGGCACTATCCCCCCTGAACTGTCCGTGTCGTATCGGCCGGAGCATCGCTCACCGGGAAAATACCTTGTGAGTTAAATATCTTATACTGAGTCATATCTTGGTTCGACTCAAAGCCTATGCCTGTTATGATCTTATCTTCTTGCTCGATACGCATAAACTTATCAGAATAAACCTTCTCCTGCTTCTGGTCCCAGAACAATTGGGAAGTCTCAAAATGCTCCCCTTGCAGACTTTCCACCTCTACATTACCGATCAGCTCCCAAAGCCCTTTTTTATCATAATAATAGGCTGTATCCGCCTTAATACTCGCTTCTGTCTGGAATAAGGTATCGAACTTCTCCACGTAGATCCCCTCGGGGAAATACCAATGGGGTTCCGCCGCCTTCCCGTAAATCTGCCACTCTTTCGCTTTCAAGCGATATCTCGTGATACCAGAATCGGAGATCAAGGATGACACATCCGTAGCCTTCATCGTATAAGTCTTGTCCGGATCAAACTCAACATCAACCACCTCCTTATGTTCCTTACTGCAAGAGGCAGAAAACAAAAGAAGCATAACAACCACCACGAAGGTAGTTGTTATGCCCATATTTTCCGTTTTACAATGAAAACGATTTCCTATCATAATTACCGAATCGTTGTACGCTCTCCGATCCAACCACCGACAGTGAAAGGTTTGCCCTTCTCCAAATCCGGGTGCATGAAGATCTCCTCCGTAGAAGGAAGGTGAGCACGATAAGATGATATCAAAGTATTAGCCTCTTCAGCAACACTCGGATCTACCTGTTTCGCTTTCTCAAATTTATCGATAGCGGCATTATAAGCAGCTCTTGCCAACACTCCATCATTCGGGAAGACAGATTTAGAAGTAGCGGCATACATCTTGCCGATCAATAAATAAGCATTACCATAGTTTGGATTTACCTCCAAAGCTTTCTGGCAATATTGTCTAGCCTTCGAATAAGCATTTTGCTCAAACAACAACAATGCGATCATATAATAATCATCAGCTTTTGAAGTCGCGTCCGTTTCTAAATTCGCGGCCTCATCAAAGTATTTAATAGCCGTATCATAATCCTTTATCTTAACGGCTTTCTTTCCTAGCCCAACAGCTGCCTCGGCACTAGGTTCTTGACGATAAGCATAGTCTGATGCCAAAAAGTAAGCCTCGATTTCTTGGCAACCTGTTCTTCTCAACAAAGATATAGTCTCTTTCAAATAAGGTAAGTTATCCTTATTCTCCTCGATCTTAGCAGCATACAAATTCTGCAAAGTCTCGCAATCGGCAGCACCACTATTTGCAAAGGCATTATCAACACCACTCTTATATGCGGTCAAGGCATTCACTTCTTTTTGATTGTTTGCAGCCTGCGCAGCTTTTAACTGAGCATCCAAGCCAGCAGAAACCTTCAAATAATCTTGAATATACTGCTCTTTGAAGTTCGGATCGTTAAGCATTTTCTTCATAGAAGAGAAACTAAACAAGGAGAGACCTAGAGCCTCCGTATCAGCACCTTTCTCATCAACGATCTCCTTCAACCAAGTATAGGCCTGATTATAGTCGGCATTATCGCCTGTTTGCGCTAAATAATCTTGCACTTTTCGAGCAACGATCCAGTCTTTTCCATACCGGCGATCATTTCCAAAATATTTCACACGCTTGTCGTAAACCCCCATCAAATCATCAATAAGAGCATTCTTCTTAGCGGGATCTTTCTCTTGGGCGATCTTCCAGCCCATAATTTTCACACCGTACAAATAGATATCTTTTGTAGCGGCAGGACACTCATCGTACACGATCTTCCAGAAATCATAGGCATCTTTGAAGTTTCCGGCTTTCGCGTAAGGAACGAACAAGCTGATATTGGTAATACAACGCACGCTATCCTCACCGGAACCGAACTGTGTACCATTATCTACTCCTTTCTGCGCATAAGCACCCAATGTACCCATAGTACATCCAAGCGCTAGTAATAAAACTTTGATCTTCATATCTCTTTCTATTAAAGTTAGCTATAAATTTATATTCCTTCAAAAAAGTATCATACTCATTAGACCCTTTCGGCCATTCCCGGTTTAATCCACTTTTCGTTTAAAAAACCATAATTCGTTAAATGTATAGTTCACCGTAAACCGGAAATACTGCTCATCAATCATTGTACGTAATTCCGGACGGATCTTCACGTATTCAAATGACAGGTTCACTAATGAACGGTTATCGATCAATGGAAGCCCAAAACCGATACTCGCCCCATATTCATTATAACCATGTCCTTTATAACCATTCTCCTCGGAGCGACTGACTCTTAAGTACGAATTGCTATAATGAAAACCGGCACGGTATCTGATACGTCCCAGATAATTACGATTATCATAACGAGGAATAAATTCGGCACCAGCCGCTACACGTGTACGATTCTTGAATTGGCCTTTCTCGTTATCAAAATAAGCGTTCGCCCAGTCCTCATACAAGAAATCAGCGGCTAACGTCAACCGGTTCTCCTTCACATAAGAGATACCTGCTCCGTAAGAATTCGGCATATCAAACCGATAATCCTTAATCGTATCATTCCTCGTATATCCAGATGTAGAAGACAAAGAGCCAACAGTCTGAATATCATACACAGTCGTATTCAACTTCTTTCCGGGAGAATAGACGAAACCTACCGTGACATGCTCCGTCTTACTCAAAGGATGCGTATATTGAATACCAAAATCTAACTTTAAATCACGAATCTCATAACGTTGGTTTCTATACACATTGTCCGCCCCTGTCGAACTCGGGAAAATCAAGTTGCGGGAATGTGTTATATTTCCAAATAAAAATCCGGCGTTCAAACCAATGGAAAGACGCTTCTTCCAAATATCATAGGAGAGCCCTAAATAGGCATCGCTTAAGCCACCTTCGCCACTAAAGCTTTCTCCCCAACTTAAACCGCCCTCGGTACGGCTCTCGCCGAAATCATATCCTACATATGAATAAGGTAATAAACCAATACTCATCGCTAAACGCCGGGTGATCGGAAATTGCATGGCGATATACTCCACGTTTCCATTCATCTGTCGTTGCTTGTTCGTACCGTCATAGAACCAAGACACCTGACCGGACGCACCAAAATCAAAAAGGAATGTCACGAATCCATGCAACTATAAGATGCTGGATTTAATGGATTTATCTGTTTAGAGGACCTTAATCCATAACCGACTCCACCCATCGCCCTTCCGGCACCAAAAGATCGATCCGCCAACTCTCCATATCCAAATCGCGTATAAGGCGAGTTCGTGTTATTTTGAGCCCACAATGGCAATTGTGTAAAGATAAGAAAACTTATTATTACTACCTTATTAATTTTCAACATTATACTCTAAGATTCTGTTTAATCCTGTCAACACTAAATTAATGTCTGCAAAGATGGAGTTTTTTAGCCGTCTTTCAAAATAAAACGAATGACCGCCTGTTTAAAAAAACCAAAAGATCCGGATATTTTACTTTCAGCTCGTCAATATATCCGTCCATCTCGTAAACAATCCCATTCACCACACCCGCTTGGATAGCCGTTTCCGTACTTCTCCCGATAAGCGGTATATCATCCTCTTCCGTTACCAAAGGCAGTTTCTTCGTAAAATGGTTCAACGCTCGAAAACGGGTTGTCATCCCCGGAGAGATATTCCCTCCCAGAAAGATACCCGGCGCTTCTATCACCTCATACGTGATAGCGGTACCGGCATCGATAACCAGCAGATTTTTTCCCGGCCGCAAATAATTCGCCCCCACGACAGCGGCCAAACGGTCCTTGCCTAGCGTTTTCGGCGTCCCATATTTCCACCTTGATCGGTAAAGCTACATTGTTCATCCAGAAAGACAAAACGCTGAAGCTTATTTTTTTAGATAAGCGATCAACTCATCGTCCGTATCTATCACCGTCGATAAAATGCCTTGCGTAAAAGCGTACTTCTCAAAAAGAGCAGCGACCACAGATACACCGAATTGCTTGTATACAAAAGAAGCCTCTATATGCCCATTTTTATACACAGCGACCTTTGATGACGTGTTACCTTGTTCTATAATAAGATTCACTTCTCTGATATTTTCCGCAAAGAAAAACAAAAATGATGAAATAACACGCAAAAACATCGTATAACCTCTAAAATTCTTCTTGAACAAAAAGGATCGCATCTCTGTTTGAAGAAAAATCTAAATAAAAAACAAGTTATGAATTACGGGATTAGTGTCTTATTCAGGGCGATTCCATTGCTAATGGCCCTCTTTTGTTTCGGTTATGGATTTTTTGTCTTTAACTATGGAGTGGACTCCAGCAGATTCGTCGCCGGACCTGTCGTATTCTCTCTTGGCTTTATTTGTATAGCCTTGTTCGCTACGGCAGCGACCATTATTCGTCAAATTATCCATACATATAATAATGTAGCCAGATTCGCCTTGCCTATCCTTGGATATCTCTCGGCAACCATCACTTTTCTGGCGGGCTTTATCTTACTCATGTCCTCACCGGCGCCAGCAGACTTTGTCGCGGGCCATGTCATTTGCGGGGTGGGCCTTATAACCGCATGCGTAGCAACAACGGCTACCGCCTCTACCCCGATTCACCTTAATACAAATGAACGCCAAAAGCGACGATCCCAGAATACCAGACAAAGCGTTCAACTTTTGGCAGGGGTATTCTTGATCCTTGTAGCATCATTTATATCCATAGTCGCATGGATTTGGGCTTACCGGTTGCTAGCGCATAGCGACGAGCATTCCCAATACTTTGTCGCCGGGCATGTGATGGCCGGACTAGCATGTATTTGCAGCAGCTTAATCGCTTTAGTCGCCACGATCGCCCGACAAATAAGAAACACATATTCCCGATTGGAAAAAGGCTATGGCACCGTTTTGTCATCCTGATGGGATCTATCAGTCTGATATGGGGCCTCTTCGTATTAGGAGATAGCGACCCGGCTAATGCCTCAACCGGATATATCATGATCGGCCTTGGATTAGTTTGCTATAGTATCTCCAGCAAGGTGATCTTGCTGTCTAAATATGGAGGGAAGAATTCAAGCTTGCCAACCGGATTCCATTAATTCCCATATTCACGGCTTTATTCTGCCTTTTCCTCTCCGCTTTCCTTTTCGAGATGGCGGCCGAGCATAGTTATTATGCCATTCCCGCACGGGTATTGGCCGGACTGGGAGCGATCTGCTTTACGTTGTTCTCCATCGTCAGCATATTGGAAAGCGGAACCTCTTCCAAGTAAACTGTTTTTTCATCGTGATGAAAATACTTTTTCTTCACGGTGAAAATACTTTTTCTTCATGATGAAAATATTTTTTCCTCACAATGAAAAAATCAACATTCTTTGATAAACCATCGGCCACAACACATAAAACATTCTTTAACACTACCAAAGCATAAGGTTTTCAATTCTTTATAAACAATTATCATCCCAAGAGTAAGAAAACGCTTGCAAAGTAAAAAATAATATCTACTTTTGCACCCGGGTAAAGTCCTACACGGCATGCTCCCTCGGAATCCCCCAGGGCTTGACCGCAGCAAGGGTACTTCGGTCGTAGCGGCGCGATGTAGTAAGCTTACCCACCTGCCTCTTTAGCTCAGTTGGCCAGAGCACGTGATTTGTAATCTCGGGGTCGTTGGTTCGAATCCGACAAGAGGCTCAGATAAGACACATCTTAAAGAAGGAAGCTTATAAGTAGGCTTCCTTTTTCGCATTTTAGGCATAATATAGTTGCGCATTTGCATTAATATATTAATTTTGCTGATAAGAATTCAAAACTGCAGCATCATGGAAGAGAATAAGAATTTACTTTTAAAAGGCGCTATGACTTATGGTTTGGCCATGGGTATATATTGGGTAGTGAAATACATCTTTTTCATCTTCAGCGTTTCCGTCCCCTCCTTAAGTCTTGTCTATTGGCTATTGACGCTCGCCGTCCCTTTCATCGCCTACTACATGACGAAAAGATATCGGCACGACATCGGTGGAAGGATCAGTTTCTTTCATGCATGGAGATTCGGCACGATGTTGTATTTTTTCGCCGCATTGATCGTCTCGCTTGAATACTTTGTCTTTTATCAGTTCATCGCCCCGCCTGATTTCGTGGCAAATGCGATCGGGCAATTAACGACTGTACTAAAGGATAGCCAAGTCAGCTCGGAGATGATCGACTCGCTCAGCAAGATTCGTATCTCGCCAATCCACATGGCCATACAAGGAATATTTAATAACGTATTTTACGGCATCATACTTTCTATACCGGTAGCGGCTCTCTTGTGCAGGAACAATTCGACAGGTTCCATCACTGAAAACCGCTAAAAAGTTAATTACAGACAAATAATGGACATATCAGTTGTTATCCCGTTGTATAACGAAGCCGAGTCTTTACCCGAGTTATTCTCGTGGATAGAGCGGGTGATGAAAGAACATAATTATACCTATGAAGTCATTTTCGTGAATGACGGCAGTACGGATAATTCTTGGGAAGTGATCGAGGAGTTGAAGCAACGTTCTCCACACGTCCGGGGAATCAAGTTCCGTCGCAACTACGGTAAGTCGCCGGGATTGCATTGCGGATTCCAACGGGCTAAAGGTGACGTGGTCATTACCATGGACGCCGATCTGCAGGACAGCCCGGATGAGATACCCGAACTTTACCGGATGATCACCGAAGACGGGTACGATCTGGTATCCGGCTGGAAAAAGAAAAGATATGACCCGTTGTCTAAGACGATCCCCACGAAATTATTCAACGCAACAGCTCGTAAATTCTCGGGAATAAAGAACTTACACGATTTCAATTGCGGATTGAAAGCGTATAAGAATGTTGTCATTAAAAATATAGAGGTGTATAACGATATGCACCGTTACATACCTTATTTAGCTAAGATTGCCGGATTTCACAAGATTGGCGAGAAAGTAGTGAAACATCAAGCCCGCAAGTACGGAACTACTAAATTCGGGTTGGATCGCTTCGTGAACGGTTATCTTGATTTGATCACGCTTTGGTTTACTTCCAAATTCGGAAAGAAACCGATGCACTTCTTCGGTTTATGGGGAAGCGCTATGTTCTTCATTGGTTTTATCGCTCTAGTAATCGTACTCAGCATGAAATTGATCTCGATGTACTCTGGAGATCTAAGACCTTTGGTTACAAGTTCCCCTTATTTCTATATTTCATTGACAGCGATGATTCTGGGAACCCAGATGTTCCTAGCGGGCTTTATCGGGGAGTTGATTTCCCGCAATTCTCCGAATCGCAATAACTATAAAATAGAGGATGAGATATGAGTTTCCTAGAATTAGCGAGAAAACGTTGTTCTATCCGAAAGTATGCCCCCAAAAACGTAGAGCAAGAAAAGATTGATTATATCCTAGAAGCAGCTCGTTTGGCCCCTTCGGCGGTAAATTATCAACCTTGGTATTTTGTTTGGGTTCAAAGTGCGGAAGGAAAAGCTAAATTACAAGAATGCTATCCCCGGGAATGGTTCAAGCAAGCGCCTTATTACTTGATCGTTTGCGGAGATCATCAGCAATCTTGGAAACGGGGCGATCATAAGGATCATATGGATATCGATGCGGCTATCGCCACGGAACATATTTGCTTAGCCGCAGCCGAACAAGGATTGGGAACTTGCTGGGTTTGCAATTTCGACACGGAGCTTTGCCGGAAACATTTTAAAATTCCGGAAATGATCGAGCCTGTTGTATTGATACCGTTCGGCTATCCTTCCGACCCGGCATTATTCGATGAGACTCCAAAGAAACGTAAGCCTATAGAAGAAATTATTAAACCGGGAATCATTCTAGTATGTTATACATTGAAGTTCTGCTACTAGCGATCGGCTTATCCATGGATAGCCTAGCAGTATCAGTTACCGGCGGCGCAGTTCTTAAGAGTAACTGCACCGCCGGTAATATTATTAAGATAGCGAGTGTGCTCGGTATATTCCAAGCCGGAATGACCGTGATCGGTTATACGATGGGATTAGGATTCGAAAAATACATTTGCGCCTTCGACCATTGGATCGCATTTACCCTCTTGCTTTACTTAGGTGGAAAAATGATATACGATAGCACGAAAGAAGAGGAGGAAGACGGGAAATTCGATCCTCTATGTAACCGGACATTATGCGGATTGGGAATAGCGACAAGTATCGATGCCCTCGCCGTAGGAATCTCTCTGGCGATCTTAAAATCACCACTCTTGCTGCAAGCCTCGACTATCGGTGTTGTCACCTTCGCTATCTCTGCCTTCGGTGTCTATTTCGGTAACCGATTCGGCAAGAGAATCGACTTGAAGCTGGACCTCATCGGAGGTTTAATCTTAATCGGTATCGGTACAAAAATTTTAATAGAGCATTTATTCTTTAGCTAGGGATACCTTATTGAATAAATAACCTTATACATTAATTAATAGACATGAAAAGCCAGCAATTACGAAAACTAGCGCCGGAGCTGGATTCACTCCGGCTAGGCAGCGGTTGGAAAATCGACGAATTGAGTAAACCGCAAATCATTGTAGAAAGCAGTTACGGACATAGCCATCCGGGAAGCGCCCATCTGGATAAATTGGTGGACGAGGCCGGAATCGGTATAAAGGAAAAGAGGGGACGTGCCGCAAACTACTTCGTCACCGATATTTGTGATGGAGAGGCGCAGGGACACGATGGTATGAACTACTCATTAGTCTCCCGTGATATCATGGCCGCCATGATGGAAATTCATGTAAAAGCGACTCCTTTCGACGCTGGTGTCTTTATAGCCAGTTGCGACAAATCCGTCCCTGCGCATTTGATGGCGATAGCCCGGCTAGATATGCCTGCTATATTCATGCCCGGTGGTATAATGAAAGCCGGTCCCAACCTACTCACGTTAGAACAAATCGGTACCTATAGCGCCCAATACGAGCGAAAGGAAATAACGGAAGAACAATTCATGGTTTATAAGCGTGACGCATGTCCGGAATT
>ENA-OQAB01001337-OQAB01001337.1-human-gut-metagenome-genome-assembly--contig:-NODE-1337-length-11708-cov-1.959848_pt1 | contig 11708 bp, 9 predicted proteins | sample MGYA00242490_ERZ504517 | MGnify/ENA primary metagenome ERZ504517 (study PRJEB26092, sample SAMD00036298) | human gut metagenome | host: Homo sapiens | study: EMG produced TPA metagenomics assembly of...
CATTGTACACCCGTCCGCAGGACGGATTCATCGATGCAGGCAGCGGAGGCGGTATTTCATGGGCATTGATAGACGATATCACTCATGCAGTGATCAAGAAGGAAATCGTCATAGAACAGCGCCATTATCACACGATCAAAGAAGTGAAAAACGGTGAAGGGCCTCATCCCATCAAGACTCCCCAAGGATGGCTACATCGTGGCACACGGAGTCCGTGCCTGTGCTGCCGGGCTCAGATATGTCCTATATCTGTATATGACGTCTTTAGATGATCCAAGGAAGGTGATAGCCCAGCCGGGAGGTTACTTCATGGCACCTGTGGGAGAAGAAAGAACCGGAGATGTATCCAACGTGCTATTCTCCAACGGATGGATCGCGGATGAAGACGGAACGGTATACATCTACTATGCTTCCTCCGACACACGGATGCACGTAGCGACTTCTACGATCGAACGGCTAATCGATTACTGCCGGCATACACCGGAAGACAGACTCCGTTCCACGACTTCCGTGAAAAGCATATACGATATCATAGAAGCCAATAAGCTCGTGATGTCGGAAAATGCCGTTGTATTATGTTTCCGAAAGCAGTTATTGATCATCTGATCTTTCAGGATGTTCCATTCTGCATGATGGATAGTTAACAACTGAGTTTGCATGGGTATTAACAGCTGACACGTCAAGTATTAACACCTGACGTGTCAGCTATTAAAGCCTGAGAAGTCAGATAAATAGTATCAGTATGAGTTAAAATAATATTTGTTCTTCCCCACATTCGACCTACTTTTGTACCTGATAGATTATTAATGTACAAAACCTAATCAAAATAGCAACATGAAATTACACACATCCGATCTTCTGATCATCTGCGCCTACCTCATTGCCATGATTGTCATCGGACTCATACTGAAGAAGCGAGCCGCACAGAATATGGACTCCTATTTCCTGGGAGGCAAATCACTGCCCTTCTATATGCTTGGCCTGTCCAATGCATCCGGAATGTTCGACATCACCGGTACGATGCTAATGGTTTACTGGGCATTTGCCTACGGATTCAAAAGTCTCTGGATTCCCTGGCTGTGGCCGGTATTCAATCAGATATTCCTCATGGTTTATCTGTCGGTGTGGTTGCGGCGTTCCAATGTGCTCACCGGAGCCGAATGGATCAAAACCCGCTTCGGTAAAGGCAAGGGAGCGACACTCTCTCATACCATCGTTGTCGTATTTGCGTTATTAAGCGTACTCGGATTTCTGAGTTACGGATTCATAGGAATAGGCAAATTCATGGAAATCTTTATTCCCTGGGAAGTCATCTCACCCTACATTCCTTTCACTGTTTCACCGGAGTATGTTCCGCATGTATACGGTATCTTCTTCACAGCTATCGCTACCTTCTACGTCATGTTGGGAGGAATGCTGAGCATCGTATGGACGGATGTCGTACAGTTCCTTATCATGACGGTGGCAGGCATCGTTATCGTAGTGATCGGTATGCAGATGGTGGCGCCGGATATGATACACTCCTTTGTACCTGCCGGATGGGATTCCCCTTTCTTCGGATGGACGCTCGATATTGACTGGAGCAGCCGGATGAGTTTGCTGACCGAACGAATGGCGAACGAACCTTACAGTCTGATAGGCATCTTTGTCATGATGGCGTTGCTCAAAGGTATCTTCATGAGTATGGCAGGGCCTGCGCCCAACTATGATATGCAGAAAATTCTGTCCTGCAAGTCTCCCAAAGAAGCGGCGATGATGAGTGGTTCCGTATCCGTAGTGCTGTTGATTCCACGCTATCTGATGATTATGGGATTTGCATTACTTGCCATCTATTTCTTCAAGGAAGACGGCGGACTGACACAGATGGAAGTGACCCGCACAGACTTTGAGACGATTCTTCCTCATCTGATCACACGATATGTTCCGGCAGGACTTGCAGGATTATTATTGGCAGGACTACTGGCAGCTTTCATGTCGACCTTTGCTTCTACCGTCAATGCAGCCCCTGCATATATCGTAAATGATATTTATCTGAAATACATCAACCCGAAAGCGAGTGTGAAGACACAGATACGCAGCAGCTATGTCATTTCCGTTGCAGTAGTGGTGGTGAGCACCGTCATCGGATTCTTCCTGAAAGATATCAATGAAATCTTTCAGTGGATTGTTGGTGCACTGTTCGGAGGATACATCGCAGCCAACGTACTGAAATGGCATTGGTGGCGTTTCAACGGTGAAGGTTACTTCTGGGGAATGACTGCCGGAGTAGTGGCCGCTATTGTGATGAAATTTACCGTTCCGGATGCATGGGTACTTTATTTCTTCCCCGTACTGTTCGGCGTCTCTCTGATCGGATGTATCATCGGGACTTACAGTGCTCCGGCTACAGATGAAGAGACTCTGATCAACTTCTATGTCAATGTACGCCCGTGGGGATGGTGGAAACCGATTCAGGAGAAAGCAATCGCCCGTTACCCGCATATTCAGGCGAATAAAAACTTCAAAAGGGATGCCTTCAATGTGGCGATAGGAATCATCTGGCAATGTACGCTTACCATCATCCCAATGTACCTCGTTGTCCGCGAACAGTTAGGACTCTGGAGTTCTATCGCCTTGCTTCTGATTACCACGCTGATATTAAGAAAGACCTGGTACAAGCCTTTGTGTAAGGAGGAAGCGAGATACAACGAAGAGATGAAACAAATACGATAAGTATCAGCATAATTAATTTATATCATAAATTTAGGCACGGATGACACGGATTTCACGGATTTAAGAGATCGGTCAATTAAAAACCGCGTTAATCCGTGTCATCCGTGCCTAATAAAACAGAGAACCGATCATGAAAAGACTATCCGTAATACTCTTGTCAATTTTTACTATATCTTCCGCTGTGCGCACAATTTAAAGGAACCGTCTATGTCGACACCAATCAATCGGGCACATTCGACAAAGGAGACAAAACCGCTGGCGGGAGTGATGGTAACAGACGGAATGAACGTAGTAAAAACAGATAAAAAAGGCCGGTTCTCACTATCGGGATTCAAGAAAACCCGATTTATCAGCATTACTACACCTGCCGGATTCGAGACACAACAATTCTACCTCCCTGTCAAGGAGGACAGAAAAAGCTATGATTTTATAGTGACCGAAAGCGAACGGACCAAGACCAGAGAACACTCCTTTATCCAAATTACCGACACGGAAGTGACCGGAGGAGTGGGGCGTTGGGTCACCGACTTACAACAATACATAAAGAACGAACAACCGGCTTTTCTGATTCATACCGGAGACATCTGCTACGAACCGGGACTCACAGTGCACAATCAAATTGTGAATGCACAAACAATGGACTGCCCTGTCTATTACTGCATAGGCAACCACGACCTGGTGAAAGGCAACTACGGCGAAGAACTTTATGAATCGATTTATGGCCCGACATGGTATTCGTTCGATGTCGGCAACGTGCATTATGTCGTTACTCCCATCGACCGCGGAGACAACCCGACCGATTACACGCAAAGGGATGTATACAACTGGCTGAAGAATGACCTCGCCCTGATGAAGAAAGATCAGGCGCTTGTTCTTTTTAACCACGACCTGTTTACTCCCGGCGATAACTTCGTATTCAAAGCAGACAAAAAGGATATCCTCGACCTCCGTACGTTCAACACGAAAGCACAAATCTACGGACATATGCACTACAACTACGTCCGCAATCAGAAAGGCATTTATACCATCTGCACCGGCACACCGGACAAAGGAGGTATCGATCACTCCCCTTCTTCATTCAGAGACATAAAGATAGATGCCAACGATCACCTCACAACGCAACTGAGTTATACTTTCATCGAACCGCAAATCGCTATTGTTTCTCCGATGAAGAATCAAGCAGCCCCCATACATCCGGAAACCGGCTATCAGCTTCCGGTCTCGGTCAACACCTATAACTCACAGGCAAAAACATCGTCTGTTTCTTATGTGTTGAGCAATCCGGAAGACAACCGAGAAATAGCCAAAGGTAACCTGTCGCCCCTCACCGACTGGAACTGGAGCGGAAATATTCAAATACCTGCTAACGAAAACGGAAAGAAACTGAACCTGACAGTGACTTCATCCTTCAACGACGGAAAGGAAGCGACTGCCACCAGCCAGTTCCTTTATCAGAAAGATTTCAAATCGACTGCTATCACAGGGAAGGACTGGAATACCCTACTTCAGAACGCAAGTCACTCCGGCGGAATAAAATGATTCCCAAAATCAAAACTCCCCCTGCAACTACAATGGACAGCGAACACAGGAAGTAACATCTTCATGGCCTCCCCCCTCATCGTCGGACAAAAAGTATTCATTGCCACTACCGATGATAACACATCGCTCAACACCTATATTTGTGCATTCGACTTCCATTCCGGCAAACAGCTATGGAAGTTCCGCACGGAAAACTCGGTAAAGAATACGATTGCCTGCGAAAATGAAATCGTTGTAGCCCAGGATGCCTCCTGCAATCTGTACGCCCTCGACGCAGCATCCGGAAAACCACTGTGGCAACAATACATCAACTTAAAGAACTATCCCTATCTGAGCGAAGGACTGACAGTTGACAAAGGAATCGTTTATGCCGGAATCGGCGCCGGACTTTCAGCCTACGACCTGAAAACAGGAAAAGTGATATGGACCAACACGGACTGGAAACAACGGGAAGGCTCGACCACCACGTTAACCATCGCCGGAGACGTACTAATCAGTGGTACCCAATGGGGAGGACTGTATGGCAACGACATCCGCACTGGCAAACAACTCTGGAAGCTCTCCGACAACGGACTCGGCAACCGAGGTGCCTCTCCGGTCTACAAAGACGGAAAATTATGGATCATCTCCTCCAAAAGCTTTTTCCTGATAGAACCTCAAACCGGTAAAGTACTCCAGCAAAAGGAACTGTCCGCCAACCTGGACGTGACATCTAACCCCGCTTGTCACCGAACATGAGATTATCTTCGGCAGCGCAGACCGTGGAGTCTTCGCTCTCGACAAAACCGACTCTTTTCATCAAATGGAGAGCCGAGACTTTACCTTCTCTTGTATACACTGCTCCTTATTCTTCTACGCCACAGGCAGCAGTAGAAACAAGCCCTGTATCTTCACAAGGAATGGTCTATATCGGAGCTTCCGACGGGTATTTATACGCCATCGACCAGTCAACAGGGATTATCAAAGACAAGTTGTATTTCGGAGCACCTGTTTTCTCCACAGTAGCAGTATCGGGAAACAGGATGATTGTTTGCGACTTTGCGGGTAATGTTTATTGCCTGTCGTCAAAAGCGGCAGAAGAATAAAGTACATCCCGCCTCACACAGTTTTCTCCACCCGCAGCGTTGTAATTTAAAGATTATCACGTATCTTTGCCCCTCAATCATAAATACGAGATATGGCTATTACAATCAAGAAAGTCTCCACAAAGAGAGAACTTAAGAAGTTTATTCGCTTTAATTACAGGATGTATAAGGGCAATCCATATTCCGTGCCCGACCTTTACGACGATATGCTCAACACATTCAACAAAAAGAAGAATGCGGCATTCGAGTTCTGTGAAGCAGATTACTTCCTGGCATACCGGGACGACAAAATCGTAGGTCGTGTGGCCGCTATCATCAATAACCGTGCCAACGAAAAGTGGGAATGCAAGAACGTCCGTTTCGGATGGATAGATTTCATTGATGACCCCGAAGTATCATCCGCACTCATCAAGACCGTCGAAGACTGGGGAAAAGAGCGCGGCATGACTCACATCACAGGTCCTCTGGGATTCACCGATTTCGATGCGGAAGGAATGCTGATCGAAGGATTCGACCAGCTCAGCACAATGGCTACTATCTACAACCACCCGTATTACCCCGTACACATGGAGAGACTCGGTTTCGAGAAAGACGCCGACTGGGTGGAATACAAAATCTACATCCCCGATGCCATCCCCGACAAGCACAAGCGTATCTCCGAACTGATTCAACGAAAATACAACCTGAAGATAAAGAAATACACCTCCGGAAGAAAAATAGCCAAAGACTACGGACAGGAAATCTTCGAACTGATGAACGAAGCATACAGCCCGCTCTACGGCTACTCCCCGCTGACGCAACGGCAAATCAACCAGTACGTAAAGATGTATCTCCCGATTCTCGACTTACGGATGGTTACCCTCATTACCGACGCCGACGACAAGCTGGTATGCGTAGGCATCTCCATGCCGTCTCTTGCCGAGGCCCTGCAAAAGTCACACGGCCGTCTGCTCCCTCTAGGATGGTTCTATCTGCTGAAAGCACTGTTCATGAAACGCCGTGCCAAAATGCTTGACCTGCTGCTTGTAGCAGTCAAACCGGAGTACCAGAATAAAGGTGTTAACGCTTTGTTATTTTCCGATTTAATTCCGGTTTATCAAAAATTAGGTTTTATCTTTGCGGAAAGCAACCCCGAACTGGAACTGAACGGAAAAGTTCAGGCACAATGGGATTACTTTGAGACTAAGCAACATAAGCGCCGCCGTGCGTTCACCAAAGAGATTAAATAACAGCTATGGAAGAGAACGAATTGATATCTGTAGACAACAACAATGCAGTAGAGTACACTGACGACAACATCCGCCACCTGAGCGACATGGAACATGTGCGCACACGCCCCGGTATGTACATCGGTAGGCTGGGCGATGGCGCGCACGCCGAAGACGGAATCTATGTCCTCCTCAAAGAAGTCATTGACAACAGTATCGACGAGTTCAAAATGCAAGCCGGTAAGAAAATCGAAATTACCGTTGAAGAGAACCTCCGCGTCAGCGTACGCGACTACGGACGAGGCATCCCGCAGGGAAAGCTGGTAGAAGCCGTAAGCGTACTGAACACGGGTGGTAAATACGACAGCAAGGCATTTAAGAAAAGCGTCGGACTGAACGGTGTCGGTGTGAAAGCCGTCAACGCATTGAGCTCTCGTTTTGAAGTACGCAGTTACCGTGACGGTAAAGTGCGTATCGCCACATTCTCCAAAGGAAACCTGCAGACCGACGTGACGCAGGACACCGAAGAGGACAACGGAACCTTTATCTTCTTCGAACCGGACAATACGCTGTTCGTCAACTACTGCTTCAAGCCCGAATTTATCGAGACCATGTTGCGTAACTATACGTACCTCAACACGGGACTCGCCATCATTTACAACGGCCACCGCATCCTGTCGCGCAACGGTCTGGTAGACCTGCTGAACGACAACATGACGGCAACCGGCCTCTATCCCATCGTCCACCTGAAAGGAGAAGACATCGAAATCGCCTTCACTCACACCGGACAGTACGGAGAAGAGTATTACTCCTTCGTCAACGGTCAGCACACCACACAGGGGGGTACCCATCAGAGTGCTTTCAAAGAACATATCGCCCGTACCATCAAAGAGTTCTTCAACAAGAACATGGACTATACCGACATCCGTAACGGACTGGTTGCCGCCATCGCCGTCAATGTGGAAGAGCCGATCTTCGAAAGCCAGACCAAAACGAAACTGGGATCTACCAACATGACTCCCGGCGGCGTGACAGTCAACAAATACGTAGGCGACTTCATCAAACTGGAAGTGGACAACTTCCTGCACAAAAACGCGGACGTAGCGGAAGTAATGCAGCAAAAGATACAGGAATCGGAAAAGGAACGGAAAGCCATCGCAGGCGTCACGAAGCTGGCACGCGAACGTGCCAAGAAGGCCAACCTGCACAACCGCAAGTTGCGCGACTGCCGCATCCACCTCAACGACCCGAAAGGGAAAGGAATGGAAGAAGACTCCTGCATCTTCATCACGGGGAGAACTCGGCGAGCGGTTACCATCACCAAAAGTCGTGACGTAAACACTCAGGCAGTATTCAGCCTTCGCGGTAAACCGCTGAACTACGTTCGGACTGACGAAAAAGGTAGTCTACGAGAACGAAGAGTTCAACCTGCTGCAAGCTGCTTTAAATATAGAGGACGGCATAGAAGGACTCCGTTACAACAAAGTGATTGTTGCCACCGATGCCGACGTAGACGGTATGCACATCCGCCTGCTGCTCATCACGTTCTTCCTGCAATTCTTCCCCGACCTCATCAAGAAAGGTCACGTATATATTCTGCAGACGCCGTTATTCCGCGTGCGCAACAAGAAGAAAACGGTGTACTGCTACAGCGAGGACGAACGGGTGAACGCCATCAACGAACTAAGCCCCAACCCGGAAATCACCCGTTTCAAGGGACTGGGAGAAATATCACCGGACGAATTCAAGCACTTTATCGGCAAGGATATGCGCCTGGAACAAGTGACATTGCGTAAGACAGATGCCGTAAAAGAACTCCTGGAGTTCTACATGGGCAAGAATACAATGGAACGACAGAACTTTATTATAGATAATCTGGTTATAGAAGAAGATTTGGCATCATGAGAAAAGCAATATTCCCGGGTACTTTTGACCCCTTCACCATCGGACATTATTCGGTAGTGGAACGTGCACTCACCTTTATGGACGAAATCGTGATAGGAATCGGTATCAATGAGAACAAGAATACATACTTTCCCATTGAGAAAAGAGAGGAAATGATTCGGGAACTTTACAAGGATGAGCCTCGTATAAAAGTGATGTCCTACGACTGTCTGACCATTGATTTTGCGCAGGAAGTAGAGGCCAGGTTTATTGTCCGCGGTATCCGTACAGTGAAAGATTTCGAGTATGAAGAAACGATTGCAGACATCAACCGCAAACTGGCAGGCATTGAAACCATCCTGCTCTTCACAGAACCGGAACTGACTTGCGTCAGCTCGACGATTGTACGCGAATTATTGACTTATAATAAAGATATCAGCCAGTTTATTCCCAAAGGAATGAGGATAAGTTGAGAATGGAGAAGGATGCAGGCGTATCTGTGCCCGGTTGTTAATACTCGGCTATTAATATAAAGTAAGATTATGAATAAGATTAAAATATACGTCCTTTTGGCTTGCCTGTGGGCAGTATCAGCCTTACAAGCCCAAAATTTCGGTTCTGAAGCCATGCGCAAGCTACAAATGGCAGAGTTCGCAATCTCCCATTTCTATGTAGACAAAGTAGATGAAGACAAGTTGGTGGAAGAAGCCATCATCAAGATGCTGGCACAACTCGACCCACACTCTACCTACTCGGACGCAGAAGAAGTGAAGAAGATGAACGAACCTCTTCAAGGTAACTTCGAAGGTATTGGAGTTCAGTTTCAGATGATTGAAGATACCCTGTTAGTAGTGCAACCCGTCAGCAACGGACCTTCCGAAAAAGTCGGCATCCTTGCCGGTGACCGTATTGTTGCGGTCAATGACAGCGCCATTGCCGGAGTGAAAATGAGTACGGAAGATATTATGAAGCGTCTGCGTGGTCCGAAAGGCTCTAAAGTCAACCTGACTATCGTTCGTCGTGGCGTGCAGGATCCTTTATTGTTCACAGTGAAAAGAGATAAAATACCTATCCTTAGCCTCGATGCTTCTTACATGATTCAGCCTAAAACAGGTTATATTCGCATCAACCGCTTCGGAGCAACCACTGCCGAAGAATTCAAGAAAGCAATGACAAACCTTCAGAAACAAGGTATGAAGGACCTGATTCTCGACCTGCAAGGAAACGGAGGAGGTTACCTGAATGCAGCTATCGACCTTGCCAACGAATTCCTGGAGCAAAAAGAATTGATTGTCTACACGGAAGGACGGACTGCCAAACGCAGTGATTTCTACGCCAAAGGAAACGGAGATTTCCGTAATGGACGCCTTATCATCCTGGTAGATGAATATACGGCTTCCGCCAGCGAAATTGTCAGCGGTGCAGTGCAGGATTGGGACAGAGGAATTATCGTAGGACGCCGTTCTTTCGGCAAAGGATTGGTGCAACGTCCTATCGACCTGCCGGATGGTTCCATGATTCGTTTGACTATTGCGCGCTATTATACTCCATCGGGACGTTCCATCCAGAAACCATACGACAGTACTGTCGATTACAACAAGGACCTGATAGAACGTTTCAACCACGGTGAACTGATGAATGCTGACAGTATTCACTTCCCGGATTCGCTGAAAGTACAAACCAAGAAACTAGGACGTACCGTTTATGGCGGAGGGGGTATCATGCCGGATTATTTCGTACCTATCGACACTACTCTTTATACGGATTATCACCGTAATCTGGTAGCTAAAGGAGCCGTGATTAAATTCACCATGCAGTTTATCGAAGGGCACCGGAAAGAGTTGAAAACAAATACAAGAAATTCGAATCGTTTGATGAGAAGTTCGTAGTTGATGATGATATGCTCGCCATTTTAAAGGAAATAGGAGAGAAAGAAGGAGTGAAATTCAATGAAGAACAATATCAGAAGTCGCTTCCTCTTATCAAGACGCAGCTTAAAGCACTGATAGCCCGTGACCTTTGGGATATGAACGAATATTTCCGGGTAATGAATACCACCAATGAGAGTATACAAAAGGCGCTGGAGATACTGAATTCGGATGAGTATCAGAAGAAGCTGAAATAGGGTATTCAGTAAACAATCATAAGACATCATTTTTCAGTTCGGTGGACATATATACTCACCATAGTGAAAAAATATCTATCATAAGTATCATTCATTTTGATACTCTTCTCATTATCAAAGAAATAAGTATGATAGATAGCTTTTAAAAAAGGTATCTATCATACTTTTACCAGCAAAAACAGGTTATCTATCATCAACAAAATAGCCGAATAAAGGCCCTATATGCATAAGATAGCTTGTTTTTGTTGAATAGTTTAATTCTCCCCTGCCCTATATCTATCAGATAGAACAAGGCGTATAAATACCTCAAACAAGCAGAGATAGTTTGCTTTTCTCCCTGATATAGTTTATCTTTGTTACCGATATAGTTCATTCTTCATGGCCGTGGCGAATTCCTACCACGGCCGTGGAAAGATACTACCACAGCCATGAAGAGATCTCTCCACGGCCGTGGGAAACTAATGATAAAGGCACCGGAAGATAACTATCCCTATGCTTTAGATCCAAGAATAAAGGCAGGATACTTATAAAAGCCGCTTGATAACAACAAACAACAGCTATATAACACCCATACCCCCTAAGTCCGAAGATGATCGATTAGCTTCAGCAACAACAAAAAACAATGCCCTTATAAGGCTTGCAACGGTAAATTAAAAAGGCGTAGCAATGTATAAGGCGAAAACAAATAAATAATGGCAATACAATTTGAATTGTACAAGACTCCCCGTCCCAAGGATGAGGAAGACAAAGAAGTGTATCACGCACGTGTAGTCAACTTCCAACACATTGACACAGACTATTTGGCAAAAGAAATCCAGATAGCAACTTCTCTAACTGAAGGGGATGTAAAGTCAGTTCTCGAATCCTTAAGTCATTTTATGGGAGATCGTCTTCGGGAAGGACAAAGCGTCCATCTGGATGGCATCGGTTATTTCCAGATAAAGCTGAATAGTCAAGAACCTATCACTTCGCCCAAACTAAAAGCGAATCAGATAAAACTCAAAGCCAATATCAGCTTTAAAGCGGATGCCAAACTAAAAAGGTCAGTCAGTGTTGTTCATGTGGAGCGAAGTAAACTGAAACCCCATTCGGCTGTCCTTTCAAATGACGAGATAGACAAATTGCTGACAAACTACTTCAAGAGCAACCCTGTAT
>ENA-OQAB01001339-OQAB01001339.1-human-gut-metagenome-genome-assembly--contig:-NODE-1339-length-11698-cov-2.611529_pt1 | contig 11698 bp, 11 predicted proteins | sample MGYA00242490_ERZ504517 | MGnify/ENA primary metagenome ERZ504517 (study PRJEB26092, sample SAMD00036298) | human gut metagenome | host: Homo sapiens | study: EMG produced TPA metagenomics assembly of...
TTTGCCTTCGTCGTCGGTCACCAGCACGAATTGATTCTTATGCTGGTCATTTTCTTCTCCGCAGCGATCAGCTCTCATCGGGCCCGATGGTCTTGGGGTTAGCGTGGCGACTGTCCATGGGCCCGGATCGAGAAAAACTCCGATTCGCGGCGTTCCATCGCCCGGCGGATATCCCCGTCGGTGACGATCCCCAGCACTTTGTCCCCCTCGCAAATGACGATTAGACCCAGACCGCCTTTGCTGACGGCGTGGATCATATCCTTGGCCGAACAGTCCGGAGCCACTACGGGCAAACCCTCCTTGTGCATCACATTGCCGACAGTCATCAGCAGACGGCGGCCCAGGCTGCCGCCCGGGTGCAGCCGCGCGAAGTCGATGCTCGTGAAATTGCGCAGCTTCATCAGCGCTACGGCCATAGCGTCGCCCATGGCGATCTGTGCCGTAGTCGAAGTGGTAGGCGCCAGGTGCAGGATGCAGGCCTCGTGGCGTACGGCCACGTCGAGGTGCACGTCCGAATTGCGGGCCAACGTCGATTCGGGATTGCCCGTCATCGAAATCAGCTTGTTGCCGTTGGTATGGATGAACGGCACGATCTTGAGAATTTCATCCGTTTCGCCCGAATAAGAAAGCGCCAGCACGGTATCTTCCGGAGAGATCATTCCCAGATCGCCATGAAAAGCCTCGCCCGGATGCAGGAAGAAACTCGGCGTACCGGTGCTCGCCAGCGTCGCGGCGATCTTGCGGCCGATCAGCCCCGATTTTCCCTATTCCGGTCACCACGAGCTTGCCCCGGCTGCTGCAGGATAAGTTCGACAGCGCACACGAAATCATCGCCCAGCGTCTGTTCGAGATGCTTGAGCGCCAGCGCTTCGGTATGGATCGTCTTTCGGGCCAGCGAGAGGATATCGGCCCGCTTGTCTGCGGTCATATTATAGCAAAGATTTTATTACGTTTTCCAAATCATTCAGATAAAGCATGTTCGGGCCGTCACTCAAGGCATGATCGGGATCAGGATGCACCTCGAAGAAGAAACCGTTGGCACCGAACGCCCGGGCTGCCCGGCCATGGCAGGCACGAACTCGCGGTTACCGCCCGTCTTGCCGCCGGCGGCACCGGGGCGCTGTACGGAATGCGTGCAGTCCATGACGACCGTCGAAGCGATACCGAGCATGTCGGGAATGTTGCGGAAAATCGACCACCAGGTTGTTGTAGCCGTACATATTGCCACGTTCGGTAAGCCAAACCTCACCGGCACCGGCCTTCATCGCCTTTTCATAAGGGTATCGCATATCTTCACCCGAAAGGAACTGCGCTTTCTTGATATTGACCGTACGTCCCGTACGGGCCGCAGCGACCAACAGATCGGTCTGGCGGCAAAGGAATGCCGGAATCTGGATCACATCGACGACTTCGCCGACCGGAGCGGCCTGACAGGATTCGTGAATGTCGGTCACGCAGCCGCAGTCCCCACTTCGACCGAACGTCGGCGAGCATCGAGGCCCTTTTCCAACCCCGGCCCCGGAACGACGAAATCGACGTGCGGTTGGCCTTGTCGAACGAAGCCTTGAAAATGATTTCGACGCCCAGCCGACGATTGATGTCCGCCAGCGTCGCAGCGACCGTATCGAGCAATTCCGCCGATTCGATCACGCAGGGACCGGCTATAAAGAGAGGTTTTTTATCCATGATTCTATCGCTTCATTCGTTTCAAAAATTCCTCGGCGGCCGCCAGATCTTCGGGCGTGTCGATGCCGATGGTCTCCACGTCGGAGATACCCACGCCGATCCTGTAGCCGTTCTCCAGCCAGCGCAACTGTTCGAGCGACTCGGCCTTCTCCAGCGAAGATGGCGGCAAGGCCGTCACCTCGGCGAGCACCTTCGTACGAAAGGCATACATACCGATATGTTTATAGAAAGTATGTTTCGCCAGCCACTCCGACCGCTCCACACCCCGCAGGTAGGGAATCACCGAGCGCGAAAAGTAGATCGCCCGCGACTCGCCGTCGAGCACCACTTTCGGCGAATTGGGATTTTCGAGCGCCGCCAGTCCGTCTGACTCGGCGAAGGGACGCACCAGGGTAGCGATGTCCGTACCCGGCACGTCGAAGCAGCGCATGATCGCCCGAAGCTGTTCCGGACGGATAAAAGGCTCGTCGCCCTGCACGTTGATTACGGCGTCGTACTCCCGGCCGAGCTTTCCATAAGCCTCCCAGCAACGGTCGGTGCCGCTGCGGTGCTCGGACGAAGTCATCACGGCACGACCGCCGAACTCCTCGACGGCACGCAGGATCCGTTCGTCGTCGGTCGCCACGACCGCATCGGGCAGCACGCCGGTCACCTGTTCATACACCCGGCGGATGACGGGCTTTCCCCCGAGCATCGCCAGCGGCTTGCCCGGGAAGCGGGTCGATGCATAGCGGGCGGGAATGATCGCAACAAACTCCATAACTCGTGACTCTATCTGTTTCAAGTCGCTAAATACGAAAAAAGCGGGACATTGCGTCCCGCTTTTCAAATTAACACGGATTATTTCTTCTCCTCGAGAGCCAAACGCAACACATCCTCGTTCGTCCGCACGTAGTGGAACGTCAGACCGTCGATGTACTCCGCCTTGATCTCCGAGATGTCCTTGCGGTTGTCTTCCGAAAGGATCAGCTCCTTGATACCGGCACGCTTGGCCGCCAGGATCTTCTCCTTGATACCGCCTACCGGCATTACACGTCCCCGCAGGGTCGTCTCTCCGGTCATGGCGATACGCTCGCGCACCTTGCGCCCCGTATAGGTCGAAACGATCGAGGTGACCATCGTGATACCCGCCGAAGGACCGTCCTTGGGAATGGCTCCCTCCGGTACGTGGATGTTGATGTCGTTCTTCTCGAACATTTCGGGATCGATACCCAACTCCTTGTGGTGCGCCATCACCCACTCGTGGGCGATCGTCGCCGACTCCTTCATCACCTCACCCAGGTTACCCGTCAGGCTCACTTTGCCCTTGCCGGGGGTCAGCACCGACTCGATGTAGAGGATATCGCCGCCGACCTCGGTCCAAGCCAGGCCGGTGACTACGCCGACCATATCCCCGACCTCGTACTCTTCGCGCAGGAATTTCGGGATGCCGAGAATCTTCTCGACATCGGCCTGCGTAAGCTCCGGCGTATAAGCCTCCTCGAAAGCGATCTGCTTGGCCCGGTAGCGGGCGATCTTCGCCAAGTGCTTGTCCAGCGAACGGACACCCGACTCGCGGGTATAGCCCGCAATGACCTGCTCGACGACCTCGGGAGTCAGCACCAGTTGCCCCTCGGGAATGCCGTGCGCCGTCATCTGCTTGGGCAGCAGGTGGTCGAGGCCGATCCGCACCTTCTCTTCGAGAATGTAGCCCGGAATGTTAATCATCTCCATACGGTCGCGCAGCGCCGGATTGATGTTGCCGATGTTGTTGGCCGTGGCGATGAAAAGCACTTTCGAAAGGTCGTACTCCGTATCGAGGTAGTTGTCGTGGAATGTCGTATTCTGTTCAGGATCGAGCACTTCGAGCAGTGCGCTCGACGGGTCGCCGTGATTGCTTACGGTCACCTTGTCCACCTCGTCGAGGATGATGACCGGATTGGACGACCCGCAGCGTTTGATGGTCTGGATGATCCGGCCCGGCATCGCCCCGATGTAGGTGCGGCGGTGACCGCGTATCTCGGCCTCGTCGTGCAGACCGCCCAGCGAAATACGGCCGAACTTACGTCCCAGCGCCGCCGCCACGGACTTGCCCAGCGAGGTCTTGCCTACGCCCGGAGGGCCGTACAGACAGAGGATCGGGGATTTCAAGTCGCCTTTCAGCTTGATGACGGCCAAATGCTCCAACAGACGCTCTTTCACTTCGTCCAGCCCGAAATGGTCGTGGTCGAGCTGCTCGCGTGCGCATTTCAGATCGAGATTATCCTGCGTCACATCGTTCCAGGGCAGCTCGAGCATCAGTTGCAGATAGGTAACTTGCACCGAATATTCGGCCACGGCGGGATTGAGCCGTTCGAGCTTGGTGATCTCCTTCTCGAAAAGTTCGGCCACCTCCTTGGGCCAGTTCTTCTTGGACGCCTTCTCGCGCAATCCCTCCAGCTCGCTGTCGGCACCTTCGCCCAGCTCGTCCTGAATCGTGCGCATCTGCTGCTGCAGGTAGTAATCGCGCTGCTGCTTGTCGATCTCCTGCTTGACACGGCTCTGGATCTCGTTCTTCAGCTCGACGAGCTGCTGCTCGCGCACCAGAATCTCCAACAACTTGCGGGCACGGGCCAGCAGACCGGGAGACTCCAGCAGCGACTGGCGGTCTTCGTCCGAAAGCTCGAGGTTCGAACAGATGAAGTTGATGATTCCCCGCTTGGAGTCGATATTCTTGATGGCGAACGCCGCCTCCTTGGGCATGTCCGGCGAAATAGCGATGATACCCAGCGCAATGTCGCGGATCGAATCCACGAGAGCCTCGAACTCCAGGCTCTTTACATCGGGAGAAGAGTCGCGCAACGGCGTCACGCTGGCCTGGAAATAAGGTTCCGTGGAGACATACTCCTTCACCTCGATTTTCTCCAGTCCGTTTAGAATCACCGTCAGGTTGCCGTTGGGCATCTCCAGAATCTTGATAATACGAGCCGCAGTGCCGACCTTGTACATATCGTCCGGCGCCGGATCTTCGACTTCGCTTTCGCGTTGCAGCACGGCCCCCAGCAATCCGTTGCGCTCGTTCACTTCGCGCACCAGCCGGATGCTCTTCTCTCGGCCGACCGTAATCGGCGTGATCGCTCCGGGAAACAGCACCGAACTGCGCAAGGTCAATATCGGCAATATTTCGGGCACGTTGACCTCTTCCAACACCTCGTCCCCGCCCGTTACGATGGGAATGACGTGATGGCGTCCGTCCAGGACATCGGGCAGTGCCTTCAGATCGTCCATGTCGATATTCTTTATTTTATCCTTCTTACTCATATTCTTTTTATTATGTGGCTAAAAATCGAAGTGTTTTCCGTATCGTCGGATAAATTCTCCCTTCGGAAACTCCCGACCCCGACCGCTTTCCCCTCGCTCCTCCTTTCCTTGACCGGGAAAGTTTTGAGTACGAAAAACATCTACTTTTTTTAAAAAATTACAGATTTTGCAAAGATAACGATTTTCCTCCTAATTTTATTTCATATTAGCAGAATGTTCATAACTTTGCAAATCCTGTACAAATTATTATAAATACCGCATACAATATCATGCAAATCGCCGACAAATACTCCCCGCAGGAGATCGAATCCAAATGGTACGACTACTGGATGGAGCACCGCCTTTTCCATTCCGAACCCGATGAACGGGAACCCTATACGATCGTCATCCCGCCACCCAACGTCACGGGTATGCTCCACATGGGACATATGCTCAACAACACGTTGCAGGACGTACTGGTGCGCCGCGCCCGCATGCAGGGCAAGAACGCCTGCTGGGTCCCGGGCACCGACCACGCCTCGATCGCCACGGAAGCCAAGGTGGTGGCCAAACTCAAGGCCGAGGGGATCGAGAAATCGTCGCTCTCGCGCGAAGAGTTCCTGCGTCATGCCTGGGACTGGAAAGAGAAATACGGCGGCGTGATCCTGCAACAGCTGCGCAAGCTGGGCGCCTCGTGCGACTGGGAGCGCACCTGCTTCACGATGGACGAAGCCCGTACCGAAAGCGTCCTGCGGGTCTTCTGCGACCTCTATGAAAAGGGGCTGATTTACCGGGGCGTACGCATGGTCAATTGGGACCCGTCGGCCCAGACCGCCCTTTCGGACGAAGAGGTAGTGTTCAAAGAGTCGCACGGCAAGCTCTACTACCTGCGCTACCGGGTCGAAGGCACCGACCGCACGATCATCGTCGCCACGACCCGGCCCGAAACGATCCTCGGCGATACGGCCCTCTGCGTCAATCCCGACGACGAACGCTACGCCTGGCTGCCCGAAGACGCCCGGGTCATCGTCCCGCTGGTGGGCCGGTCGGTGCCCGTGATCCGCGATACGTACGTGGACATCGCTTTCGGCACGGGTGCCCTGAAGGTTACTCCGGCGCACGACGTGAACGACTATATGCTCGGTGAAAAATACGGGCTCGAATCGATAGACATCTTCAACGACGACGGCACGATCAACGACAAGGTAGGGCTTTATGCCGGTATGGAGCGCTTCGCCCTGCGCAAACAGATCGAAAAGGATCTCGACGCGGCCGGCCTGTTGGAGAAAACCGAAGACTACACCAATAACGTGGGTTATTCCGAACGTACCGGCGTAGCGATCGAACCCAAGCTCTCGATGCAGTGGTTCCTCTCGATGGAGAAGCTCGCCGGACCGGCGACGCGGGCCGTTCTGGAGGACGAAATCAAGCTCGTTCCCGAAAAATACAAGAACACCTACCGTCACTGGATGGAGAATATCAAGGACTGGTGCATCTCGCGCCAGCTCTGGTGGGGCCAGCGCATTCCGGCCTGGTATCTGCCCCAAGGCGGCTACGTAGTGGCCCTCAACGCAGACGAGGCACTGGAGAAAGCCCGGGCCAAGAGCGGCGACGCCTCGCTGACGCTCGCCGATCTGCGGCAGGACGAGGACGTGCTCGACACCTGGTTCTCGTCGTGGCTGTGGCCCATCTCGGTATTCGACGGCATCCGCCGCCCGAATAACAAAGACATCGAATACTACTATCCGGACCAACGATCTGGTAACCGGTCCCGACATCATCTTCTTCTGGGTGGCCCGCATGATCATGGCCGGTTACGAATACCGGGGTGAGAAGCCTTTCGGTCACGTCTATTTCACGGGGATCGTGCGCGATAAAATCGGCCGCAAGATGTCCAAACAGCTCGGCAACTCGCCCGATCCGCTCGACCTGATCGCCCAGTTCGGCGCCGACGGCATGCGCGTAGCGATGCTGTTGAGCTCCTCAGCGGGCAACGACGTAATGTTCGACGAGGCTCTCTGCGAACAGGGACGCAATTTCGGCAACAAAATCTGGAATGCCTACCGACTGGTCAACGGCTGGACGATCGACGACACCCTGGCACAAAGCGAAAACAACCGCCTGGCAATCGAATGGTTCCGTCAAGCGCTCGCCAAGACGCTGCGTCAGGTCGAATCGGACTTCGCCTCCTATCGTATCTCGGAAGCCTTCATGAATCTGTATAAACTCTTCTGGGACGACTTCAGCGGCTGGTACCTCGAAATGATCAAACCGGCCTACCAATGCCCGATCGACCGGCCGACACTGGAAGCCACGTGCGGTTTCTTCGACGACCTGCTGCGTCTGCTACACCCCTTCATGCCGTTCGTCACCGAAGAGATCTGGCAGGACCTGGCACCCCGCAAGGCAGGCGAGTCGATCATGGTCCAGCGCATGCCCGAAGCACGGGAGATAGACGAGGCGCTGCTGGGCCGGTTCGAACTGACGAAAGAGGTCGTAACGGCCGTCCGCAACGTCCGCAAGCAGAAAAACATTCCGCAGAAAGACCCCCTGACGCTCCGGGTGATCGCCGACGAGAACTACCCGGCGGAATACGCTCCCGTCCTGCAGAAAATGGGCAACCTCTCGCAGATCGAAACCACCCGGGAGAAAGATCCTTCGGCCGTCGGATTCCTCGTAAAGACCACGCAATACTTCGTACCGATGGAGGGCATGATCGACATCGAGGCCGAACGCAAAAAACTCGCAGGCGAACTGGAATACCTCGAAGGATTCCTCGCCAGCGTGCAAAAAAAGCTCTCGAACGAAAGATTCGTTTCGTCGGCTCCCGAGAAAGTCGTGGCCAACGAACGGACCAAACAGGCTGACGCCGAAGCCAAGATCGCCGCGCTTCGGGAACAACTGGCGGCCTTGAAATAACTCATCACGAAACATTCAACTCCTCTCTCCGGCTTACAACAGCAGAGAGAGGAGTTTATACCCGACTATGCCGGAAATCACCATCTATACCGACGGCTCGGCCCTGGGCAATCCCGGTCCGGGTGGTTACGGAGCGGTCCTGATATCGGGACGGTTCCGCAAGGAGGTGTCGCAGGGTTACCGCCTGACGACCAACAACCGCATGGAGCTGCTGGCCGTCTGCGTAGCCCTCGAAATGCTGAAATTCGAAGGCAGCGACGTGACGATCTACTCCGATTCGAAATACGTGGTCGATGCCGTGGAGAAACGCTGGGTATTCGGCTGGGAGAAGAAAGGGTTCGCCGGCAAGAAGAACCCCGATCTATGGTCCCGCTTCCTGCGCTCCTACCGCCGTCACAAGGTCCGTTTCGTCTGGGTCAAGGGTCATGCCGATACGGTCGAAAACAACCGCTGCGACCAACTGGCCGTAGCCGCAGCCAACGACAGGGCGCACCTGCTGGAAGATACCGGGTATGTTCCGGGCAGTGGAGAGTAAGCCATATAAAGAGAATAAAAAGCCCCGAAACACGACGAAATGTCCCGAGACTTTTTAAAAACTATCCGGTCACACGGCCGCCCGAACTCGGGACGGCATTGCCCTACTCACCTCCTGCTCCTATCTCTACTTAACTTACTTCCGCACGTAAGCTCGCTCGATTTCGGCAATATAGACCTCGTGATAATCGTGCTGGGGATACCATTTCGTATCGCAACTGCGATCGACGAACCCTTCGGGCCGGATTCTTCCGACATAGAGCTTGCGGCATTGCAGGATCAGGCGTGCTTCGGCCGGCGCGGGCACTCCGTCGTCCGTACAGGCGACCGTCAGTCCGGCATTGCGGATCTTATCCTCCGTACGGCCGGTACGACTGCCGCAGTATTCGAGAGCCGCACGATATTCGGGCGAGAAAAACGAGAGGGTCGCCCTCTCCTCCCGATCGACGAACTCCCGCGTATAACGCTGCGGACGTATCACGAACTGCGCCACGGGGCGTCCCCAGATGAACCCGATCAAACCCCAACTGGCGGTCATCGTATTGCAACTTTCTCTGTTCCCGGCCGTGACGAGCATCCACTCCCGGCCGATGGCCCGGATAAAATTATCGGTAATTTCAGCCGGATCGATCTGTTTGAAATTTTCCATGGTCTATTGTTCCTTTTTATGACTCTATCCTGTTACAAAAATAACATTCTTTCCCCAAAATCGGACAACCGGATTGCATATCCTGATTAAATTGCTATATTTGCCCCTACTTTACTCCGAAACAATAACCGATCCGGAATTTATGTTCAAAACATACATGCGGCTGCTGGGATTCGTCAGCCCGATCTCCAAATACGCCGTCCCCTACTTCTTTTACGCGCTGCTGTACGCCCTGTTCAACACGCTCACCTACGCCATGATCCTCCCGATCATGAACACGCTGTTCGACGACAAGAACTCCTACGTTTTCCAACCCGTTTACGACTTTCCCATGCACGGGCTCTCGTTCTCGGACATCGACGCCTCGCAGATGTTGAGCTACGTCTATACGCAACTGTTCGGGACGAATTTCACGATGTCGAAAATGCTCCTCCTGCTCGCCTGCGGTACGATCGTAATGAACCTGTTGAGCAATTTCTTCCGCTACATGAGCGCCTGGACGGTCGAAAACATGCGTGTCAGGTCGCTGCAACGCATGCGCAACGATCTGTTCAACAAAATCATGGGGATGAACGCCGGATATTTCAGCGATCAGCGCAAGGGCGATCTCATGTCGCGCATCACACAGGACGTCATGGTGGTCCAGTACTGCATCACCAATACGCTGCAAGTCGCCTTCCGCGATCCGCTGCTTATTATCGGTTACGTGATCTACATGCTCCTCGTATCGTGGCAGTTGTCCCTGTTCGCCATCCTGTTCCTGCCCGTAGTGGCGCTCATCATCGGACGGATCGTCAAAAAACTGCGCCACCCGGCCCTCAAAGGGCAGGAACGCATGGGCGACATGGTAAGCGTGCTCGACGAATCGCTTTCGGGCATCAAGGTCATCAAAAGCTACAACGCCACCGACTATATCCGCCGCAAGTTCTCCGAGTTCAACGCCGAATTTTCGCGCCTGATGCTCTCGATGGCCCGCCGCCAGCAACTAGCCTCGCCGATGAGCGAATTCCTCGGCCTGACGGCCGTCGCGGTACTGATCGTCTTCGGCGGTTCGCTCGTCATGAACGGATCGCTTTCGGCCGGCGGATTCGTCGGCTTCATCGCCGTATTCTCGCAGATCACCCGCCCCGTGCGCTCGTTCATCGACCAGTTCGCCAACATCAATCAGGGTATCGCCGCAGGCGAGCGCATCTTCGACGTGCTCGATTCCGAACCGGAAATCCAGGACAAGCCCGACGCCAAGACGTTGGACGGCCTGCACGAGAAGATCGAATTCCGCAATGTACACTTCTCCTACGACGGCAGCCGGGAGGTGATCGACGGCATCTCGTTCGACATCCGGCGAGGAGAAACAGTGGCTCTGGTCGGTCCTTCGGGCGGCGGCAAATCGACCCTCAGCGAGCTGATCCCCCGCTTCTACGACACTACGGGCGGCGACATCCTGATCGACGGGGTTTCGATCCGCGACTACACGCAGGAGAGCCTGCGTGCCCACATGAGCATCGTTGCGCAAGATACCGTGCTGTTCAACGACACCATCGAAAACAACATCGCCATGGGACGCCGGGGAGCGACGCACGAAGAGATCGTCGCTGCGGCCAAAATCGCCAACGCCCACGACTTCATCATGGAGTGTCCGTCGGGCTACGACACCAACATCGGCGACCGGGGCGCCAAACTCTCGGGCGGTCAGCGCCAGCGCCTGAGCATCGCCCGAGCCGTACTCAAGAATCCCGAAATCCTGATCCTCGACGAAGCGACTTCGGCCCTCGACACCGAGAGCGAAAAACTTGTGCAGGACGCCCTTAACTCCCTGTTGCAAGGCCGCACATCGATCGTGATCGCCCACCGCCTCTCGACCATCCACAACGCCGACAAAATCATCGTCATCGAACGGGGTCGGATCGCGGAACAGGGCACACACTCGGAGTTGATGGCCAAAAACGGCATCTACGCCAAGTTGATCGAGATGCAGAGCTTCGACTAAAAGCCGATTCCCATGACCGAAAAGGAGAAAATGCAGGCCGGGGAGTGGTTTTCCCCAAATGACGAGGAACTCGTACGCGATCGTGCCAGGGCCCGCCACCTCACCCATCGGCTCAACGTCGCGCTCAAAGACAAGGACGCGACCTATCTGGCAACGCTCCGGGAACTCTGTCCGAGGGTCGAAGCCATGATCCGCGCCCCTTTCCACTGCGATTACGGATACAATATCTCCATCGGCAAAGGGGTCCTACGTCAATTTCAACTGCGTTTTTCTCGACCTCGGGCCGATTCGCCTGGGACAACGCTGCCTGATAGGTCCCGGCGTACAACTTCTGACGGCCGTGCATCCGATGAACGCTGCGGAACGGGCTACGGGCAAAGAAAAGGGAGCGGGCATCGAAATCGGCGACGACTGCTGGCTGGGCGGCGGCGTGATCGTCTGTCCGGGCGTCAAGATAGGCTGCCGCTGCGTCATCGGCGCCGGCAGCGTGGTCACGCATGACATTCCCGACGATTCGGTCGCTGCCGGCAACCCGGCCCGCGTTATCCGCACCGCAACCGACGAATAAATCCACTACTTCCAAAAATCTTTCGAGGAAATCGTGCAACGGCTTCCTCCACAACTCGTTGCCCCTCGATAAAAAACTGTTTCCGGGGATTTATTTA
>ENA-OQAB01001340-OQAB01001340.1-human-gut-metagenome-genome-assembly--contig:-NODE-1340-length-11697-cov-2.955402_pt1 | contig 11697 bp, 9 predicted proteins | sample MGYA00242490_ERZ504517 | MGnify/ENA primary metagenome ERZ504517 (study PRJEB26092, sample SAMD00036298) | human gut metagenome | host: Homo sapiens | study: EMG produced TPA metagenomics assembly of...
CCGCCTGCAAAGCTACTGCATGACACGTATCGAAAAGGTTCCTCAACAGTAAAGGACGCCAGATTATCGGCTGGGATGAGATTCTGGAAGGTGACGTGGCGCCGAACGCCACCGTTATGTCCTGGCGCGGCACATCCGGCGGCATCAAAGCCGCCCGGTTGGGACACGACGTGATTATGACGCCCAACGTATATGCTACTTCGACTATTTCCAAACCGCCGACACTAAAGACGAACCCCTCGGCATAGGAGGTTACGTACCGGTGGAGAAAGTGTACAGCCTCGACCCTACCGCCTCGCTCACCGACGAACAGGCCAAGCATATCCTCGGCGCACAGGCCAACCTGTGGACGGAATACATCGCCACAACGGAGCATGTAGAGTATATGGTACTGCCGCGTATGGCCGCCCTTGCCGAAGTACAGTGGACGCAGCCCGAAAAGAAAGATTACGCCGACTTCACCAGACGCCTGCCTCGCCTCATGGAGCTATATCAACGGGACGGCATGAACTACGCCAAACTTATATTCGACATCCAGGCCGAATTCACCACGACCCAAGAGGAAACCGAAGAGGGTAACGGAGCCGTGGTGGCCACATTGCACACCATCGACAATGCCCCCGTCTACTATACTTTGGACGGCACCGAACCTACCACAGCCTCGCAGCGGTACAACGGAACCGGAATAGCGATCCGGCAATCCGCCGACCTGCGTGCCGTCGCCATCCGTCCCGAAGGGAGAAGCAAGGTGATAGCAAGAAGCATCGATTTCAATAAAGCCACTTTCCGGCCGATTGAGTTAACAGGCACGCAGCCTGCTCCGAAATATGCCTTTAAGGGTGCCGCCACTCTGGTAGACGGCATGAGCGGCAACGACAACTATGCCACGGGCGACTGGCTCGGCTTTATAGACGGAGATATGACGGCCGTCATCGACCTCGGCTCACCGACCGGAAATGCAACTGCCGGGAACACTGCCGGATTACCGGAAATAAAACGTGTCGCTACCCATGCCGTAGTAGATATGAGCGCCTGGATTGCAGGATGTACGGGATTGACGGTATCAGTGTCGGACGATAATAAAAGTTTCCGTGAAGTGGCAAGCAAAGACTTCCCGGCCGAAACGGACAGCCGCAAGAAAGCGGTGGAGAGCTACGGGATTACCTTTGAACCCGTAAAAGCACGCTATGTCAAGGTACTGATTAAGCGTACGCCCGCCCTGCCCAAAGGACATCCGGGAGAAGGGAAAATACCGTTCCTGTTCATTGATGAAATCGTAGTGGAATAAGAGGAAGGCATCCAAACAGTTTCTCAATAATGAGAATCGGAAGTTAATAATGGAGTAACCTAAGGCTGAAAGCCTTTTATCATATAGCCCGGGTACACCCGGCTATAAATGTTCCCGGTATTCTGCGCCCTGTAAGGGCAGAATCATTGAATATTAGCCTTTTGCCCTTACAGGGCGCAATATTAATGGTATTCACATACCCGGGGTGTTACCCCGGGCTATATGATGAAAGCCTTTCAGGCTTAGGTTTTGTCAGGTCGGATGAATCATCAAATCTGCTTAATTAACCAATCTGATGAGTTACCCTATCGATGAGTTCCCTATCTGATGAATTTTCAAATCAGACTTCTGAGAAAACCTGACAAAAAGAATCAAAACGGTTACTCAAGTAAGCGGCTTTTAGTTTCTGCACTTCTCAGAACTGGAAGTAAATGAACGGTTGTATCTCCGAACTCTTCATCTGAATAACCAGATAGACCATGGCAACCAGCAGCAACGCCTTCCCTACCAACGGCAGACGAACCACCGCCTTGCTGCAAGCATGCTCCCAACTCTCCGGAACGAAATGCAGGAAGAAGCCGAGCCCCATCAAGGCAAACACTTCCCAATACCCCTCCACCAGCTGCGGGAAAAGTCCGGGACGGAAAGTAGTGAATATCTGCCTCAGCATATCCAGCGAAGTGGAGAAATCGGCATTGCGGAAGAATATCCAACAGAAGCAAACGAAGTGGAACGTGATAACGATGCCGAAGAAACGGCGGATACCATGACTGCGTTCGCCTTTCTTCCTGCCGGTAATGCCCATCCAGAACTTATGGGCTGCCAGAGCAACACCATGCAACATGCCCCAAAAGACGAAATTCCAGGAAGCCCCATGCCACAAACCGCCCAGGAACATGGTGATAATAAGGTTGGCGTACTGGCGTATCTTACCTTTACGGTTGCCGCCCAAAGAGATATAGAGATAGTCGCGCAGCCAACTGGAAAGCGAGATATGCCAACGACGCCAAAACTCTGTAATGGATGCCGACTTATAAGGCGAATCGAAGTTCATATTAAAATGGAAGCCCAGCAGCAAGGCGATGCCGATAGCCATATCGCTGTACCCGGAGAAGTCGCAATAGATTTGGAGCGCATAGCCGTAAACGCCCATAAGGTTTTCCACGCCCGAATACAAAGTCGGATTATCGAAGATGCGCTCCACAAAGTTGATGCTGATATAGTCCGAGATAACCGCTTTCTTGAACAGTCCGCTTACAATCAAGAAGACGCCCCTGCCGAACATCTCTCCGGAGACGAACAGCGGACGGCGGATTTGCGGGATAAAGTCGCGTGCGCGCACGATAGGCCCTGCCACCAACTGCGGGAAGAAAGATACGTAGAACGCATAGTCCAGCAGATTGGTGAGGGGCGTTATCTCCTTGCGATACACATCAATCGTGTAACTCAGCGACTGGAAAGTGAAGAATGATATGCCCACGGGAAGGAATATGTCCATGGCGGCAAACGTGCCGCCCGTCAGCGAAGCAAAGAAGTCGCCCAGGAAATTCGTATATTTAAAGTAACACAGCAATCCCAGATTGATTGTCAAACTAAGGAAAACCCATGTTTTACGCAGCCAATGCGCAGTGGCATGCGCCATAAGGCGGGCTATGAGGAAGTCGCTCACCGTAACGATGGCGAGCAGAAAGAAATACGTACCGCTGCTTTTATAATAGAAGTAGTAAGAAAACAGGGTTACGAACATCAGGCGGGCGGTGGTACGACGCTGCAAAAGCAGGTAGAACACGATAAAGGCGGCAAACAGCCACAGGAAAATGCCGCTGCTGAATATCATCGGCGCGTGCGGGTCGTACACGAGCAAGTCGTGCAGGCGGGTAAGGTCTATATTCAGTTTGTTCGGAAGTTCGCTAATATTCCACATCGGTCGGTTTACGGCTTAATGAGTTAAAATACATTCACTGGCTGCAATAGTCATTATACGCTTTCAGCAAGGCGCGATAGAACATTTCGCCCTGCAATACATACCCTTCCGGGAGATAATGCACATGGTCGGGACGCATCAGTCCCGCTTCCCGCCAATTGAGGCAGGCCCTGCGGACACCGCCGAAAGCCTCGTACATATCCCACACGGCCAGTCCGTTGGCATCGGCAAAGCGGCGGATGGTCTGCACGGCAACAGAGGTGCGGGGATTAATCTTATAAGTACGCCTGCGACGTCGCTGACGGAAACTCTCGTACGAACCGGGCGGGGTAGTCATCAGCATCGGGATGCCGGGCAGCCTGTCGCGAAGCATGCGCACCAGTTCGTCCATCTGCCGGTAGTGCAGCATGGAGTTGTATCGCCGGTTGTGGCTCTCGTTCGTTCCAAAGGAGAGAATGACGAGGTCGGGACGCAGCGCGGCGATATCCGCCACACGCTCCGGACGGGTAAAGGTTACGCAAAAGGCACCGTTTATTCCTACGTCCGTATAAGACAGTGCGCCGAATGTTTGCTGAAGCCGCCCGCCCGTGGTTTCGGGAAAGATATGGCCGCGGATATGGCTGTCGCCCACATGTACAATACGTATCGTATCGGTAGCGATGCCCAGACGGAGCATGCGCAGCTTCTCCCAAAAGGGTTTCAGAATGCCGACACTGTCTATCAGCTCGTTCCCGCCCAGTTGCCGAAAGGCTGCGGGCAGGGCGATGAGAGGAACGGGCAGGGTATCCGTACGCTGTCCGCAGACCATAAGCGTGTCGCAATCAAACGCCGTTTCCTGAAGTCGGGACAACCCGGAAGCGCATCTTGGGCACAGGCTCGCCGCAGCGGCAAAAAAAAGCAAAGTCAACACCACGCAGCAAACAGCAAATCGTAAGTCGCCCGATCGTAAATACCTTTTATGGTTCCGCTTCATAGGCACGCCTCCTGTCGTATTGTTCTTTACCGTAAATCAACGCCTCATAAAGCAATCCGGCCAGATGCCTGCCGCCACGGAAGTTGATATGCGTATAATCGTAATTGGCCAAAGAGGGCTTGGCATGTACCATATCCGCCATACTGCCCTCGCCGCCCATCGCCTCGAACATATTCCAGAAGGCCACTCCGCTGTCGGCGGCCAGGTTCTGCTGGTAACGGACTAAGTTCTTGATACCGGGCATGGTGCACAGGTCGCCTTCTTCGGTTTTATACTCGCGGTCGCCCACGCTGACGATGAGGATACCCGCTTGCGGAAAAGCGTTCTTCAGGTGGGCAATGGTGGTTGCCATACCGTCGCGGTAGCGGTCGTAGTTCCGTCCGCGTTCCGTTGCGACATTCAGTCCGTACTGAAGGATTATCAAATCATAAGGACGCTGCTCGTTGAATTCGCGCATCATCCATACGGGTACGGAGCGCAAAGACAGGCCGGAGCTGCCGCGGAGCGAGAAGTTATCCACAATAATTCCTTGCGTGCCGTCCATGGCCAGTCCGTAGAATAAGGTGGAATCGGCGCTTTCCACTTTCCAGCGTACAGAACCGATGTGTCCCGTCACATCCATTTCACGGAGTTCGCCCGTGGGCGGGAATGTTTCGGTCTGCGGCTCTCCCTTGTTGACGGACGCCGAGAGGGTGACTTCGCCTTTATTATAAAAGAAGATGGAAGCGTGTTCGCAGGTATCGAGCCGGGATGCGTAGTTCTTCTGTCCGCGAAGTTCCACGTAGGCGCCGGGATGCGGAATGAAATAGTGTCCCGAAATGCCCTGTTTACTACGGTCGAAGAATACGGAATCCATGACGGAATGGCTCTGCCAGCCGCTGAAGTTGTGCCGCACCGTGGGACGGTAGCCGCTGGTCATGGAAGTAATCGTGACGAAGCCTACCCCGCATCCGCCATAACGTTCCTGCAACATGGCGCGCAGGTCGGCCGTAAGGATATCCGCCTCGATGAAAGAATCTCCGAAGTAGGCGACGCGTACCAGGCGGGGATGGGTCGCCAGCTCGTCCAACGCACGATAAAAAGGTGTCATGCCGCGCAGGGTGGAGTCACTGTAATCTTCAATGCAGGTCATGCCGCCGCGACAGGTGTCTACAAAGGCCGGCTTCACTGTCGGGGGTGGCGGCAGCAGACTGTCGGGCTCGCTCACGACTTCCGGCACGGGACGCACATCGCCAAGTATGTCTACCCGCCTCAACACATAACGCCCTATCGTGGCTCCCGGCAACAGGTTCATCAGCAAAAGCAAGGCCACCACAATAAGCATCAACCAACCTGTATGTTTCAAAACGCTCTTTTCCATAACCAATCCGGGCGCAAAGATAGAGAATCGGATGAAAATAAATATCTTCCCGCAAAAAAAGAATTATCCTCACGGGAAATATCTTTTTCCCATGAGGATAACTGCCGTTCATGCCACGGAAAACCTCAGATGGTCTTCTCTATGTTCCAGACAAATGCCCGAAGCCCCAATTGCTCGGTTTGCTTATCCATGTTGTGAAGGACTTCCAGCAGGGAGTCCACCTTTCCGTCTTCCACCATTGTAAGAATGGCGGAACACATGGAAGGCCAGGCATGGCTGCCGTAATGAGGGTCTCCGGTTTTGGAACCGCGTCCGCGAACCTGCTCCCAATAAGTGAAGCCCCGGCAATTCAGCCTGTCGAGCGTAGCGATAATGCGCTCGTAATATGCTTGATCGAATGTGATTAATACTGATTTCATTATTCAACTGTTAAATGTCTGCTGTTAATTATTAGTCTGTTTCTGTTCTTCAAAGTAAGCGTTCAGCTGCTTCTGCATCTTGCGACGCTGACGTTTGATGCCGACACCACCGAAGATACAGTACATAGTGGGCACATAAATCAACGTCAGGATGGTAGAAATCGTCAGACCGCCGATTACGGCAATCGCCATCGGACTCCACATCTCAGAACCCTGACCGGTACTGACAGCCATCGGAATCATACCGAGAATGGTAGTCATGGTCGTCATCAACACCGGACGGAGACGGCTCTTGCCCGCCGTAACCACCGCATTCAGCACCGACTGTCCGCGCTCACGGCAGAGAATCGTGTAGTCGATGAGCACGATACCGTTCTTCACCACAATACCTATCAACATGATGCTACCCAGCAAGCTCATCACACTCAGCGTGGTATTGGTGATGAACAGCGCCATCAGCACACCGCTCATGGCGAACGGAACCGAGAGGATAAGGATGAACGGATAGGTCAGCGACTCGAACTGGGCGGCCATTACGATGAACACAAGAATGATTATCAACACGCCCAATGTTCCCAAATCGCGGAACGAATCCTGCTGGTCTTCGTAAGAACCCGATATCTGAATGGTGATGTCGGACGGTTTCTCTATCTTATCTATGATGGTATTACCCGCAGCCACCACGTCGCCCAGCGGAGCGCCGGAAATAACGGCGGATACCGTCACGATACGCTCGCGGTCTTTACGCTCGATGGTAGGCGGAGCAAAGCGTTCCACGACCGTTCCGAGGTCTTTGATGCGGATACCTTCACCCCTTGGCATTGTACACCAGAATGTTTTCAATACTCTCGAGGCTGGTACGGAATTCGGGGGCATAACGCACTTTGATGTCGTATTCGTCACCGTCCTCACGATATTTGGAAGCTGTCGCGCCATTGATACGGTTGCGCAGGTAGGTAGCGGCGGTAGACAGGTTCAGTCCGTGAAGCGCCAGCTTCTCGCGGTCGAAGTCAACCTGGTATTCGGGCTGGTAATCGCTACGGCTGATGTTGACTTCGGACACGCCTTTCACATTCAGCAGCTCACGTTTCAGACGGGCGGCAACGCTATCGGTCTCCTCCATGCTGTAACCGTAGACCTCGAAGTCGGCGGATGCCTGGGCGGACATACCCGTATTGCTGCCGCCGAGGATTACCTGCGCCTTGCTGAACTCAGGATAAGCCTTCAGGTCCTCGCGCATCTCGTCGCAGACGGCTTCCAGCGTCACGTCACGGTCACCCGGGTCTACCAAGCTGATATTAAAGGAGATGATATGCGAACCGTTGTCCTGCATGGAAGCCCAGGTATTATCCGAGTCGGCCTGTCCCACGGTATAGTTACATATCTTCATGACGCCTTTATACTTTTGCAGCCATTGGTTGGTCAGCTTCTCAGAAACTTCCTGCGCCACCTCTTTACGGGTACCGATGGGCAACTCCAGCTGTACGGCAATACGCGCGTTGTCCTGCGCCGGGAAGAACTCGGTACCGATGGACTTTGCGCAGAACAAACTCAAGATGAAGAATACCACGCAACCGAGAAGCACCGACATACGGTGACGCACCGCCCAGTTCAGCATACGTGCGTACCAGTTGTCCAAGCCGTCCAGCGTACGCTCTATCGGTCCGAAGAATATCCGGAACACCTTGGATTGCTTACGCTGCAAACGCAGCAACTGCGAACAGAGCATCGGCGTAAGCGTCAGGGCCGCAACGGTGGAGACGAACATAATGGCGCACATCATCCAGCCCAACTGCTTGAACAGCACGCCGGACATACCGGTAACCATCGTCAGCGGGAAGAACACGGCAATCATAGTCAGCGTAGAAGCGATTACGGAAATCGCTACCTCGTTTGTACCGTGAACGGACGCCTGCTTGGGATCGGAACCGCGCTCGATGTGCGTCGTGACGTTCTCCAACACCACAATGGCATCGTCCACCACCATACCGATGGCTATGGAGAGTGACGAAAGCGAAATGATATTAATCGTATTCCCCGAAATGGCAAGGTATATGAACGAAGCAATCAGAGAGAGCGGAATCGTAATGCAGATAATCAGCGTGGCACGCCAGCGTCCCAAGAACAGGAACACCACGATGACAACGAACAGCAAGGCATACAGTACCGTTTCCGTCAAACTGTCGATTGTATTCAGGATGTTCTCGGACGTATCGACTATGACGCCCAGCTTCACGTCGCTCGGCAAGTTCTTCTGCAAGCGGGGCAGCGCGTCCTGCACTTTCTTGGAGATTTCCACGGAATTGGCGCCCGACTGCTTCTGAACGACAATCATAGCGCCCTGCACACCGTTGTTGTAGGTTTCCTGCGCACGCTCCTCCACGGTATCCACAATCCGGGCAACATCGCGCAGATAGACCGTAGCGCCATTGTATGTGCCTACAACCACATCCGCCAACTGACGGGAGTCGTCGAACTCACCTTCCACACGCAACGAATAGGTTTCGTTACCGATGTCGAAGTTACCGCCCGGTATGTTCTTGTTCTCCGCCCCGATTATGGAACTGATGGTTTCGATGCTCAAATTGTACGCTTCCAGCTTGTAAGGGTCGCAATACACCTGGATTTCACGTTGCGGCGCACCACTGATGGACACCGTACCCACACCGGGAATACGCGCCAAAGGATTTACCACACGGTCGTCCAGAATCTTATAAAGCGCCGACTGGCTCTCGTTGGCCTGTACGGACAGCAGCACGATAGGAATCATGTCCGTACTGAACTTGAAAATGATGGGATTCTCCGCATCATCGGGAAGCTCGGAACTTACCATATCCAGCTTGTCGCGCACATCGTTTGTCAGCACGTCGATATCATTGCCGAACTCAAACTCCAGCGTAATCAACGACATATTCTCCGAAGAACGGGAAGTGATGTGCTTCAAATCGCTGACAGAGTTCAAAACATTTTCCAACGGACGGGTCACGTTGTTCTCAATATCCGAAGCACTCGCTCCCGGATAGGCCGTCATTACCATAATCGTGTTCGTATCGATGTCCGGATACAAGTCGATAGGCAACTTTGACAAAGAGAACAGACCAAATATCACCACTGCCAGGAAGCAGAGCGAAGTCATAATCGGTTTCTTAACCGCACCTTCGTATAAACTCATACTCTTTTTAATTAAGAATTAAGAATGATGAATGAAGAATTATTTTTCCACCTCTACTTCCATACCGTTGACCAGCTTGGTCTGCCCGGCTATAACTACCCGTGAATTATCGGGCACGCCGGAAACCAGCTCGTATTCAGCACCCATGCGGCGGCCGAGTTCCACCTTGTTGTAAGTAACCTTACCGTCTTTGTACACATATACATAGCGGTCGCCGGAGCCGGATTGCTTCACGATAGCCAAATCGGGTACAACCACATTGTCCTTGGTACCGAAATTAAGCGTGGCGCGGGCAAACATTCCCGGACGTACGCGCCGGTCTTTATTGGCGAGTTTAATCTCTACGGGGAAAGTACGGGTGTTCGGGTCTACCGTAGGATAAACCAGACTGATATAGCCTTCAAAGGGTTCGTCACCGTAGACATCCAGTTTCACCGCTACCGGAGCGCCTTTCCTGACTTGGGTGAAGTAGGTTTCGGACACGTTGATGAGCAACTTCACCGGAGTAATCTGTTCCACCACCAATACCGGTTCGCCGCCGCTGTACATGTCGCCGCTGTCATAGTTGCGGGCTGTTACGACACCGTTTATCGGGCTGAGCAGCGAGGTATTTTCCAGCAGGTTGCGGTACGCCGTTTCCTTGATATCCAAAGCCATTTTGGCCGCATCCCATTCCGACTTAGACGCGCCGCCTACTTTGTACAGCTCGTCCATACGTTTGAACTCAATCTCCTGGTTGTCCAGCTGGAACTTGGTTTGTTTCAGGTTCGCCTCATCCATGCTGACCAGCTTCTGGCCTTTGGATACGCGGTCGCCCACTTCCACCAATATTCTGTCGATACGCACCGGGGAGGAAGGGGCTATATTGTTCTTTACCTCTGCTTCCACGGTAGCTGTGTACTCATGAATCTGCTCTACCGGACGCGCTTTTACATCCGCCAGCTTCACTCTCGGCTTTTCATCCACCTGTTCAGCAACAGCTTTGTCCTTTCCGCCGCTGCAAGCGCCCAACAGTGCTACTGCAAGCAGGGCAATCAATTGAAAACTTTTTTTCATATCGTTGTTCTTATTTTATTTCTGATTTTTGATGATGTAGTCTCTTCCCAACACCTGGTCGAGGTCGGCCTTAGCCACCAGATAATCGTATATGGATTGGTTGTAAGTAAGTTCCGCTTCGGTGAGCTGCACTTGCGAGGTATTCAGCTCGAGCACGGTTCCCTTACCTACCTCGTAGCGTTTACCGGCAATCTGCACCGCCTTTTCGGCCTGCATCACATTTTCTTTGTTGCTGGATACCTGCTCGGAACTGGCCGACATATTATCCTGATAGCTCGTAATCTGCATATTCAGCTTACGTTCCGTGTCAAGACGGTTTTGGTCTAACTGGCGCATCTGAATGCGATTGGACTTCAGCTTCGTGAAGTTACTTGCCTTATATAAAGGAATGCTCAGGCTGAATACCAGAGAAGAACTGCTTCCATAGTTATAATTAAAGACATTCCAACTGTCGTTATTCATGGACTGATATTGATACGAATAGCCCAGACCCAACGTCGGCATGAAGTTGGTGCGCAGCGACTTGATGTTCTTCTGAAGCATCAGGCGGTTCAACTCCAACTGCTTCATGGTAGTATTGTTCACCAAACCCTCGTGAACCGTATTGTCCAGCTGGTTGGCAAACACCACTCCCTCATAGGCCGCCAGACTATCGTCAATCTTAATATCCACATCGGCGGTAATGCCCATCAGCACTTTAAGCTGCAGTTTGGAAAGCGTCACGGCATTCCCGGCAGAGATGACACTCGGTTTCACGCTGCGCATCTGCACCTCGGCGGTAATCTTATCGAATTCGCTGACAGTACCCTGCCGATACTTGGCATTGACGATGTTATAATTGTCTTCCGCCAGTTTATAGCTTTTCTGCAACACATCGTATGAGTCCTGGGTCAGCATCAACTGGTAGTAGGCCTTGGTCACCTGATTCACCAGGTCTTGTTTGGAAGCCCGCGACTTCTCCACAGCCAGTTCTATATCCGTCTTTGTCATCGACATGGCCCGATACACAGCCGGAGCAAACAAAGGCAGACTGATATTCAGCGTCCCGGTAGCGGTATTCGCCTTATCCTTACCCATCTTCACGGTCTGGTCGCCGATACTGAACTGCGGCGCCGTAATGGTATGGCTCATCGTGCCCGAAATACTTGCTTCCGGCAATAAGTTTTGCCAAGCCTCTTTATGGCTTACTTTCTTGAGAGCAATCTCCTCTTCCGCCACTTTAATGGTGGGATTGTCGCTCAAAGCAATCTCCAAGGCTTTGTCAAGGTTCAGGGTCAAGGTATCTTGCGTCCCTTGTGCTCGTGTATAGCCGCCCGCCAATAGTATGGCAACGGCCAAAATCCATTTCTTACCCTCAAAAAATCTCTGCATCTTCATAAAGGTGAGTTCTATCAATTCAATTTATCCTCTTGTATCAGACAGCAGAACTCTTTAACTGCCCAATTTGTGAGCTTTAGTCTTGCAAATTTAGCGAATATTTTCTACCCCCCCCCCCGATTTTTACA
>ENA-OQAB01001341-OQAB01001341.1-human-gut-metagenome-genome-assembly--contig:-NODE-1341-length-11697-cov-2.951685_pt1 | contig 11697 bp, 12 predicted proteins | sample MGYA00242490_ERZ504517 | MGnify/ENA primary metagenome ERZ504517 (study PRJEB26092, sample SAMD00036298) | human gut metagenome | host: Homo sapiens | study: EMG produced TPA metagenomics assembly of...
ACGACGGATATTGTCCTTGATGATTTTATTGGATGCACCTGTATATTTAGATGCTGTTGCCTCCAATCGGCCAGTTTGAAATCCACAAAAACCGTGTTTAGATAAGGAAGCATCTTCTCCAGTGCCTCATATGGTCCATACAGACTGGATTCAATCGCGTACTTGATTCCTTCATACCCTGCATTCTTTCAGAATATCTCGGACAAAATCCGACTGCAGAAGCACTTCTCCGCCACTGATTGTCACACCACCACCTGAATGAAAGTAAAAAACTTCATCCTTGCGTATAATCTTCATAATACTTTCCGGTGTTGCATCATATCCATAATCCATCATACATTCTATGGACTGCGACTCCGGTGTCGAACACCACTGACACCGGAGTGGGCAACCTTTCATGAACACGACAGTTCTAAGACCATCTCCGTCATGGATGGATGCTTTTTCTATCCGAAGTACCTTTCCTGTCCGTCTTTCCATTATTACCTCCTGTTAACAGGTGCTACAGAAGTTGCTCTGTGCGGTTCTAGCAATAATCTCATCCTGCACTTCTCTTCCAAGCTCCGTAAAATATGCTGTATATCCAGCTACACGCACCAGCAGACCTTTGTAATTTTCCGGCTTTTTCTGTGCTGCAAGAAGTGTCTCTTTATCGATAACGTTGAACTGTACATGATATACATCCAACGTACACAAACTTCTCAACAGTGCCATCAGCTGCCGAATACCGTTTTCAGTCTTTACCATATCCGGTTCCAGTTTCATATTAAGCAATGTTCCCTGTGTATATCTTGAATGTGGAATACTTGCAACTGACTTAATTACCGCTGCCGGTCCTTCTACGTCTGTTCCTCCATTCGGACTGATACCATCTGCAAGTGGCATCCATGCTTTTCTTCCTGATGGCAGTGCTCCAACGTCCTGTCCAAATGGTGTATTACCGGATACTGGTAAGATACCAGGTGTCATCTGTCCAAATTTACTGTGATATTTTTCAATTTCATCTGCAATAAATGTAAGCATGTGGCTAGTAATATCATTTACATCATCGTCATCATTGCCATATTTATGACTTTCTTTACAAAGTTTCTGAATCTCTTCATATCCTTCAAAATCAGCATCAAGAGCTTTCACCATATCTTCCATGCTGACCAGCTTACGGTCATATACCAGATCACGGATTGCTTCCATACTGTTTATCAAATCCGCTACACCAATCAGAATGATACCATTACCGGTGTTGTATTTCGCTCCGCCCCACGCATAATCTTTGGCATTCTTCACACATTCGCGGAAGGATAAGGAAAGTGCCGGAACGATTCGATCCATGCAGATATCATCGATAATATGGCTTTCCTTTACACAGATACGTACAGAATACTTTAATTGCTCTTTTACTGCATTTTCAAAATCCTCATATGTCTCAAATGTAGTCGGATCTCCGGTCTCTGTTGCTACCTTTCTTCCTGTCTTACGGTTCACTCCATTCGTCAATGCGAACTCAATGATACCGCCCAGATTAATATCTGCAAATGCGGAATAGTGACGCAGTCTTCCGTCTAGATTTGTCTCTACACAGCCTGCCGGATTCCAGTCATATGCTTCCTTAAGTGGAATACCTTTATTCATCAACATACGTATTCCCACATCATCATTATAGAATGCCGGGAATCCGGTACCCAGGCTGATAACTTCTGCAACCTTCTTCAAAAACTTAGTCGGATTCTTAGCCATACTGTATCTTACACACATGTTTGGCTGATAGAGCTGCACATCCTGTGTAGCCTGTAACATCATATAAGAAATATCATTAACTGCATCTCTGCCCTCTGCATCGATGCCACCACAGCACAGTGTCTGGAACATTGGATATCCTGCTGAATATCTTGCTGTTGTTGCATCCTGGAATACACATGGTTCAGAGAACTTCACCCACAGACACTCCAGAAGCTCCTGTCCTTCATCCTCTGTGATTCTTCCACTTTCAATATCGACTTTGTAATATGGATAAAAATACTGATCCATTCTTCCCGGATTATATGCTGCTGCATTCTGCTCCATAAAAATCGAAATATGATAGAAGTAGAATGACTGAATTGCCTCCTGAAATGTCCTTGCCGGATATCTCGGTACATGATGGCAAGTCTCAGCAATCGTTAATAATTCAGCTTTTCTTTCTTCGTCTTTCTCCAGCTCTGCCAGACGTTCTGCTTCTTTCGCATATCTTTCAGCCATAATGCAGATGCCTTCTGCCGAAATCAGGAGTGCCTGAAGATAATTATCTTTATCAAATGCTCCCGGGTCTGTCAGGTCAAGCGCTTCTCGCTCTGCCTTGATTGTATTCATGATACTTTCAATACCTTCATCAATAATCTGCTTGTATCCGGCAGTCGTCTCGCCCCAGCCTCGTACAGCTTTCTTATCAATGTAGATCTGTCCACTGTCTCTTAATGCGCGTACATCATCTGGAATCTGTTTGAGCCATGCTTCATAAGTGGAACGCCCTTCCCAAAATGGTTTTACTACATCCAAGAACATCTGTCTGTCTTCCGGCTTTAAAATAAAAGGATCATATTTTCTTTCATTGATGGTATCCAGTTCTTTGTCCAAGATAGACCAGCAAGTATCTGCACTGAGAATACCGCCTCGCATCTTACTTCCGGCACACCCTACGATCAGCTCTTGATCCCATATCTTGATTGTTTTCTCCTGGCACTGTCTGCGAAAAGACTTTGCTTTCTGAATAGCCAATGGCTCTCCACCCGTCTCCCTGAAACTCTCCGTCAGAATTCTTGCATTTTCTAGATCCATTTCTGGGATTGTATTAACAACACGTTCTTTCATGAAATTTATTCTTGCTCTTTGTTTCTCATTCATGATATGACTCCTCCTTCACCATATTTATCTAGTAACTTTCGAACATATTCTCTTTACTTTCTGACAAGATTATAACGTTATATTTTTAACAATTCCATTACTTTAACAAAGAAAAATATTAATTTTTCCACAAAAAATTCCACAAAAAATGTGATAAAATCCAATTCCACAACACATTATTGCACAAAAAAAATAGAATGATACACTTACATTGTGTATCATTCTCTGAACGTTATCTCTTCACAACACTAAAAAATATGATTTCTGTATTGCTTAGGTGTCATTCCATTTTTCTTTTTAAATGCCTGTATAAAATAGCTGGAATCGTTAAATCCTACACGAAATGCTATATCTGTAATATCCAAATCTGTAGTCCGCAACAATTCCATGCCTACCATAACACGATACGAAGACAGATAATGCATTGGCGTTCCTTAATGATATCCTTAAAACAGCGTCTGCACTCTTCAATGCTAATACTTGCTGATTCAGCAATCTCTTTAAGGGTAATGGCCTCATGATAATGCTCTACAATATACTGCATCATCTTTTTCATCCGCTCCTGACGCTGCAGATAACATGCCGGCATCTTCTGCATCGTATCCGTAAACATTCCGTACAATCTGCAGCCAGATGGCAGTCATCCGGACTGCAACCTCATATTCAAATGCTGTCACATTCTCTTTATTATTAAACAGCTCCCTCAGATTACGAATATCTGACAATATCTTCTCATCTTCTGCTGATTCCCGGTACAATACGCAGACAGAAAGCACATTACTCTTCAGATATGGAAGTACATAATTTTGTTCCATCCTGCTTCCCGGGAAAAATCCAAGTAATTTCTCTGGAAACATAAAGCCTTCATATTGCCCATCTTCTGAAATACTTGTTGTCACATGAATAAGTCCACTGTTGATAAACAGTGCCTCTCCTTCTTTTAGCACATACTCTCTTCCCTCCACCTGCATTGTAAGTTCTCCTTTACTTACATATGTGAATTGTATTTCATCATGCCAGTGAACATCATGAAAACCTCTTCCATTCGGGAAAATATCATATTTGGTTATCGTATGCATACTGACTGGAAAAGCACAGTCATTATAATTCGGACATTCAGGCATCTTTGAGACTTCTTCTTTTGCTTTCTCCATATTACTTACCTCCCTGTATAACATCTCCCAGTGCATCTCCTCTTACCATGTCTCCGGCAATAATTGATGCGAAAAGATCATCAGTCCCCGAATAACTTCCGCCAATATATGGAAATGCAATTAGCTCGCAATCTTCTTTATCAATGATCAGATTACCAATCTTTTCTTCTCCATTTTCTATCAGATAATCTCTGTTACCAGAATCTGCTTTGCTCCCTTTTGTAACAGACTGTCTCATAATTCTCTTTCGTTAGCAGGCACAGCTCTTTCAGATTAGGAGTAAGAACATTCCGCCTGACAGGTGAGTTCTTTCATCTTTGCCAGCAGTCCATCAGTAACATATCATACTTTACCCCATCATCACCCATCACTGATATCACCGGAATCGCTGCTGTCAGCGAATATTTGACAAATCCGGACAGATTCTTAATCACTGCGCTCTTTTTTGTCATTAGTCTACTCGTCTCCCTGTTTGATATTATATCCGCATATGTGAAAAAAGATCAACACTATTATAGTAACAGCATCGATTCTTTTTTGTCAATATTTTAACACTACTCAATGGCACCTAACTTTGAAAATTTGAAATTCAGTGTCAAATTTTGTTCGACTTATATATTTTTTATTCTCAATGTTTGATTTAAAAAGTTCTAATTCTTTGCTGAGTTTCAAAGAATATTTTTCCTCTAGTGTGTTGGCATGTATATATTTAGCATTACTGCCACTTACACGGAAGTGGCAGTAAATTTGGGATATAGCGAATTCAATTTGATTCGTGCATCAGCAGTTTTAAATTGCCAATCCACCTTTGCCGCCCTTGTATTACGCTCGGTTTCCTATGCCGATAATTCGCTGCGGAGATGATTGATATCGTCAATTCGCCGTGACAGGCACTGGCGTGTCATTACATTAAGTTCTATTTCAGCGATATCCAGCCAGCTTCCATGTTTCGGTGTATAATGGATTTCCAAGCGTTTTATAAGACGCCTTGCTTCTGCCGCAGGATACTTTTTATATAAGGATGCCGGTTTATGGGTATTAAGGTTATCCATTACAAGAATGGTTTTTTCCACTTCTGGGTACATGACATCAACAAGGTATTTTATTTCTTCTGCCCAGTCAACTGCAGTCCGGTGCTCCCGGACACTGACATGATGCTTCCCAGCAAGAGGTTCTATGAAAGCAAAGATGCTACATGTACCATTACGGATATATTCGGAATCTACTTTCCGGTCATCGCCCGGGCGCATTGGCAGCGGTTCCCTTGTCTCTCCCAACAGCTGGTATGGTTTTTCATCCATGCAGACGACCGGATGCATTGGGTCATACGCGAGTTCATAGACATCGAGAACATCTTCCATACATGCTATGAATTCTGCATCCTCTTTTGGCGGGATGCACCAATAGTCATTGAGGTGAGGTCTAAGTTCATTTTTTTTAATACCCTGCGGATTGTTTCTCTGCTGACTGGTGTTTCCAGTTCAATACGTGCTTTCTCTTCCAGAAGTCGGAGTGTCCTTCGGGAGTGTCCTTCGGGTGCCGGACCGCAAGCAATTTGAATCAAATGCGCTTCTGTCCGTCCATCTGCCTTGCGTAATGCCGCACTTGAATTTGGGCTGATGTTGTATTTGACGATATTAGTCATACCATTTTTAACATAAGACTGGATAATATTTGTAACCGTAGCCGGACAAATCGCATAAGCATGTGCAATTTGTGAGTGGGTCAAACCAATTCCACTGACTCCATCCAACTATAATAAAATCTGATATCTCTTTAGGACGGTTTTATAGGTTTTCTTATCCTTCCAAAATTCTGCTAAACATGTCTAATTTCTTCCAATAGTACGTTTCATTTATCATAATAGATAACTACTATCACAAAAAATGTATAACCTTCTAGAACGAAACAAAAACAGCCCCAAAAGTAAAGACATATCCTTACATTTGGGGCTAAATCCTATTTACAGATCAAAAATTTCAAAATCATCGCCATCTTCCCGCTTTTCCTCCGATGACGGACGCGGATGGAGCTGACGGATGGGAGCCTTAGGCTCAGGCTCTGCCGTTTCATGTTCCGGTTCTTCTTCCTCATCCTCAAAGGAAAGATCTATGGTGTCAAAGAAGTCGTCCTCCTCCTTGGAAGCCGGTTCTTCTTCCGATGTGTCACCTTGATCTTCCTCAACGATATACTCCATCTCTTCCGCTTCTTCCTCTTCAAACGGATCCGGGATCAGCTTCTCTCTTTCTTCTTTCCGGCTGTGTAATGGTGCCTCTTCCTTCTGCGGTCTGGACCCTGTCTCATCCTTCCGCTCAGAAATCCGTTCTCTTCTTCCTCTGTCTTTCTTTCCTGTCAGGGACACAATAAGAAGAACAACCAGTACAAGAGCAATCACGATCACTGTGATCAGCAGGGTACGGAACAGATTATAATCCTTTCTGAGGGAATCATACTGTCCGGCTAAAAGCTCGTATGTCTCCGCAGATACCGCGGTAGATGAGCTGTCAGCAAAATATCGCTGGATGGTACGCTCAGAACTCTTTAAATCGTATCGGTACAGTCCCTTTTCTCCATCCTCATTCATGGCATAAATTACGCAGTATTCATGCTCTGCCTCATCGCCCCATACCCATCCGGTCACCTTATGATCGTCAATGGTAATGGTGGTAGAAACCAGTCCTTCCGGCACCTCTACCGTATCATCCGGCTCCATCACAGTAAAGGAACGTCTGGAAACATGCATCTCAAAGGCTTCATTTGCAGAAGAGGTCTGGCTGTCCGCAGATGCTCCGCCTTCTTCTTTAGTAACTACGATCACATATTCTTTTGAGGTCTGTCCGTCCTGTGCAGTAACCTTTACCGTGACGCGGTTTTCACCCATTTGAAGGCCTTCTGCTCCTGAAACCTGCGTAGCCGCCTTGCTGTCTGCCGTTTCTGCGCTGACGATCAGCTGATCAACATCCGTACCCACTTTCACGCTGTAAGTGTCCACATCTGCTGAAAACTCCGGAGAAAGGGTGCCGGGGGACACCTTTAAGGATTTCAAAGAAGCATTATCAGAGGCCCCCTCCTCTGCGGTCACTGTCACCTTCGACTGTCCCTGCTGATCCACTGTAACAAGCTTGGAATTCGCGTCATAAACTTCCTGCTCTTTAACCGTGATCTGGGAGGTGCCTGCAGTAAGCGCCTTAAATTTCAGCTCATAGGCCAGTGTGGAGGCGCCGCCTGCTCCTGCATCTCCATGAACCCGGAGAGCTCCGTTTCCGCCGTCCGTATTGGTTCCCTCGATAAATTCCAGGCTGGCTGCATCATAGGAAAGCATCACATCTGCCGTAGATAAGGGTTCACTGCCTGTTATCTTCATTCTGACAGTAAATTCACTGCCTGCAGCTGCAGACGGATCGGAAAATGCGATCCGCGCCGTTGCGGCGAAGGCTGTGATGCCGCACCATGGCAGCAGCACCGTCATCACACACATGAGAAGCAGCGCCGCCGCTCCCTGTTTTATTCGTTTTATCATGATCATTCCTGCTTTCTCTTATTTCATTTCTTTTCCACCGCAGTTTCCTGCGCTTATCCTGCGGCTTAAGGGCTTACGCCCACAATTGTCACATTGCTGCCGCCGGGAGTGTTTCCTCCTCCCGAACTTCCGGAACCTCCTGATGAACCGGGGCCGGACGAACCGTTTCCTCCTCCCGGGCCTTCAGAGGAACCGGGGCTGGAAGGCGAGCCTGCACTTCCTGATGAGCCGGAGGATACAGGCCCTCCGTCCTGCTTTACCACATGGATCGTATAGGTTCTTGCGCTTCCATTTTCAGCAGTTACCGTAATCGCAATATCTGTGGTTGATCCATTTAACGGAATACTTCCTGCTCCCGAAACAGACGCTTTTGAATCAGCGGCAGCTGCATTAACCTGAATGCTGGAAACAGACGTATTTACGATCAGATTGTAACTTTCTGTATCCTTTCCAAAGGAAGGCGTCAGACTGTAGCCCTCAGCGCTCAGGCTGGAAAGCTTATTGTTCGGGCTTCCGTCGCCTACCGGAGCTGCACAGGCTGTTTCCAGCATATTGTTGTAAACCGGGATCTGAAACTCAAGAGCAGAATCCTTTACGCTGCTGTATGCCTTGGACAGCCGCTCCGCCTCAGAGGCTGCACCCTGGATATTTGTCATATACTGGTGCTTATACAGATTGGAACCTGTACGTTAAACTTTTTCAGATAAAACGTATTCTGTCCTGCTTTTACATAATTATCCCCGTAATTTTGGGCACCTCCGATAATTGATTTTTCCACTGTGTCCCACGGGCGTCCGTAGGAACCGGACTGAGACGCATAGCGAAGGCCTGTCTGTATGGCGGACATGGAGCCGGACTGATATGCTTCTACATTAAAGAAGTTATAATATCCCGGATAGCCGGAATAATTGCCGGAAATCAGTGGGGAGCCGCCATTTGTTCCCTGCTCCTGAAGAATCATGGCTGCCAGCACATAGGGACTTACTCCCGACTGCGCTGCCGCATCCATAATAATATCCACATACAGCTTACTTCCTGAACCCGTATTGGAAGAGGGAGTTCCGGATGAGCTTCCTGAGGAAGAGGGGCCGCTGGAAGGGCCTGCATTCTGAGAGGAAGAACTGCCGGATGGACCGGATGTCTGGGAAGAACCCGTACCAGAGGCCTGTCCGCCGCTTTCCGGTGCCTGTCCCACACTTACATTTGAGTCACTTCCACCGCTTCCCGATGATACGCCGGGTCCTCCTGTGTTTGGACTGCCGGAAGAAGACGGAGCGTTAGAACCGGACGAACCGGAAGGTGCACCCGTATTTTGAGAACTGCTTCCCGGCGCTTCCCCTACGCCAATACCGGTCATGACAAGATTATGGTTTCTGGGTGTTACAGAAGCATGGGGCGCCTCTAAGCTTACCTCTCCCGTACTTCCTGCCGGACTGCCTGAGTTTCTGCTGCTTCCCGATACGCCGGGGCCATGATTTACATCCTGATCCTTTCCCTGGCTGCGCCCGGGGCCATCCTTGGAAACACCGCCTGAGCTGCCAGAAGAACCGGACGGGCCAGAAGCGCCTGTACTCCCTGTGCTGCTTCCTGTTCCTGTGGAATCCGTAGTACCGGAAAGAAAGCTGCCCTCTACCATTTTCGCAAGCCCGTCTCTTGTCTGAGTAGAGGAGTTATATTCATGGGAAAGGAACTGGAATACATAGGTATCGTCCAGAAAGTTTCTGGGATCCATATAGTACCTGATGATATCCTCAGAAGCTGCCACCCAGTTGCTGCCGTCAAAGCCGGTCCATGTACTGTTATCCCAGTTATAGGCCCCGCTCTCTACGGATTTCCAGGAGGAAATGCTCCCGGATGAAACCAGATTCCGGCCCAGAAGGGCTTCATTTTCAATTACCGTGTTCCAGTCCAGCCCTGTTTTTTTGGCCTTGAACACCCAGTTCGGATACTGGGCATGGAGCTGGCGCAGGCCATTTTTATAGCTTTCCGGAAAGCCCTCCGCGCTCAGTTTTGCTTCAAAATCCGAATCCGTCGTATAGGATACAGGCAGACGCACATATTCAGCAGATACATATCCCGTCTGTTCTGTACCTCCGGTACCGGAAAAACGGATCTGATACCAGGTCTTCCCATCCGTCCCCCGCTGTTCTCCCAAAACCTGAATGGATGCTCCCGCAGCCAGACGGCCTATGGCCTGATAACCGGTTCCGGCCCCGCTGCGAACGTTTAAAGAGGAGGCCTTCACTGTGGCTGCTCCCGTATAAGCATAGGTATCCATCGGATGAAACGGAACTGCTCCCGGAAGCTGGACAGCAAGTGCCAGACCCAGCATTACCGCAAGACCCCTTTTGTATTTTTTAACCTTCATGTGTATATGTATCTCCTGTCCTGTTTTTCATAAAAGACTGTGTCAAGAACCCCTTTTACGGCATTTTCTTTATTATAATGACAAATATTGCTCTATGTCAACTGCAACGCAAAAACTTCACATAATGCAGCTGAATTGTAAGAAAAGTTTAAAAAATAAAAAACATCCCGCAAATATGTTTCCAGGCTGCCGGCACTGTAAGCGCTTCTATATCCCTGTCTGCATACAGGCCGTACTCCCCCAGCTTGCGGTCACCCAGACTGTACTGAATGTTCCCCAGGAGTTCTCCCTTCTTTACAGGCGCAAAGATACGTTCTGGAAGCGTAACTTCCCGTCTGATCTCTTCCTTTTCTTCCTTATTTAATAGGATTTCAAGACGGCTGTCCGTTTCCTCCTGCTTCATCACAGCATGAAGAACTCCTTCGGGATTTTCACCCCAGCAGATTCCGCCCTCTGTACAGATCGTATGCTCCGGTTCCGGTTTAAAAATATCCGTAAGCTCATATTGCTCCAGACCATATGAAAACAGCCTTCTGGCATCTGCCCACTTATATGTTTTATGGGGCGGCCAGCCGCAGCCTAAAAGCGAGATGATATACAAGCGTCCGTCCCGAAAAAGAGCCCCTGTATAGCAATATCCTGCGCCTCCTGTAAATCCGGTCTTTCCTGTGAGCGCACCGTCCATCATGGTAAGAAGGGCATTGTGGTTTCTGCAGGAAAAGGCCCTTTTCCCTGATTCATCTGTAAAATAATAATCTGACGTCCTGGTAATCTTTAAAAACTCCTCTTTTTGGGGAGACTGTGTAATGCAGTAACGCAGGATCTGAGCCAGGTCTGCCGCTGTGGTAGAATGGATCCGCTCTGTACCGTTTTCATCCTCTTCCTTTTTATCAAGACCGTTGGGAGTGATAAACCAGGTATCCCTGCATCCTAAGCTCTCAGCTTTTTCATTCATTCTGCGGCTGAATTCCTCTGTGGAGCCTGCTGTTTTTTCTGCGATCATCACTGCCGCGTCATTATAGGATTCCAGCATCAGAGCATAAAGGAGATCTCTGATCTGATAGCGCTCCCCCTTTTTTACCCCCAGTCTGACCTGTGGCTGGGCTGCAGCATTAGACGAAGCTTCTGCAAACTCATCCAGTCCTCCGGCCTCCAATGCCAGAATACAGGTCATAATCTTAGTCGTACTGGCCATAGGGCGGATATCATTCTCATTTTTCCCATAAAGGATCCGTCCGGTAAGGCCGTCCATGAGAACAGCAGACTGCGCGTGCAGGGAAAGCTTTGGATCGTTCTGCTCTTTTGGCAGCGCTACTGCCTCATATGACGCCGCTGCCCCACCGGATGCAGCCGTATACATAACCCCTTTTTCCTGTATGATCCCAGACCGCTGTATCTGCCCGATTTCCGGACACAGCCCTGCCGCAAGTCCCAGCTGTCCCGCCAGGCACAGTCCTGCCAGGATCCGTCTGATACAGCCCCGCTGCTGCGTTTTTTCCTTTTTTATCCTCATGCCGCCACTTTCCCCGGTTCCTTCCTCCTATCCTATTCGCAAAATCCTTCACATATTCTTGCATCTGCATACGCCTTCTGTTATGATACCATCAGTGCATCTGGAAACACAGCTTTCCCAAACAAAATAATACAAACCCGACAGAAAGGATTGAATGCATGATAAAACGAAGTCTGTCCCTATCTTATTTTCCGGATGCCGGAACGCCGGCCGGACCATAGAAGAATTTTTAAAGGACAAGAGGCTATTCCCACCGTTTGATTCG
>ENA-OQAB01001343-OQAB01001343.1-human-gut-metagenome-genome-assembly--contig:-NODE-1343-length-11686-cov-3.196989_pt1 | contig 11686 bp, 10 predicted proteins | sample MGYA00242490_ERZ504517 | MGnify/ENA primary metagenome ERZ504517 (study PRJEB26092, sample SAMD00036298) | human gut metagenome | host: Homo sapiens | study: EMG produced TPA metagenomics assembly of...
GATCGTATCAATATTGAGATTCCAGGTGTTTCAGATGCGAATGCAATTCTGGAAGAACTCGGAAAACCGGGATCGCTTGAATTTCAGGATGCGGAAGGGAATGTTGTTTTAGAAGGAACAGATATCAAAACAGCATCTGCGAAAACGAGTCAAGATAACATGGGAAACAAACAGTATATCGTTGAGTTGAATCTTACAGATGAAGGAAAGACTAAATTTGCTGAGGCTACAGAGGCGAATATCGGGAAACAGATTGCTATTGTCTACGATGATGAAATCATCAGTAATCCAAAAGTAAACGAAGCGATTACCGGTGGACAGGCTTATATTGATGGAATGGAGTCTTATGAAGAAGCAGACAATCTTGCATCTACAATCCGTATAGGTGGTCTGAAACTGGAGCTGGAGGAATTGAGCTCAAAAGTAGTCGGAGCACAGCTTGGAGAAGAGGCAATCAGCACAAGTTTGATGGCAGGTGCAATCGGACTTGCAATTGTATTTATTTTTATGTGTATCGTATATCTGCTTCCGGGACTTGCATCGAGCATTGCGTTGGTTATCTACACAGGAATTGTAATTGTATTGCTGAATGCGTTTAACATTACATTGACCCTTCCTGGTATTGCAGGTATCGTGCTCTCAATTGGTATGGCGGTAGATGCGAACGTTATTATTTTGCCAGAGTAAAAGAAGAGATGGCAGCAGGGAAAAGTGTAAAATCATCTCTGAAGTCTGGATTCCAGAAGGCGATGTCAGCGATCGTGGACGGTAATATGACAACTTTGATTGCGGCAATTGTACTTTGGGTTAAGGGAACAGGAAGCGTAAAAGGGTTTGCTCAGACATTGGCGCTTGGTATTGTAGTGTCTATGTTTACGGCACTGGTTGTGACAAGAATCATTATCTACTCATTATATGCAGTCGGACTTAGAAGTCCAAAATTATATGGTAGTCAGAAACCAAGAAAAGAAAGAGATTTCTTAAAGAGAAGAGTGTTGAGCTTTTCGATTTCACTTGTGATCATTGTAGCGGGATTTGCTATGATGGGAGTGAACTCGGCAAACGGAAAAGGTGCGTTTAAGTACAGCCTTGAGTTCATGGGAGGAACTTCATCTACGGTAACATTTGACAAAGATTACTCGATTGAAGAGATCGATTCTAAGATTGTGCCGGTTGTAGAGAAAGTAACAGGAGATAAGAACGTTCAGTTCCAGAAGGTAAAAGATTCGAATGCGGTTGTTATTAAGACAATCAGCTTGGATTTGGAAGCACGTGAGGCATTTAACAAAGCGATGGCGGATAACTTCGGTGTAGATGCATCTACGATAACTGCGGAGAATATCAGTTCCACAGTCAGCTCCGAGATGCGGACAGATGCAGTCGTTGCGCTTGTGATTGCTACGGTATGTATGCTGCTTTACATTTGGTTCCGCTTCAAAGATATTCGTTTCGGAACAAGTGCGGTTATCGCATTGTTAAATGACGTTTTGTTTGTAATCGCATTTTATGCAATTTCGAGAACGTCTGTCGGAAATACATTTATCGCATGTATCCTGACAATTGTAGGTTACTCGATCAATGCGACGATTGTTATCTTCGACCGTATCCGAGAAGAGTTAAAGACGAAAAAGAAAAACGAAGAATTATCAGGATTGGTCAACAGATGTATTACAGATACTTTGACGAGAAGTATTTACACAAATGCGACAACCTTTATCATGCTTGCGGTACTGTATGTGCTTGGAGTAAGTTCGATTAAAGAGTTTGCAATGCCGCTTATGGTTGGTGTGTTAGGAGGTACATTCTCTTCTATCTGTATCACAGGACCATTGTGGTATGTTATGAAAACAAGATTTGCAAAGAAAAAATAAACGGGGACGGGGGTAATCATGATATTACTCCCGTTTTTGCATTGAGGAGTACGTATGGAAAAATGGTTTGTAATGAGAAAAGGGGCTCCGTTTCAGGAGATTGCAGAGAAATTTCAGATTCATCCGATTCTTGCCCGCCTGATACGGAATCGTGATGTGATAGGGGATGAAGCGATTCAATTGTATCTGAACGGCACGATCGCAGATTTGTATGATGGCATGCTCATGAAAGATATGGATAAAGCGGTAGACATTTTGCTGGAGAAAATACGTGAGGACAAAAAGATTCGAATTATCGGAGATTATGATATTGATGGAATCAATTCGACTTACATTTTATTGGAAGGAATCAAGTATCTTGGAGGAGAAGCTGATATCGATATACCGGACCGCATGAAGGATGGATATGGCTTGAACCGAAATCTGATTGATCGTGCATTTGACGATGATATTGATACAATCATCACCTGTGATAATGGAATTGCGGCAAGAGAAGAGATTGCGTATGGAAAGAGTCTTGGGATGACGATCATAGTGACAGATCATCATGAGATTCCTTATGAGGAGGTAGAAAGTGAAAAACGATATATTCTGCCGCCCGCTGATGCAGTGATTGATCCAAAACAGCAGACATGTGCATATCCATTCAAAGAATTGTGTGGAGCAGGAGTTGCATATAAACTGATCGAGGCGTTGTTCGGCGCGTGTGGAAAAGATATCGAAGATGTGGATTATCTGATGGAGAATGTGGCAATTGCGACAGTCGGAGATGTTATGGATCTGGTCGGAGAGAACCGTATTTTTGTAAAACAAGGTTTGGAGATGCTGAAACGCACAAATAATTTGGGATTGCGGGCGCTGATGGAATGTACCGGTGTGCCTGTGGAGAGACTTTCGGCATATCATATCGGATTTGTGATCGGACCGTGCCTGAACGCAAGCGGGAGACTGGATACGGCGAAACGGGCATTGGAGCTTTTGTGTGCAAAGACAAAAAAGGAGGCAGACATACTGGCGGGTGACTTGAAAGCGCTAAATGACAACCGGAAGGATATGACAGCTTCAGCGGTGGAAGAGGCGGTGAAGCAAGTGGAGGAGACCAGACTTGGCGAGGATAAAGTGCTGGTGATCTATCTTCCGGATTGTCACGAAAGTCTTGCCGGAATTGTAGCTGGAAGAGTGAGGGAGCGTTATCATAAGCCGGTATTTATCTTGACGAAGGCAGAAGAAGGCGTGAAAGGATCGGGGCGTTCTATTGAGAGTTACCACATGTATGAAGAATTGAATAAGTGCAAATCGCTGTTGACGAAATTTGGCGGACATAAACTTGCGGCGGGACTGTCTTTGGAGGAGGAAAATGTAGACAGACTCAGAGAAACTTTAAATGATCTGTCAACACTCACACAAGAAAATCTGATTCCTAAGATTTCTATTGATATGCAGATGCCGCTTGGCTATATCAATGAAGCGTTTGTGGATGAATTAGAGCTTCTGGAGCCTTTTGGGAAAGGAAATATAAAGCCTGTATTTGTGGAGAAAAACATTGAAATTTTAAGCGCGAGAATTCTTGGGAAGAATAAAAATGTGTTGAAGATGCAGGTGCAGGATGCGCCTGGAACCCAGATGGATGCCATGTACTTTGGTGATGTGGAGGCATTTTTGGAATTTTTTAGAGAAAAGTATGGAAAGCCTGCGGTAGATGGTCTGCTTCGGGGACAGAGAAGCAAAGTTGAGGCGGCATTTACATATTATCCCGGAATTAATGAATATATGGGGCAGAAAACTGTTCAGATCATCATTCAGAACTATCAGTGAGAGTAGTGCAAATGAATTGAAAAAATGACAAAAAAATGCTATACTATAATATACTGTAAAAATAGGAGTGAGTTAGAATGAAAAAACCAATAGAAGAATATGTAAGAAGTATACCGGATTTTCCCGAAAAAGGGATTATTTTTAGAGATGTAACAAGTATTTTAGAAGATGCTGACGGACTTCAGCTGGCGATAGATTTGATGCAGGAAAAAATCGGAGACACGGAATTTGATGTAGTGGTAGGACCGGAATCCAGAGGATTTATTTTTGGAGTACCGATTGCATATAATCTGCATAAACCGTTTATTCCGGTTCGGAAAAAAGGAAAACTTCCATGCGAGACTGTTTCGATTCAATATGATTTGGAATATGGGAGCGCTGAGATTGAGATGCATAAAAACTCGATCAAACCGGGACAAAAAGTAGTGATCATCGACGACCTGATGGCAACCGGAGGTACGATCGAGGCGATTACAAAGCTCATTGAAGGGATGGGCGGAGTGATTGTCAAAGCAGTATTTTTAATGGAACTGGAAGGATTAGAAGGCAGAAAGAGATTAGAAGGGGTTGACGTAGAGACTGTTATTGCATACCCTGGAAAATAAGAACCAGAAAGGGGGGATTAATGTGGCCGACAATAAAGTAATAGAGAATCCATACAAGGGACTTGAGATTGTGGATGGGCATGCGGTGAAGGCGCCGGAAGATTATCAGGACCCGAAGATGTTATATGAGGCATTGATCAAACGAATTAGAAAGTACCATCCGTCTACAGATATTTCCATGGTGGAAAAAGCGTTCAATATCGCGTACCATGCGCATGAAGGACAGTTTCGAAAATCAGGTGAGGCATACATTATTCACCCGTTGTGGGTAGGAATCATTCTTGCTGATCTGGAGTTGGATAAAGAGACGATTGTTGCCGGAATTTTGCATGATGTTGTGGAAGATACTGTGATGACAGAGCAGGAGATTACCGAGATTTTTGGTTCGGAAGTTGCACTGCTTGTGGACGGTGTCACAAAGCTTGGACAATTGTCGTATTCCGCTGACAAACTGGAGGTGCAGGCGGAGAACTTAAGAAAGATGTTTTTGGCGATGGCAAAAGATATCCGAGTGATTCTGATCAAGCTTGCGGACAGACTGCATAATATGAGAACACTTCAGTTCATGCGTCCGGAAAAGCAGTTGAGAAAGCGCGTGAGACGATGGACATCTATGCGCCGATTGCACAGAGACTTGGTATTTCCAGGATTAAGACAGAACTTGATGATCTGTCTTTGAAATATTCTCAACCGGAAGTATTTTATGATCTTGTGCAGCAGATCAATGCGAGAAAGACAGAGCGTGAAGAATTTGTGCAGCAGTATTGTCAGAAGAAGTGTCAGAACATATGAAAAATGCGAAGATTAAGGCAGAAGTAAAAGGCAGAGTGAAATCATTTCTTCAGTATCTATAAAAAGATGGTCAATCAGGATAAGACAGTGGATCAGATTTATGATTTGTTTGCAGTCCGGATCATTGTGGAGTCAGTGAAAGACTGTTATGCTGCACTTGGTGTTATTCATGAGATGTACACGCCGATTCCGGGGCGCTTTAAAGATTATATTGCGATGCCAAAGCCGAATATGTATCAGTCATTGCATACGACATTGATGAGCTCAGTGGGACAGCCATTTGAGATTCAGATCCGTACCGAGGAGATGCATAAGACGGCGGAGTATGGTATTGCTGCCCATTGGAAATATAAAGAATCCAATGATGGCAAAAAGAGTGTTGCCGCGCAGGAAGAGGAAAAACTAAGCTGGTTAAGACAGATTTTGGAATGGCAGCAGGATACAGATAACCGCGAATTTTTAAGTCTCTTGAAAGGAGACCTGGATTTGTTCGCAGAAGATGTCTACTGCTTTACGCCGAATGGGGATGTAAAGAATCTGCCGAATGGTTCTACGCCGGTTGATTTTGCTTATGCAATTCACAGCGCGGTCGGAAATAAGATGGTAGGAGCCCGTGTGAACGGAAAACTTGTAAACATTGATTATAAGATTCAAAATGGTGACAGAATTGAGATTCTTACTTCGCAAAATTCCAAGGGACCGAGTCGTGACTGGCTGAACATTGTAAAAAGTACGCAGGCGCGTAACAAGATCAATCAGTGGTTTAAGAAAGAATTTAAGGAAGAGAATATTGTTCGCGGAAAAGAGATGCTTGCGGCGTATTGCAAGACAAAATCTATTGTGCTCAGTGATTTGACCAAGCCGAAATACATGCAGGTAGTACAGGTCAAATATGGCTTCCGTGATTGGGATGCGGTGCTTGCGTCAATCGGGCATGGTGGCTTAAAAGAAGGTCAGGTTATCAATCGTCTTTTGGAGGAATACGAAAAAGATCATAAGGCAGCTGTGACAGATGAGACGATTATTGAACGGGTATCTGAAGCATCTAAGAATAAAGTGCATGTGACGAAGTCGAAAAGCGGAATTGTTGTAAAGGGAATTGATGACATGGCGGTTCGGTTTTCCAGATGCTGTAATCCGGTTCCGGGAGATGAGATTGTTGGCTTTGTAACACGAGGACGTGGAATGTCTATTCATAGAACGGACTGTGTCAACATCATTCATTTATCGGAGGCGGAAAGAGCCAGATTGATTGATGCGGAGTGGGAGACAAATGCGTCGGATGAAGCCGGTGGGCAGTATATGTCGGGAATCAAGATGTATGCAAATAACCGGCAAGGTCTGCTTATGGAGATTTCTAAGATATTTACAGAGAATAAAATTGATATCAATTTGATGAATACGCGTGTCAGCAAACAGGGAGTTGCAACAATTGAACTTGGTTTTGTTGTTCGCGGCAGAGAAGAATTGAGTCGAATTGTGGAAAAATTGCGTCAGATAGAGGGCGTGATGGATATTGAACGTACGGCAGGGTAAAAGAATGAAGATAGAAAAATATGCATTGGGTTCACTGGGGACCAACTGTTATTTAGTGGAAAATGAGGAGACAAAAGAGCTGGTTATCATTGATCCGGCGATTTGTCCGGATTATATGATCAGTTATGTGAAACGAATCGGCTATGAGCCGAAAGCAATTCTTCTGACACATGGTCATTTTGATCATGTGATGGGAATTGAAGGGTGGACAAAAGAATTCGATATTCCGGTATATATTTATAAAGATGAAGCGGCAATATTGAGAGATCCGGCATTAAATCTTTCCAGCATGTTTGGGACAAGTTATGCCTATGAGAAAGTAACCTGTCTGAGTGATGGGGAAAAACTTGTGCTGGCAGGATATACGTTTGAAGTGATTCATACACCCGGGCATACAAGTGGCGGATGCTGTTACTATGTGAAGGATGAGGAAGTGCTGTTTAGCGGAGATACACTGTTTTGCAGAAGCGTTGGTCGAAGCGACTTCCCGACCGGAAGCGCATCAGTTTTGGTGAAATCGATTCAAGAAAAATTATTCTCCCTTCCGGATCAGGTGATGGTCTATCCGGGGCATAACGATTTGACTTGCATTGCGGATGAAAAACAGTATAATCCGTTTATTTAAAGGTTCAATTTGGGACGTAGTAAAATTGAAGTTTACTACGTCCCAAATTGGGTTGAAGTGAGGTGTAAAATGATAAAATAATCGTAAAAGAGGAAATGTATATATACGATATGTACCATATTTTAAGGGCTTTTTACCCGGGGAGTGAGATTGACCAAACAATCGACAGTGGTGTCCCTAATTTGATTGAACTGAGAATAGATGGGCAGCGAAAAGAGTGTCTTTTGATCAACCAAAATGAGGTGGAAGAATACGCAGAGCGAAAGCAGAAAAAGAGGTATGTGAACCTGAAAGTGTATGACTGGTTGTCAAAACAAACCGAAAAGGAACTTGCCTGGGGTGTGTTGACAGGAATCAGACCGACGAAGATTATGATGAACTTGCTGGAAGAAGGAAAAAGCGAACAGGATGTCATTGACTATATGAAAGAAAAATTATCGGACAACGGACAAAAAAGCAAACCTCGGCATGGAGATTGCAAAACGAGAGAAAGCGCTGCTGGCTCAATTAGACTATAAGGATGGCTACAGTCTTTATGTGGGGATTCCATTTTGTCCAACTACCTGCAGTTACTGCTCCTTTACCTCGCAGCCAATTCACAAATGGAAAGACCGGGTAGACGAATATTTAGATGCCTTGTGTAAAGAGATCACTTTTGTAGGAGAAGTGTCAAAAGAAAAGAAACTAAATACGGTTTATATTGGTGGAGGAACGCCTACGACGCTGGAACCGGAACAGTTGGAGAGACTTTTGTCACATATTGAAAAAACATTTTCATTTGAAGATTTGAAAGAATTTACGGTGGAAGCGGGGCGTCCGGACAGTATTACAAAAGAAAAGTTGGAAGTGCTGAGAAGACATCAAATTTCCAGAATTTCAATCAATCCGCAGACAATGCAGCAAAAGACATTAGATTGTATCGGGCGGAAAACATACAGTAGAGGATATTCGACAAGTGTATGCGATGGCAAGGGAACTGGGATTTGAGAACATTAATATGGATTTGATTGCGGGACTCCCGGGAGAAACTTTAGACGATATGAAAGATACACTGCGACAGATAGAAATGTTTGCCCCGGACAGTCTGACTGTGCATGCGCTTGCGATGAAGCGTGCATCCAGACTGACACAGGAAAAACGAGAGGGAAGCTATCGGGGAAATGACCAGGCAGACAGTGCCACGATGTTATCGGAGATGATCGAACTCGCAGCAGAATATGCGGGGAAAATGCAGCTCGTACCGTATTATCTGTATAGGCAGAAGAATATTGCGGGAAATTTTGAAAATGTTGGCTATGCAAAGGTTGACAAAGCTGGAATTTACAATATACTTATTATGGAAGAGAAACAATCTATCGTGGCTGTGGGAGCAGGGGCATCGACAAAGATCGTGCTGCCAAAAGAGAAGACCTTGATAGATGAAAAGACAGGCAATCCGAAGCAGATTGTCAGGACGGAGAATGTAAAAGACGTCGAACAATACATCAATCAGAATTGATGAAATGATAGAGCGAAAAGGAGAAATGGTTATGGCATTAAAGAAAAAACCAGTCACAGGCATGAAAGATATGTTGCCGGCAGAGATGGAGATCCGCGATTATGTGATTCAGATGATTAAAGACACATACCGCACATTTGGATTTTCTTCCATGGAGACACCATGTGTGGAGCACATTGAGAATCTGTGCAGCAAACAGGGTGGAGACAATGAAAAACTAATTTTCAAGATTTTAAAACGTGGAGAAAAATTAAAATTAGATACAGCGAAAGAAGAGATGGATTTGGTGGATGGAGGTCTTCGCTATGACCTGACAGTGCCGTTGTCCAGATATTATGCGAACAATGCAAGTGTGTTGCCGTCACCGTTTAAAGCATTGCAGATGGGAAATGTGTGGAGAGCGGATAGACCGCAAAGAGGACGTTTCCGTCAGTTTATGCAATGCGATATCGACATTCTTGGTGAACCAAGTAACTTAGCGGAGATTGAGCTGATCTTGGCGACAACAACACTGCTTGGAAAGTTAGATTTCAAAAACTTTACAATTCGTATCAATGACAGAAAAATCTTAAAAGCAATGGCTGCTTACAGTGGTTTTGAAGAGAAAGATTACGATACTGTATTTATTATTTTAGATAAAATGGATAAGATTGGCTTGGACGGTGTGGCGAAAGAACTGGAAGAGAACGGATATGCAAAGGAATCTATTGAGAAATACTTAGAACTCTTTAAAAAGATTACAAATGATATCGAAGGTGTGCGCTACTGCAAAGAAAAACTGGAAGGATTTTTGGAAGCAGAGACAGCCGATGGATTAGAAATGATTATTTCCAGTGTAGAAAGTGCAAAAGAGGCAGAATTTAAAGTGAGCTTTGACCCGACATTAGTACGCGGTATGTCATATTATACAGGAACGATTTTTGAGATTTCCATGGATGAATTCGGCGGCTCTGTAGGAGGCGGCGGACGTTACGATGAGATGATCGGGAAATTTACAGGGCAGCCGACACCGGCATGTGGATTTTCAATCGGATTTGAGCGTATCGTAATGCTGCTTTTGGAAAGAGGATATAAAGTTCCAACCAGCAGAGAAAAGAAGGCATTGCTGATTGAAAAAGGAATGTCTGCAGAAGGAATGTTAAAAATCCTTGCGATTGCGAAAGAAGAGCGTGCAAACGGAAAACAGGTGATGCTTGTGAATATGAAGAAAAACAAAAAGTTCCAGAAAGAACAGCTTATGAATGAAGGATATACAGATATTCAGGAAATTTTTAAAGATAATATAAAATAGAAAGCGAGAGAGAACAATGGCAGAATCAATGCAGGGCTTGAAGAGAAGCCACAGATGTGCAGAGTTAAGTAAGGTAAATATCGGAGAGACAGTAACTGTAATGGGATGGGTGCAGAAGAACCGTAATAAAGGTGGAATTGTATTCGTGGATTTACGTGACCGTTCCGGATTGCTGCAGCTTATTTTTGAAAATGGAAGCGTGAGCGAAGAAGATTTTGAAAAAGCAGGAAAGCTTCGCAGTGAATTTGTAATTGCAGCAGTGGGTACTGTAGAAGCACGTTCCGGTGCAGTGAATGAAAATCTTGCGACAGGAGAGATTGAGATTCGTGTAAAAGAACTTCGTATTTTATCTGAGTCTGAGACACCACCGTTCCCAATTGAAGAGAACAGCAAGACAAAAGAGGAATTACGTCTGAAATACCGCGTGTTGGATTTGAGAAGACCAGATTTACAGAGAAACCTGATGATGAGAAGTAAAGCGGCGACATTGACACGTCAATTCCTTGCAGAGGAAGGATTTTTGGAAATCGAGACACCGATGTTGATCAAAAGTACTCCGGAGGGAGCGAGAGATTACCTTGTGCCAAGCCGTGTGCATCCGGGAAATTTCTATGCGCTTCCACAGTCACCACAGATTTTTAAACAGCTTTTGATGTGTGCGGGATATGATCGTTATTTCCAAATTGTAAAATGTTTCCGTGATGAAGATTTACGTGCAGACCGTCAGCCGGAATTTACACAGATTGATATGGAATTATCGTTTGTTGATGTGGACGATGTCATTGACGTTAATGAAAGATTACTGGCTAAAATGTTCAAAGAGATTCTTGGGATAGAAGTTTCTCTTCCAATCCAGAGAATGACATGGCAGGAAGCAATGGATCGTTTCGGCTCAGACAAACCGGATATCCGGTTCGGAATGGAATTGACAGATGTGTCGGAAGTTGTGAAAGACTGCGAATTTGTAGTGTTTAAAAATGCATTGGAAAATGGCGGAAGCGTTCGAGGAATCAATGCCAAAGGCCAGGGGGCAATGCCGCGTAAGAAAATCGATAAACTGGTTGATTTGGCAAAAGACTTTGGTGCGAAAGGTCTCGCATACGTGGCAATACAGGAAGATGGCACAATCAAGTCTTCTTTTGCAAAATTCATGAGTGAAGAGGAAATGGCAGCACTTGTAAAAGCAATGGATGGAGAAAATGGTGACTTACTGCTCTTTGCAGCAGATAAAAATCAGGTCGTATGGGATGTCCTTGGAAACTTACGTCTTGAAATTGCACGTCAGCTGGAACTTCTTGATAAGAATGAATATAAATTCTTGTGGATCACAGAATTCCCATTGTTAGAGTGGAATGAGGAGGCCGGAAGATACACAGCAATGCATCATCCATTTACAATGCCGATGGAAGAAGATTTGCATCTGATCGACACAGATCCGGGAAAAGTACGTGCAAAAGCTTATGATATTGTACTGAACGGTACAGAAATCGGTGGTGGAAGTGTCAGAATCTTCAATCAGGAGATTCAGAGCAAGATGTTTGGAGTGCTTGGATTTACAAAAGAGCAGGCGCAGGAACAGTTTGGATTCTTGTTGAATGCATTCAAATACGGAGTGCCTCCTCACGCAGGACTTGCATATGGATTGGATCGTCT
>ENA-OQAB01001344-OQAB01001344.1-human-gut-metagenome-genome-assembly--contig:-NODE-1344-length-11682-cov-2.770662_pt1 | contig 11682 bp, 13 predicted proteins | sample MGYA00242490_ERZ504517 | MGnify/ENA primary metagenome ERZ504517 (study PRJEB26092, sample SAMD00036298) | human gut metagenome | host: Homo sapiens | study: EMG produced TPA metagenomics assembly of...
TAACGCGGATCAAATTCCGAGATATCTGGATAAGATCCTCGTCGAAGTCGAGGACAACGGCGTCGGTATCGCCAAGGAGGACGTGCCCCGTATTTTCGAGCGGTTTTACCGTACGGACAAGGGCCGTTCACGCGAGCAGGCGGTACGGGGCTCGGACTGGCGATCGTCAAGCATATTATCGAAGCTCACGGCGAGCGAATCAACGTCCGCAGCGAGTTGGGAGTGGGAACGACCTTCTCGTTTACGCTCAAAAAGGCTCAAACAGGACATTCTCACTAATTTTGCATAACGTATGATCCTTCCAATAACCGTTGTCTGGGATTTCAATCCCGTCTTTTTTTCGATCGGATCGTTCGATATCCGTTATTACGGACTGATGTGGGTGCTGGCGATTCTCGGCGGCATGCTTTTCTTCGACCAGGTCTGTAAACGCGAAGGGCTGCCCCAGAAGGTTTCGGAGTCGATTTTCGTCTATGGCACGCTGGCCACGATCCTCGGTGCCCGTCTGGGACACTGTTTTTTTTATGAACCGGGGTATTTTCTTGCCCATCCCTGGGCTATCATTACGGATTTCCGCAACGGCGGCATGGCCAGTCACGGCGCTGCCGTCGGCCTGCTGATCGGTCTTTGGCTTTTTTCGCGCAAGAATAAACTTCCTTATATCTGGTCGCTCGATCGGATTATGCTACCGGTCGCTATCGGCGGCGCCATCGTCCGTCTGGGTAATCTGTTCAATTCGGAGATCGTGGGGGCGGTGACCGATGTTTCCTGGGGGTTCAAGTTCGTTCGGCTTTATCCGAATGTTCCCATCGACTCCATCCCCGTGCAACACCCGACCCAGCTTTACGAAGCGTTATGCTACCTGGTGATTTTCGGAATCCTTTGCTGGCTCTATTACGGACGTGACCTGGGCCGGCGTCGTCCGGGCGTGATGTTCGGCGTGGGGCTGATCGGGATTTTCCTGACTCGTTTTTTTATCGAGTTCATCAAGTTGGATCAGGAGGCTTTCGAGCAGGGTATGCTGTTGAATATGGGACAGTTGTTGAGTATTCCGTTCATTCTGGGTGGGGATTTATATGATTTACCGGGGCATGCACCGCTCTCCGGTAGATCCCGATACGGTGCGGGTGGTTCGACAGCAGACTGTCCGGCAGCAGGGCGGCAGTTCCAAGCCACGTAAACATCGTCGTATGAAATGATGCAGGACGAGGTAAATAAGATTGTTTTCAATGCGCTGGCCGACGGACGGGAAATTTGGTTTCCGGGAGTCGGCTCGCTCGTTCCCGAATTTCGGAGTGCCTGGCGTGCATCGGCTCGGCAGTTGGAACGTCCTTCCCGGCGCATTGCCTTTCTCCTCTCCGAGCAGCGGGGCGTTTCCGTGATAGACCTGATTGCTCGGGCGGGGGCTTGCGATGTTGCTGCGGCCGAAGATATCTATTCCCGGTGGCTCGACAAAGCCCGGGTGGAGGACGGAATCTCCATTCCGGGAGTCGGGGAGCTCAATCACCGCTACTTTCGGCTCGATTCGCAGCTCGATGCCGTTCTCAATCCTCTCGGACACGATCCGCTGCCGCTGAAACGCCGATATTCCCGGCTACCCCTTTATCTGGGGATCGCCTTGTTTTGTACGGCGGCTGTCGGTTACGGAATCTGGCAGTACGGAGAGTGGATGCGGCTGCCGTTCGTGGGCGATTCTGAAAAGCAGGAGGTCCTTCCCGTTGCCGAGGTCGTTTCATCCGTCCCGGCAAGAACCGGGAGCGGAACTCCCGAAGCCACCGGAGGTGATGCCGAATCCGGTGCGATAGACTCCGAGCCGGTTGCTGAGAGCCGTCCCGTCGAAACGTCGCAGGATGATGAGGCGGCTGGCGTCGAAACCCTTTCCGAGGGCGCGACGGGTGCGGGCCGCGCCGATCTTGACGCCGACTACGAAGCGCCGGTTCCCGAGGTCGCCAGGATGATTCCCGGCAGAACGTATGTGGTTTGGGGCGTTTACAGCACCGAGGAGAATGCCCGGCGAGCCGTCGCCGAAGCCCGGGCCCGCCTGTCGGACACAAACTTCCGGATTTACTTTTTCGGGAAGAAGTGGATGGTTTCCGTTTTCGAAAGCGATTCTGCTGCGGAGTGCCGTGACTTTATGAGAAATGCGGGGGCCGGTCTGAAGGAAGTGTGGCCCTATACGAAAAAACGATGACTTTTGCACTGATCCTGCGGCGTGCGATCGACTGGTTTTATCGGCGCCCTTTTTCTTGTGTGATATCCGAAACGGTTTTCCGTTACGGGGCCTGCGGTGCGATCACGCTGTCCGTGGATGCGGTCAGCTATGCCCTGATCTATCATTTTCTGGTTGCAGGCCGTTATTTCGACCTGGGATTCGTGGTTATGTCGCCGCATATCGCCTCTTTGGTACTGGTTTTTCCCATTACGTTCTTCACCGGCTTCTGGCTGAACCGCTATGTCGCGTTCCGCACGCTGCCTGTTGCGGCGGGCAAACAGTTGGGGCGCTATCTATTGACAGTCGTAGGATCTATTTTGCTCAATTACGCCTGTATGAAATTTTTGGTCGAGGTGTGCGGTCTGTGGCCGACTCCTTCCAAGTGTATCACATCGCTCGCCGTAGCTCTTTACAGCTACCTGGCGGCCCGTTATTATACGTTCAAGGGAATTTCTTCGGTAAAATAGAAGGGATCTGTACTCGATTTATAGGCCTTGCTCTTCGACATTTGGCTCGGAGTTGTCGTTGCTCGCAGTTTTCGGGTGTTTGCAGTCCGGATTTTTCCGGAAATACTTTTGTGCTGTTCGTGAATCAGGTGTGAGCATAATTCGGTGCAGATGGCATGGATTGGGGATGATTACGAAGTAAACAGGCGAAGCGGGTTTTCAAACCCGCTTCGCCTGTTTCGGTTCCTACCCTTATTTGCAGAGTTCGAGGATACGGCGGGTCACGTCGCCCGTGATGTTGCCCGCTTCGCCCAGCCGGGAGCCGCGCTCGTTGAAGCGACGGACGATCTCGTCGATCGTATCTTGCCCGATCTGCAATTCGTGCAGGCGAGTAGCCAGTCCCAGCGAGCGGAAGAACTCTTCGGTGGCGCGGATCGTCCGGTCGATGCGCTCGTCCTCCGAGCCTTCACGGATACCGAACACCCGCTCGCCGTATTGCAGGATTTTTCCCTTCTTCTGTTCTCGCATTACGCTCATCAGGGCCGGGAGTACGACCACGAGGGTCTGTCCGTGCGTAACGCCGTGCAGGGCCGTCAGTTCGTGTCCGATCATGTGGGTCGCCCAGTCCTGCGGCACGCCCATGGCGATGAAGCCGTTCAGTCCCATCGTCGCGCAGAGCATGAAGTTGGCCATCTGGTCGTAATCGTGCTGATTCGCTCGGATTTTGGGGGCGATTTCGATCAGCGTTTGCAGAATACCTTCCGCCCAGCGGTCCATCAGCGGCGAAACGCCCGTGACGGTCAGGTATTGCTCCATGACGTGTACGAAAGTGTCTGCGATACCGCAGGCTACCTGGAACGGCGGCAGCGAGAAGGTGGCTTCGGGATCGAGGATCGAGAATTGCCGGGAACGAGTGGTGGAACGCGAACTTCTCCTGCGTGGCGAGGTTGGAGATCACCGCCCCGGCGTTCATTTCGGAGCCGGTGGCCGGCAGGGTCATCACGTCGCCGAACGGAACGACTTCGCCGATTTTGTCTTCATCGAGCACCAGCTCCCAGGCATCGCCGTCGTAGGGAATGCCCGCAGCGATGAGCTTGGTACCGTCGAGTACCGAGCCGCCGCCCACCGAGAGCAGAAAATCGACCTTTTCGGCTTTGCCCTGGGCAATGGCTTTGCGCAGGGTTTCGATTTTGGGATTAGGCTCGATGCCCCAGAACTCTACGAAGTCGCGGCCTTTGAGCGCTGCGACCACCTGGTCGTACACGCCGTTTTTCTTGACGGAGCCGCCGCCGAAAGTAACCATGATCTTCTTGTCGGCCGGAATCTCTTTCGCCAGCTTGGCGATGGAGCCTTTGCCGAAGATCAACTTGACCGGATTTTGGAAAGTGAAGTTGTTCATACGTTTCTCGTTTATTCTGTTTGTTTTCCCGACGAATTGCCGCAAGGTTCTTTTCGTCGGGTTGAAAGCATTGTTTCAAGCTTCATATTTTATGCCGCATTTTCGCGCTACCGTTTGTACTCGGATTCTTTCAGCTTTTGCAGTTCGTACATGCGGTCGCGGAATTTGGTAGCGGCCAGAAAGTCCAACGACTTGGCCGCACGCTCCATCTCTTCCCGGGCCCGGGCGATCTGCGTGTCGATGCTCTCGGTCGAGTAGGCCGACGTAACGTCTGCGGCCAGCGTCTGCCGGTTGTCGGGCAGAGGGTAGAGAATTCCATCCGTGACGGGTGTCTGAACCGTATTTGCCAGCAGGGTGCTCTGTCCCGAGCCGCTTTTCTGCGCCTGTCGGGGGAGCATTTCGTGCTCCATGTTGTAGCGCATTCTGTTTTTCGCGGCGGCGGTTGCTCTGTTCGATGGCGTAGCGCATCGAGTCGGTGCAGTGGTCGGCATAGAGGATGACGTTGCCGTTCGAATGCCGCGCCGCACGGCCCGCGATCTGGGTGATCGAACGCACGTTGCGCAGGAATCCCTCCTTGTCGGCATCGAGGATCGCCACGAGGGCCACTTCCGGCAGGTCGAGTCCTTCGCGCAGCAGATTGACGCCGATCAGCACGTCGAACATGCCGGCCCGCAGGTCTTCGAGGATCTGCACCCGTTCCAGCGTGTCGATGTCCGAATGGATGTAGCGGTTGCGGACCCCCACTCGGTCGAAATATTTGGAGAGCTCCTCGGCCATGCGTTTGGTGATGGTCGTGACGAGTATCTTGTCGTCGTTGCGTACCCGCTTGTCGATCTCCTCCAGCAGGTCATCGATCTGGTTGTCCGTGATCCGCACTTCGAGTGGAGGATCAACCAGTCCTGTCGGCCGGATCAACTGTTCGACGATCACTCCTTCGCTCTTCATCAGTTCGTAGTCGGCCGGTGTGGCGCTCACGTAGATCGTGGTGCCGACCAGTTGTTCGAACTCCTCGAAGCGGAGCGGCCGGTTGTCTTTGGCTGCGGGAAGACGGAACCCGTACTCCACGAGGTTCTCCTTGCGGGCGCGGTCGCCGCCGAACATGGCGTGCACCTGGGGGAGCGTGACGTGGCTCTCGTCGATCACCATCAGGTAATCCTGCGGAAAAATAGTCCAGCAGGCAGAAGGGTCGCGTCCCTTCTGCACGTCCGTCGAAATAGCGGGAGTAGTTCTCGATGCCGGGACAGTAACCCAACTCCTTGATCATCTCCAGGTCGTACTCCACCCGCTGCTTGATCCGCTGCGCTTCGGCCGGACGTCCCGCTTGCTCGAAGAAGGCGATTTGCTTGCCCAGGTCGAGGTAGATCTGCTGCACGGCCGTGTGTATGCGCTCCTTGGTCGTGACAAACAGGCTCACTGGGTAAAGGGTGAGTGCGTCGAGCGTTTGGATCCGCTGGCCGGTTACGGGGTCGATGCTCTGGATGCTCTCGACTTCGTTGTCGAAAAAGGTGACGCGGAAACACTGGTTGCCGAATTCGCCGAAAGCCGCCATGATGTCGATCGTGTCGCCCGTCACGCGGAATGTCGCGGGGGTCAGTTCCCGTTCGGTCCGGGTATAGAGCGCTTCGACCAGTTTGTAGAGGAACTGCTTGTAGTTGAGGATTTCGCCGACTTCGATATGAATGGCCATCGAGTGGAAATCGCTCGGATTGCCGCAGCCGTACAGACACGATACGCTGGAAACGACGATGACGTCCCGCCGCCCCGAGAGCAGGGTGGCGGTCGTACTCAAACGCATCTTTTCGATTTCGTCGTTGATCGAAAGGTCCTTTTCGATATAGGTATCCGTCGAAGGTAGGTAGGCTTCGGGCTGATAATAGTCGTAGTAGGAAACGAAGTATTCGACCGCATTTTCCGGGAAAAAAGTTCTTGAACTCCCCGTAGAGCTGTGCCGCGAGGGTCTTGTTGTGACTCAATACGAGGGTCGGCCGGTTGAGCTGGCTGATGACGTTGGCCACCGTGAAAGTTTTGCCCGAACCGGTCACGCCCAGCAGCGTATTGTGCTTCGAGCCGTGCCGGATCGAGGCCAATAGCTGTGCGATCGCTTCGGGCTGATCGCCCGTCGGGGCATAGTCGGATACCAATTTGAAGTCCATAAGGCAAAGATAACGATAATTGAAAATTAACGTTCAAAAACAGAATATATTTTGCCTCTGTTTTTTCAGGAGTGTAATAGAATATGTTTTATGTAAAACATGTATTTTTGTATAAATTCAGTTTTGCGAACAATCTTTCCTGCGGCGGAAAAAATATACGACATGAAAAAAATAATTATTTTGATCGTTTGTGTTTTGTCGGCTTGTTTTGCCGCTGCACAAGAGCCTGTTCCGGTACTCACTTTAGGTACCTTTCATTTCGATTTTCCCAATCTGGATCAGGTGCAGTATGCCGAAAGCGAGCAAATAGATGTCCTGAACCCGGTTTACCAGAATGAGATCGAAACATTGGTCGGTTTGTTGGAGAAGTTTGCCCCAACGATTATCGTTATCGAACGGCCGGTTAAAATGCAGTTCGAGACGGACTCTCTGTTCCGTCGATATTTGGCGGACTGTTATGATTTGCAGCGAGGAGAAGACGAGCAGATCGGATTCCGGCTGGCAAAACGGCTGGGGATAGACCGGATTTACTGCGTAGATGAATGGGGAAAGCACTATGACGAAATCGATGAGTTATTACGCGATGAAAACAGTAAGGAGTATATCCGTTTCGAAACCAGTTTTTACGACCATCCGGATTCTATTAAAAGGTTTGTGCCCGAAGCTGTTTTCAAGGAGCAGGGAATTATTGCCGAACTTATCGAGCTGAACGACCCGGAGCATATTCGGCGTAGTCTGGGTAATTACTTGATCGGTCATTTCAAATATGAATTCTTCTCGAACGATTATATCGGTGTAGATTTTGAAACGGGAAGGTGGTTTAACCGGAATTTGCGGATATTCCGGAATATTCAACGGATCGAAACGGGGCCGTCCGACAGGATCCTCGTTATTTTCGGAGCGGGGCATCTGAATTTACTGAACTATCTATTCGAATGTTCTCCTGAGTATCGCCTCGAAGAGGCGAATAAGTACTTGATGTAATCCGTAATAATTGAATTATTCGTACCTTTGCAAAGATGATCGACCGGGAAACAATAGATAGGATTTACGCCGCTGCGAATATCGTGGATATTATCGGCGAATACGTGACGCTCAAACGAAAGGGTGTCAATTATCAGGCGTGTTGTCCGTTCCACAACGAGAAGACCCCGTCGTTCGTCGTATCGCCTTCGAAGGGGGTTTACAAGTGTTTCGGCTGCGGCAAGGGCGGCAATGCCGTCACTTTCCTGATGGAGCACGAGAATATGACTTATCCCGAGGCGTTGAAAGCCGTGGCCAAGCGTTACGGTATCGAAGTGCGGGAGAAGGAGATGACGCCCGAGGAGGTCGCCCGCAACGACAACCGCGAGAGTATGTTCGTCGTGAACAGTTGGGCGGCGGAGTATTTTTCGAATTACCTGCTCCATGAAACCGAAGGGATGAGTGTCGGCATGACCTATTTCCGGCAGAAGAGGGGATTTTCCGATGCGACGATCAAGAAGTTCGGGCTCGGATTCTGTCCCGCCAGGGGCGACCGAATGAGCTGGGCGGCTTTGGCTGCCGGTTATAAGGAGGAGTTTCTGGTTTCGACCGGACTTTCGATCAAGCGCGACGACGGTTCGCTCTTCGACCGTTTCCGGGAGCGGGTGATGTTCCCCGTGCATAACATTTCCGGCCGCGTGGTGGCTTTCGGAGGTCGCACGCTGCGTACAGACAAGTCGGTTGCGAAGTACCAAAATTCGCCCGAAAGCGAGATTTACAGCAAGAAACGCGAGCTGTACGGCCTGTTTTTCGCCAAGAAAGCGATCCAGCAGTATGATTTCGCGATCATGGTCGAGGGATATACCGACGTGATTTCGATGCACCAGGCGGGGGTGGAGAATGTGGTGGCTTCGTCCGGTACATCCCTTACGACCGAACAGATTCGCCTGCTCGGACGTTTTACCAGGAATATCACGGTGATCTACGACGGTGATTCGGCGGGTATTCACGCTTCGCTGCGGGGAATCGACATGATTCTGCGCGAGGGGATGAATGTCCGTGTGGTGCTGCTTCCGCCGGAAGACGATCCCGATTCGTTCGCCCGAACCCATACGGCTGCGGAGGTGCAGGAGTATATCCGGGCCAACGAGGAGGATTTCCTGACGTTCAAGGCCAAGCTACTGTTGAAGGATGCTGCCGGCGACCCGATCAAGAAGGCGGCGTTGATTAACGACATGGTGCAATCCATTGTGCAGATTCCCGACCCGATCCAGCGCTCGGTCTATATCAAGGAGTGCGCACGGATCATGGACATCGACGAGAACCTGCTGATTGCCGAAGTGGGGCGCAAGCGTATGGCTTCCACGGGCGACCGCGAAGCCGAGGAGTTCGTGCGGCGTCGAGCGCCCGTTTTCGTGCCGATGCAGACTGCGCAGCGCCCTGAAACGGTTTTTGCGGGACAGGTGACCGGGGGCAGCAGTGCGAAGCGCTCGAACGGGAGCTGACGCGTTATCTGCTCAAGTACGGTCATTGTTCGTTCGATTTCAAGGAGGGCCGGAATGTCGTTCAATATAATGTCGCCGAGGTAATTTTCGGGGAGTTGGACGCCGACGGTTTGGAGTTCCAGAACCGGGTCTTCAATGAGATTCTGCGGGTTTACCGCGAACAGTGGTGCGCTTTGGGATTGGGGGTCGAGGTGCCGATCCACCACTTTATCAATCACTCCGATCCGGAGGTGTGTAACGTGTCGGTGGATATCCTTACTTCGGAGGATCATTACGTTCCGAGCGAATTGTGGCGGCGCAAGGAGGTCCATGTCGAGAGCGATGCCGAGATGCTGGCTGTCGGAGTGCCGAAGGCCGTGACGCTCTACAAGTCGAAGGTGATCGAGCGGATGTCGCGGGAGCTTCGTGAAAAACTTCAGGACGAGAATCTTACGGACGACGAGATGCAGGACATTATGCAGCGGCTGTCGAACCTGAACAGGGGAAAGGTTTCGATTGCCCGGAAATTGCATCGGTTGATTCTGTAAAAAGAGGGGTCCGGGCGTACACGTATCACTATGCATACCGTGTGCAAACAGAAAATAAACAGAAAGATGTGTAAAACATATCAAAGATAGTCAAAGGCGAGAGCAGTCATGCGCGTTTGCACGCAAAGATTGCCGAGCCGCATCCTATCTTCTACAAAGATAAAAGAATTAGTTATCTTTCCCGGACACCCTCTGCGGTTGATTAATCAAATATGGTGCCGGATCGTCGGTTCCCGAACAGAGGTTCCGGCGGAAAAACAGAGAAATTGGATATGGCCGATTATAAGAATATTAACATACGGAACAAACGCGCGACCTTCGATTACGGAAATTATCGAGGAGTGGATCGCGGGCATCGTGCTTGTGGGTACGGAGATCAAGTCCGTACGGCTGGGCAAGGCGTCGATCACGGACAGCTACTGTTATTTCGACAAGGGCGAACTCTGGATTCGGGGCGTGAATATCGCCGAGTACGGTTGGGGGACCTGCAACAATCATGTTCCCCGCCGCGACCGCAAACTGCTGCTCAACCGCAAGGAGTTGAACAAGATTCAGCGGGCATTGCAGGACAGGGGATTGACCGTGGTGGGCTTGCGGCTCTTTCTCAACGAGCGGGGGCTGGCCAAGGTCGTCGTAGGTCTGGCCCGGGGGCGCAAGGCCTACGATAAGCGCGAGTACCTCAAGGAGAACGACGCCAAGCGCGAGATGGACAAGGCGATGAAGAAATATCGGGCGTAACCTCGGAGAGCATCCCGGGGCCGATCGTCCTGCCGCTGCCTGCTGTCGGGTGGAATCGGATCGTACGGCTATTCGAAACGCTTTGCAGGGAGCGGTTTCCCTGCGGCGGCTTTTCGGATCGGAGAAACGGTTCGCATCCCGAGGGGCGGACTTCGGCGATCATTCCGCTTCCCGTTCGCTTCAGGGAGGGGGCGACAATGTCGGTGCGAAGGTCTGCCGGAGGTGTTTGGATTGAAAAACGAAAGAAAAAAAGATATGTCACTTATTCTATGTATCGAAACCGGCACGGACATCTGTTCGGTCGGTTTGGCCCGGGACGGGGAGTTGATCTCGCTCCGGGAGAGCGATCAGGGGCGCGACCACGCCCGCCAGGTCGGAGTTTTCGTCGATGAATTGCTGTCGCAGACCGGGATCGCTCCCGAAGAGCTGGATGCCGTCGCTGTCGGCAAGGGGCCCGGCTCCTATACGGGGCTGCGTATCGGCGTTTCGTTCGCTAAGGGACTGTGCTACGGGTTGCGGATCCCGCTGGTGGCGATCGGTTCCCTGGATGCCCTGACCGAAGTTGCGAAAGAGGATTACGAAGCGGGGATTCTCTCGGTCGATCGCTGGGAGGAGGCGTGCCTCTGCCCGATGGTGGACGCCCGCCGCATGGAGGTTTATACCCGGGTATTCGATGCTGCGGGAACTCCTCTTTCGGACGTATCCGCCGAGGTCGTTACGGCGGAGAGTTTCGCGGCATGGCGCGGAGACGGACGTCCTTTCGTGATTTTCGGAAACGGTGCGGCCAAATGTGCCGGATTGCTGCCCGATGCGACGCTGATCCAGGTGGCGCCTTCTGCCCGAGGGCTTGCGCGGCTGGCACAGGAGGCGCTCGATGCGGGCCGCACGGAGGATATCGCGTACTTCGAGCCTTTCTACCTGAAGGATTTCGTCGTCACCCGGTCGAAAAAGAAGTTATTCTGAATTATAGAAGGGAATGCGTACCCGGTTGCGTAGAATAACGATCGGGTCTTATATTTTTATGGCCTATATCACTCTGCTTTGGAGCCTGATCGTTATATTCGCTCTTTGTTATTCGGATCTCGCGCAAGGTGAGGATCTGCTTTCGGGGGCAGACTGGTGTTTTGGTTTAATGCCTGTCGTTCTCTGGGCCGCTATTATCTTCGCATTTCTTCGTATTCGTACGTTCACGTTCGATGAGGCGGTTTTACCGTATCTTATCCGTTGCTTTTTGTCCGAAAGCGGATCGCGGCCGAAGAGATCGGCTGTATCGAGGTTTTTGTAAAATTCTGTGGGAAAGGGCTTTCGTTTGCCTATCGGGTCATCCATATAAATTTAGCCGGGCAAAGGCCGGAAAATATTATGAATTGAGAGAACTCGACTATCTGCACTTCGGCGAGATATTGAAAGTAAAAATACTGAAGATCGATTACGCGAAGTGTCTGCGGCTGAAACGGGAGTATATTCGGGAGAATAGCCCTTCGATTTTTGATCTGATATTTTGGATAGGACTGTTTCTTTTCGGAGATTACCTTGTCGGTTGGATGATCTGTCAGCTTTTTACCCGTCATTATGAGGAGCTGCCTGCGGTTCCTCTTATTTCTTTTGTATTTGTGTGCGAGTGGCTTTATATCGAATTTCTGCTTCGGATGAGAAGAGAAAAAGAGCGGTTGAAGATTCGATCGTGAATTTTTACTCAATAGGCCCTGTAACTCCTCAGCTCCTTGTTGAGGAGTTTT
>ENA-OQAB01001345-OQAB01001345.1-human-gut-metagenome-genome-assembly--contig:-NODE-1345-length-11673-cov-3.426208_pt1 | contig 11673 bp, 11 predicted proteins | sample MGYA00242490_ERZ504517 | MGnify/ENA primary metagenome ERZ504517 (study PRJEB26092, sample SAMD00036298) | human gut metagenome | host: Homo sapiens | study: EMG produced TPA metagenomics assembly of...
TTTGTAACTAATAGCAAAGGATAAAACTAGAGATGGAAAAATACGATCTGATCATTGTGGGTGCCGGTCCGGCCGGCATCTTCACCGCTGTAGAGCTGCTGCGCCACGGCAGCAAGAAAAAGATCCTGCTGGTGGAAAAAGGCAAGCCGGTGGAAAAGCGCCACTGCCCCAAGGCCGAGCTGGGCCACTGCGTCAACTGCCGCCCCACCTGCGCCATCACCACCGGCTTCTCCGGTGCAGGCGCGTTCTCGGACGGCAAGCTGAGCCTCTCCTATGAGGTGGGCGGCGACCTGCCCACCCTGATCGGCGAGGAGTTCGCACAGGAGCTCATCCATTACACCGATAAGATCTACCTCGAGTTCGGTGCCGACCCCCATGTGGAGGGCATCTACACCGGCGAGGACATCAAGGAGATCCGCAAGAACGCCATCCACGCCGGCCTGAAGCTGGTGGACTGCCCCATCCGTCATCTGGGCACCGAGAAGGCCCAGCAGCTGTATCTGGCCATCCAGAACTATCTGGCCGACAACGGTGTGGAGATGCTGTTCAGCACCGAGTGTGAGAACATCATCCTGGAGAACGAGGAGTGCAAGGGCGTGTTCATCAAGGGACCCAAGGACGAGGAAGCCCATGCTGTTTATGCCGATACTGTGGTCATCGGCACGGGCCGCCGCGGTGCCGACTGGCTGGAGAAGATCTGCGCCGAGCACCACATCGCCCACAAGCCCGGCACCGTTGACATCGGCGTGCGCGTGGAGTGCCGCAACGAGGTCATGGAAAAGGTGAACAAGGTGCTGTACGAGTCCAAACTCATCGGCTACCCCAAGCCCTGGAAGAACAAGGTGCGCACCTTCTGCCAGAACCCCGGCGGCTTTGTGGCTCAGGAGAACTACGACAACGACCTGGCCGTGGTCAATGGCCACAGCTTCAAGGAGAAGAAGAGCGAAAACACCAACCTGGCCATCCTCGTCTCCCACAACTTCACCGAACCCTTCAACCAGCCCATCGCCTACGCCCAGAAGGTGGGTGAGCTGACCAACATGCTGGGCGCGGGCCACATCCTGGTCCAGCGCTACGGCGACATTCTGGACGGCAAGCGCACCTGGCCCAAGGAGCTGGCGCAATCCAACGTCAAGCCCACCCTGAAGGATGCCGTGGCCGGTGATATCACCGCCGCCATGCCTTACCGCGCCATGACCAACATCATCGAGTTCATCAAGATGCTGGATATGGTCGTGCCCGGCTTTGCCGCCAACGAGACTCTGCTCTACAGCCCTGAGCTGAAGTTCTACTCCAACAAGGTCAAGATGGATGAGAACCTCGACACCAACATCCGGGGCCTGCACTGCCTGGGTGACTCCTCCGGCTGGACCCGCGGCCTGATGATGGCCTCCGTCATGGGCGTGCTCATGGGCCGGAAGCTGGCCGAAAAGGAAGGGTGCTGATCGCACCTTCCCGCCCCTCAAAACGTAAAAAGGACTGCTCCGGCGGAGCAGTCCTTTTTTGTAATTTCAGCGGCGTTTCTCCGTCCTTTTCCCACTTTCGGCACCATGCATAAGAAAACCGCCGGATCCATTACGCCGCCCCCAACACACAGGCCGGTTTTGATGCACCCCGCGTCAAGAAATCCCGGTTTATTTTGGAACGATCTGCATTTTCTTGCCAGATTCAATTGATTTTTCACCAAAAAGTCGGTATACTATTCCCAGAGTACTGTGCGTTGTGCCCAATGCACAGCGCGCACAGGGAGGTATTGCTATGCACGATTCCCCGGGAAGCGTCGTCACCCAGCTGTGCTCCGGGCTCCAGCTTTACAGCGCCGAACGGCGCATTGCGGACTGCATTCTTGCAGATGTAAAGTGGGCCTCGGTCGCCACCTCTGCGGAGCTTGCAAAGGCCAGCCACTCGTCCGAAGCCACGGTCACCCGGCTGTGCCACAAGCTCGGCTACGCAAATTATCGCAAATTCCAACTGGAGCTTGCGCGGGATGTGCTGGAGCAGCAGGAAACGGAGGCCCGCAAAAGGCCCCCCAACGACCCGCTGCATCAGGCCCTGCTCGATCTTCAGAACAATCGTCAGGAGGAGGTGCAGGCCACCATTCAGGCTTTGAACCTTGTCCAGCTGAGAAAAGTGCTGTCCATTCTGCGGGCGGCAGAGATCATTGAGATCGAAGCCAACGGCAGCAGCCTGCCCGTTGCCATGGATGCTTCGCTCAAGCTGGGCAGTCTGGGCAAGCGCTGCATGATCAGCCCGGTGCCGGAAAAGGCAAAGTCTTTTTCTTCGGCACTGACCCCAAAAGATGCCCTGCTGCTCATTTCCAGCGCAGGCCGCTGCGAGGCGCTGGAGACGGCCGCCCGTGCCGCCAAGAAGAACGGCACACCGGTCATCCTCATCACCTGCGACAAGCGCTCGGCGCTGGCAGGCCACGCCAGCTATACCCTGCTGGCCTCCAACCGCATCCAGCGCATTGCCAGCGATATGCTGCCGTCCCAGCTTTCGGCAGCGCTGGTGGTGGAGGCGCTCTACTACCTGCTGGTGGGCAATTTCGATCTGAATTAGGCGCAAAAAAGTCCCGGCCGTTCTGGCCGGGACTTTTTGTTATGATTAAGCGATCATGCGTTAAAAACGTACTTGTCCATGCGGTGGAACGCCTCCTCGATGCGGGAACGGGGAGAAGCCAGATTCATGCGCAGGTGGCAGGGGCCAAAGAACATGGTACCGTCCTGGATGGCAACGCCCACATCCCAGCAGGCGTGCTCCACATCCTCAATGGTCTTGCCGTGGGCCTTGCACCAGTCGGTGCAGTCCACGAACAGCATGTAGGTACCCTGCGGCTTGGAGACGGTCACGCCCTCGAAATGCTTCTCGATGTAATCGCAGGCAAAGTCGATGTTGCCGGTCAGCACCTCGCAGAGCTCGTCGGTCCACTCGTAGCCCTCGGGCTTGTAAGCACCGATCAGGGCATGCATGGAGAGAACGTTCATCATGTTGTAGTGGCTCAGGCTGGACTCCTTCTCCATGCGGTCACGCCACCAGCTGTTGTAAACGATATGGTAGCTGCCCACCAGACCAGCCAGATTGAAGGTCTTGGAGGGGGCATAGAAAGCGGCGGTGCGCTGGCGGGCATCCTCGCTCACAGACTGAGTGGGGATGTGCTTGTTTCCGCTCAGGATGATGTCCGACCAGATCTCATCGGAGACCACATACACATCGTACTTCTTGTACAGCTCCATGGCCTTTTCCAGCTCCCAGCGCTCCCACACACGGCCGCAGGGGTTGTGGGGGTTGCACATGATGGCGGCATGGATCTTCTCCTCTTTCAGGTGCTTTTCCATGTCCTCAAAGTCCATCCGCCACACGCCGTTCTCATCCTTGACCAGCGGGCTGTGGACAGCCTCGTAGCCGTTGTTCTTCAGGCTCATGGTGAAGCCGATGTAGGTGGGGCTGTGGATCAGGATCTTGTCGCCCTTGGAGCAGACGCAGTTCAGGGCGCTGATTACGCCGCCCAGCACGCCGTTCTCGTAGCCGATGCACTCCTTGGTCAGGCCCTGCACGCCGTTGCGCTTTGCCTGCCACCGGATGATGGAATCGAAGTACTCATCGGTGGGGTTGAAGTAGCCAAACGCGGGGTGGTTGGTGCGCTCGATGATGGCTTCCTGGATGGTGGGCACGGTGGGGAAATTCATATCGGCCACCCACATGGGGATGGCATCAAAGCCCTCCTTGGGGGCGGCGGGGGCAAAGCCGGTGCCAAGGCCATCCACTGCAATGGCATCCTTGCCGTGGCGGTCCATGATGGAAGTGAAATCGTATTTCATAGCGGTGCTCCTTCTCTCAAAATTTTTATCTGGCCCCACTTTAACACACTTTGCCGCCGGGCGCAAGCAGCCAGCACGTTTCCCCGGATATCATGCGGAAAAATCACGAATTTTTACGGTAATTGCACGCAAAAAGCCGGTCGGCATACGCCGACCGGCTTTTATTGGTATTGACTTTCTGGATCAGCCCAGCATCTCGTGAGCGGTCTTGCAGATGGTCGCTGCATCCAGACCGTACAGCTTGAGCAGGTCCCATGCGGGGCCGGAGCAGCCGAACTTGTCCTGCACGCCCACGCGGCGGACAGGGGTGGGCAGCTTCTCGCTCAGGACGGCGCAGACGGCCTCGCCCAGACCGCCGATGACACTGTGCTCCTCGGCGGTGATGACCTTGCCGCACTCCTTGGCGGCCTTGAGGACAATTTCCTCGTCCAGAGGCTTGATGGTGTGGATGTTGATGACCCGGGCGTGGATGCCCTCGGTGGCCAGCTGCTCGGCAGCCAGGCGGGCCTCGTTGACCATCAGGCCGGTGGCGATGATGGCAATGTCGCTGCCCTCGGTGATCTGCTCGCCCTTGCCCAGCTCAAAGTGGTAGGTAGCCTCATCGTGGAACACAGGCACAGCCAGACGGCCGAAGCGCAGGTAAACAGGGCCCTGCATGGCGTAAGCGGCACGCACAGCGGCGCGGGCTTCCACATCGTCTGCGGGGCAGATCACGGTCATGCCGGGCAGGCTGCGCATCAGGGCAAAGTCCTCGCAGCACTGGTGGGAAGCACCGTCCTCGCCCACAGAGATGCCGCCGTGGGTGGCACCGATCTTGACGTTCAGGCGGGGGTAAGCGATCGAGTTGCGGATCTGCTCAAAGGCACGGCCTGCGGCAAACATGGCAAAGCTGGAAACAAAGGGAACATAACCCATGGTGGCCAGACCTGCGGCCACGCCCATCATGTTGCCCTCGGCAATGCCGCAGTCGAAGTGACGGTCCGGGTACGCCTTACGGAACATGCCGGTCTTGGTGGCGGCAGCCAGGTCAGCGTCCAGCACCACCAGGTCGTCGTGGCCCTCGGCGGCCAGCTCCTTCAGGGTGTTGCCGTAGCTGTCACGGGTAGCGATCTTCTTCACTTCTGCCATCTTACTTGTCCTCCTCTTCCAGCGCGGCGTAAGCTGCATTCAGCTCCTGCATGGCCTGTGCGTATTCCTCATCGTTGGGGCCCTTGCCGTGCCAGTCAACGGAGTTCTCCATAAAGGAAACGCCCTTGCCCTTGAGGGTATCCAGAATGATGCAGGTGGGCTTTTCGTTCTCAGCGCGGAAAGCGGCGATGGCGCTCTCAATGGCATCCAAATCGTGGCCGTCGATGGTCAGCACGTTGAAGTTGAAGGCCTTCAGCTTCTCCTCCAGCGGGGCGCTGTTCATCACGGTCTCGGTGGTGCCGTCGATCTGCAGATGGTTGCGGTCCAGCATGACGCAGAGGTTGGACAGGCCGTAGTGAGAAGCAAACATAAAGGCCTCCCAGCACTCGCCCTCTTCCACCTCGCCGTCACCCAGGATGGTGTAAACATTGATGGGCTTACCGGCGTGCTTGGCACCCAGTGCCATGCCGCAGGCGGCGCTCACGCCCTGACCCAGACTGCCGGTGGACATATCCACGCCCGGCACACTGTTCATGTTGGGGTGGCCCTGCAGGTAGCTGCCGATCTTGCGCAGGGTCTTGAGGTCCTCCACCGGGAAGAACCCACGCTCAGCCAGCGCGGCGTACAGCGCCGGGGCCGCATGGCCCTTGGAGAGCACCAGACGGTCGCGGTCAGGGTTCTTGGGATCCTTCGGATCCACCTTCATCTCTACGAAATAGAGGTACGCCAGCACCTCGGCGATATCCAGGCTGCCGCCCGGATGGCCGCACTTGGCGCTGTGAGTGCCCTCGATCACGCCCATGCGGATGTGGCAGGCGTGTTTTGCCAGGGTAAGCTTTTCTGCATTTGTCATCTTTGGTCCTCCCGTATGAACCTCAGCGTTTGCATCGGATATGGTACGCACCCGGGCCGTACGCCCCGATGCGCTATTTCTCAAGTCTATATTATCTATTCTATGCAAAAACGTCAAGGTTCTTTCGTCAAAATGTACATCCCTTGGCAAAATCGCTTGTAAACGTTCCCGTTTTTGTTGAAAATGCAGGGTCATTTTGCTCCCGCAAAACATTTTGCAGCTTTTGGCCGCTTTGCAATATCATCTTTTGCCGCTGTATGATATAATAAGATGAATTTGTTTGCTTTTTTTATCATTTTGGGAGGTTCCTATGTCTTTTTCCTCACCCACATCCCGGGCACAGCGCAGCCGCAGGATTTTGCCCTGGCTGCTGTACCTGTATGCCCTTGTGCTGTTCGCCATGCACTTTGTCCGCATTTTTGACAACTCCTTCTGGGGAGATGAAGGGTTCAGCATCGGCCTTGCCCAAATGAATGTTTTTGAAATGCTCCAAGTCACAGCGGCAGATAACCATCCGCCGCTGTACTATCTTTTCACGCAACTCCTATATCATCTTCTGGGCAATCACGGATATGTCTATCATCTGTCGGCTCTGATTCCTTATGGACTCATTCTGATTCTTGCCTGTACAGTGATTTTCAGACAGTTCGGATTGATTCCCGCAGTTGTTGTTTCCACTTTTGCCTCTTTGACTGATACCGCTATCATGTTCAATGTCGAGGCCCGAATGTATTCACTCGGCGCTTTCTTTGTGTTAGCGGCCTATCTGGCACTCCATAACGTTCTTCATTCCGGTAAAACCTCCGATTGGGTCATTTTCAGCGTCGCCTCTCTTTGTGCCGCTTATACGCACTACTATGCCCTGATTTCCGTTGCATTTTTCTATCTGGCTCTGCTTTCTCTGCTTCCGCAGGATAAGAGCAGCTTTAAAAAAATCCTTATCACTTATTGTGCCGCAGTGGTCGTCTACCTTCCCTGGCTTCTGGTATTGCTTCCCACTTTCAAACGTGCTGCGGCAGACTGGTGGTCCACCTTCATTCCTTCTCCGATCAATTGTATCGGATTCTTCTTCAACCCTTCTTGGACAGTCCTCATTTTCGGTCTTGCATTCCTTCTTTATTTCACAGCACAGGCCAAGTCCTCCTCTAACTGGCTCTTCGCCCCTGATACGATCTGGCTTTTGACCGGCTTGCTTTCTGCCGCCGGCACCTCCGCAGTCGGACTGATCGTTTCACATGCCATTCGCCCGCTTTTTCTCGTTCGATACCTTTATCCGCTCACCGCAGTCGTTTACCTGGTTTTTGGCTTTCTTCTGTCTAAAGTCCGTTGGAGAACCATTCTGTCCAGTATTCTGATTTTGGGCACGCTGGTGTGCAGTCTACCGGATTTCTACCAAACCTATCAGCGGGAAAAGCGCATCGACCTTGCGACCACCCAGTGTCTGGAAGTTATTACCCCCTCTCAGAATGCAGTTCTTTATACAACGAACTACTTCCTAGACTGGACACTCTTTGATTATTACTTTCCGGGACGTGTCCATGCTCAAATCGAATCCTCCAATACTTCTCAGTGCTTCACTTTTTCCGATCCTGAGATCTGGCTCTTTATGGAACATGCGCTTTCTGATGCCGAATTGAATGCAGCCTCCGACAATGGTTATTCTCACACCAATGTCTGCAACAATACATTTGCAGAAGGCCCCGGTGAAGATTCCTTTTATTACATCTACAAATTTCAAAAATCTGCAAACACCGCCCCGTAACCATCCTCATCCGCTGAGCTTGACAAGGCGGCTTTGCATCTGCTATACTTTTTGCACAATTCCCGGCTGAAGCCGGGGCTTTGCGGGCCGAAGCCCGTGTTTCTCCCCGCAAACATTATTTTGAAACAGACACCATGAAGGGGTCTGCCGCTGGCGTGCGTGCTGGCGGCAGGCCCTTTTTGTCTGCGCATTTTCAGGAGGAATCATTGATGAATACCAAGACCCGTTCCACGACCCGTGATCTGGTGCTGGCCGCACTGTTTCTGGCACTGGCCTTTGTGCTGCCCATGATCACCGGCCATGTGCCTCAGATCGGCAATATGCTCTGCCCCATGCACTTCCCGGTGCTGCTGGCAGGCTTTGTGCTGGGCGGCCCCTGGGGCCTGGCACTGGGCTTTGCCGCCCCGCTGCTCCGCTCGGTGCTGTTCGGGATGCCCCCGATGTACCCCATTGCCATCGCCATGGCCTTTGAGCTGGCCACATACGGCGCTGTGGCCGGTTTTATGTACCGCAAGGTGCAGCACACCCTGCCCATGATCTACGCCACCCTTGTTACCTCGATGGTGGCAGGCCGCCTTGTCTGGGGTGCGGTGCGCTTTGTGCTGGCCGGTCTGTCCGGCTCCAGCTTCCCGTTCAGCGCGTTCCTGTCCGGTGCGGTGCTCACTGCCGTGCCCGGCATCGTGGCGCAGCTCATCCTCATTCCGCTGATCGTGGCTGCACTGCAGAAAGCAAAGCTGACGGCTTAAACCCCCTGCGCTGACCGAACCCACACAGCAAAAAAGCCCGGAACCGTACCTGCTATGGCGGCAGGTGGTTCCGGGCTTTTCAGTTCATATTACAGTGTGGCAGCAGCTGTAACAAAAAAAGAAGGAGAATCTTCAACCGGCAAATTGGAGAAGATCAGCCGGCAAAGCTTGCATTGACAGCGCGGCGGTTGCTCTGGTTGACAAAGTTCTTCTTTGCGCTCTCGAGCAGGCTTGCAAAAGCCAAGCCAATGCCGCAGTTATCGGACACGCCCTCGGTGACAGTCAGGTAAGCGTCCATCATAGTGTTGTCCAGGATAGCAGTGTTCTTGTTCATCATAATAAATATCCTCCGTATATCGGTAAGTGTCATTGTGTTTTTTGGCAGGGCCTCTATCTCCCTGCATCCTCAAAGCGGAACCTCTCAGAACCCTTCGTTCTTTTGTTCCCCTCTCTGAGGATGGCCATATTATGCCACTTAATTATGAAATTGTTTTATAAATTCTATGAACAAACTATGAATTTAGTGATACATTTTTAACGTTCTTTCGTTCTTTGCGCAACTAGCACAAAACGTTTTTTATGAAAAATAAAGTTCTTGTATACATGGACGATTGAAGCCTCGTTTGGAAAGTTTTTTCAGATTTTCTCTCCGTTTTACCCAGAATTTCTTCTGCAAAAGTGGATACTCTCATGCAAAATCCGTCAGAATCCGTCAATTTCCAACAGGACGAGGGCTTTCCTGTGCAAAATGCCCAGAAAAAAGTTCCAAACAAAAAGGCCGCCGTGCCAGCAGCACAGCAGCCTTTGAAAAGCCATTTCAGTTTTGCATCACTTGCACAGGAACGCCGGCAGGGGCTTGCCCTCCCTGCGCCACTGGTGATATTCCGCAGTGGCGGCAAATTCCACGTCACCGGCGGAGTTCAGAGCAGTTTCCACGGAATCCTGCACCACGCCGATGATAAAGCCGACACCGACCATCTGCATGGCGATATCATTGGAGATGCCAAACAGGGAGCAGGCCATGGGGATCAGCAGCAGGGAGCCGCCAGCCACGCCGGAAGCACCGCAGGCACCCAGAGCGCTCATCACGGAAAGAAGGATGGCGGCGGGCAGGGACACCTGAATGCCCAGCGTATTGGCCGCAGCCAGCGTCATAATGGTAATGGTGATGGCGGCACCATCCATATTGATGGTAGCGCCCAGGGGGATGGAGACGGAATACATATCCTTATCCAGCCCCAGCTTTTCGCACAGATCCATATTGACCGGGATGTTGGCGGCAGAGCTGCGGGTGAAGAAGGCGGTCAGGCCGGATTCACGCAGGCAGCGGAACACCAGCGGATACGGGTTGCAGTGCAGATACACAAAGATGATAAAGGGCGAGACGACCAGTGCCATAAAGAGCATGGTGCCCACCAGCAGGAGCAGCAGCCTGCCGTACTGGGTAAAGATGGACAGGCCGTTGCTGGACACGTTGGTGTACACAAGGCCCATGATGCCGAGGGGTGCCAGATTGATGATCCAGCGGACGATCTGGGAGACTGCATCCGCTGTGTTCGCCAGGAACAGCTTGGTGCTGTCCGCGCCGTACTTCTTCATGGCCAGACCGAACAGGCAGGCCCAGAACAGAATGCCGATGTAATTGCCGTTCAGCAGGGCGCTGACGGGTTTGCCACAAAGTTGGTGAGCAGGGTGTTCATCACCTCGCCCAGACCCTGGGGCACCACCTCGGATTCTGCCGCCTCAGCCAGAACGACGGTCTGAGGGAACAGGAAGCTGGTCACCACCGCAATGGCGGCGGCCAGGAAGGTGGTGAGCATATACAGCCAGATGACCGTGCCAAAGCGCCGGTCCAGCCTGGACGTGCCCTGCGCCAGCGCACTGGCCACGATAACGAACACCAGCACCGGGGCAATGCCCTTCAGGGCACCCACGAACAGGCTGCCGAACTCTTCCACCCAGCCTGCACCGGGCACCGCCAGTGCCAGCACCACACCGACCGCAAGGCCGATGACGATGCGCAGGATCAGGCTGGTGGCGTTGTACCTTGCCGCAACCGCTTTCAACGTTTTCATAACTTTTCTACTCCCCTATCCAGATTGTGCTCCTACTGCGCACAGTTTTCCCATTCCTCTACACGGAACAAGTACGATTATACGCCTCGCAGGCCGAAAAGTCAAAGATTTGCCCGCTTTTTTGTTTTTCATTTCAACATATACAGACACGAGCTTTTTTCACTGTCCGTATATGAAATACAGATTCACAAAAAGAGACCGCACCCCGTGTGTTTCGGGATGCGGTCTGTTCCGGTTTTAGTCGAGATAGGACACCTTGCCGGGCACAAAGCCCTGAATGCCCATGCCGGGCGCGTCGGAGACGGTGATGTTCTTTTCGTCAAACACGGCACCCTGCCGAGGATGTGGTCCTCGCTGCAGAGCACCGGGCCGTCGAGGTCGATCTTGGTGATGATCTTCTTGGCGCAGGCCAGCTCCACAGCGGCGTTGACTGAGATCTTTGCTTCCAGCATACAGCCGATCATGCACTCCACGCCATACACCTCAGCGGCGGCGGCAATGCGCAGGGCATTGGTGATGCCGCCGCACTTCATCAGCTTGATGTTCACTAGGTCGGCCGCGCCGGTCTGCATGATCCGCAGGGCATCTGCCGGGCTGAACACGCTCTCGTCGGCCAGCACGGGCACATCGGCATGGCGGGTGACATACTGCATTCCCTCAAGGTCTGCGGCGGGCACGGGCTGCTCCACGAACTCAATGTCCAGCCCCTTCTCCTGCATCTGGTTCAGGATGCGGACCGCCTGCTTGGCGTTCCAGGCCTGATTGGCATCGATGCGGAGCTTGATGTCCCGGCCCACAGCCTGCCGCACCGCAGCAAGGCGGGCCACATCCAGCTCAGGGTCAATGCCAACCTTGACCTTCAGGCAGTCGTAGCCGCGCTGGACGGCGGTGCGGGGCATCCCGGGCCATCTCCTGCCGGCGGGTTGACGCTGATGGTGATATCGGTCACGATGTTCCTGCGGGCACCGCCCAGCATCCGGTAAACAGGAGCGCTGTACTTCTGGCCCAGCAGATCCCACAGGGCCATATCCACAGCGGCCTTGGCGCTGGTGTTGTGGACAAGCGCCTTCTGCACGGCGGCGGTCAGATCCTCGAACTCATCAAGGTCGCGGCCCAGCAGGGCAGGGGCGATATGATCCTGAATGGCACCGAGGATGGCCCCGGTGGTGTCGCCGGTGATGACACCGGTCGGGGGTGCTTCGCCGTAACCCACCGCACCGGTATCGGTGTGGAGCTCCACGATAACATCCTCAACGCTGTTCACAGTGCGCAGTGCTGTTTTGAACGGCAC
>ENA-OQAB01001346-OQAB01001346.1-human-gut-metagenome-genome-assembly--contig:-NODE-1346-length-11665-cov-2.161726_pt1 | contig 11665 bp, 14 predicted proteins | sample MGYA00242490_ERZ504517 | MGnify/ENA primary metagenome ERZ504517 (study PRJEB26092, sample SAMD00036298) | human gut metagenome | host: Homo sapiens | study: EMG produced TPA metagenomics assembly of...
TGCGCGGTATGCTGTCCGGTGTCTTTTACCTCCCAACAGTAACGAACTTGGTAGCGGTTATACTGATCTTCCAGCTGATGTTCGACGAAAATTTCGGTATTCTGAATTTCCATTTTAAATGCTTTGGGGATAAATGGTGTGTCATGGCTTACGGATCCTGTCTGGGCAAAAATCTCCACGATTATACTTATTATCTGGAGAGGCATGGGGTATTACGTGGTGTATACGCTGGCCGGTATGATGGGAATCGATCAATCTTTGTATGAATATGCGAGATTGGAAGGCGCGGGATATTTTCAAAAACAGTTTTATATTACGCTCCCGTCCATGCTTCCGATACTGCTTTTTCAGGCATTTTCCGGGACCATTGCAGGCTGGAATAGTTTTTCAGGAGCCGTTTCTGCTGTTTAACAAGGCTGGGGCAGCTTTAGGAAACGGCGGGCCTTTGGGTGCGTGCCGGACCTCTGCAATTTATATTTATTCAGAAGGATTTGCGAATCTGAAATATGGATATGGAGCGGCGATGTCATTGATCGTAGCTGTAATAACAACGGTTTTTGCCGTGCTGCAGTTCAAACTGTTTCGGGAAGACAGGGAGGTGAAATGATGAATAAAAAAGAAAATACATAATTGGGTTATTGGTATTTTGCTGGGAGCAATAGCCGCAATTTCCTTGTTTCCTTTCTATTGGAATCTTGTTTCGGCTTTCAAGCCGGTTTCGGAAATATTCACCTATCCTCCAAGTCTGATTCCCAATCTTTTTACACTGGAAAATTTCCAGCGCCTGCCGGTTTACTTTCCCTGTTTTGTCCGAAATATACTGAACAGTTTTCTGCTTGCGGTTATTATACCAGTGCTGCAGCTTTTCTTTAATTCTCTGGCAGGGTACGCTTTTGCAAAGTTTCGGTTTCGGGGAGATAAAATTTTATTTGGGGCTGTATTGGGAACCATGCTGATACCTTCAACAGCAGGTTATATTCCCCAGTTTCTGGAAATGTCCAGACTGCGGCTTACAGACACTTATCTGGCTATTATTCTTCCTGCAATGGCCGGGGCATTTGGTGTATTCTTATTTCGTCAGGCCATGTATTCCGTTCCGGATGAATTACTGGAGGCATCCAGGATGGACGGTGCGGGAAGCTTTCGTTCTTACTGGCTGGTAGCGCTTCCACTGATTCGGCCGATGATGATAACAGTGTATATTAATGGATTTATTACTACGTGGAATGATTATTTTTGGCCGTTTATTGTTCTCAGTACGGAATCAAAGCTGACCTTCCCGGTGGCATTGGCAGGAATTCAGGGACAGATGTTTGAGACACCATGGGGAACAATAATGGTAGGAGCATTAATTATATCGGTACCTACTTTGATAATTTATGCAAGTCTTTCCAAATACATAGTTCCGGATATATTTGCCGGAGGAATTAAGGGCTGAAAACTGATTAAATGGAAATGAGAGGATATAACTATGGAATTAAACAATATAGGGATGGGACTGGGAAATATTGCACTTATGTCTGATGCAAAATCGCGTTCCATCAGCGCAGAAAATTTTACAGGGGAAAAAGGAATGGGCGGAAAAGCGTTGGAAGGCGTGGGTGCGTCCTGTGCGCGTGAACTGGGGCAGGGCTGGAAAGTTTCGCCTGCAATTTTTCTGGGAGCAAAAAGCTCCTTTGTCCTGGCAGAGATTGATGGACCTGGATGGATACAGCACATGTGGATGACCTGTGCGCCTGAATTATGGAGGAGCATTATTCTCCGGATTACCTGGGATGAGGAAGAAACGCCGTCCGTGGAGTGTCCGCTTGGGGATTTTTATTGCTGCGGTTGGTGCGAAAGAACGATTGTAAACGCGCTGCCAGTGGCTGTAATGACTGCAGGGGGTATGAACAGCTATTGGCCGATGCCATTCAGAAAACGGGCCAGGATTACTGTGGAGAACATCGGAAGCAGGGATATTCCGCAATTCTTTTTCCAGATAGATTATTCTCTGGCCGAAGTGCCGGATAATGCTGCGTATTTTCATGCCCAGTGGAGAAGAAGCAATCCTCTTAAATATATGGACGTGCATACAATTCTGGATGGGTAAAAGGTAAAGGACAGTATGTAGGAACGTATCTGGCATGGCAGACCAATAGCAATGGCTGGTGGGGAGAAGGAGAAATTGAAGTTCTATATGGATGGCGATAAGGAATTCCCTACGATTTGTGGAACAGGAACAGAAGATTATTTTGGCGGAGCGTGGGCTTTGAGGGAAATAATTCTCAGTATGGGGATTATACTTCGGCATTTCTGGGCTTTCACCAGGTAATTAAACCGGATGGCTTCCTGAAGGGAAATACAAGATTTGGAATGTACCGGTTCCATGTGCCGGATCCGATCCGTTTTGAAGAGGAACTGAAGGTAACAGTACAGGGATTGGGCTGGCGTTCGGAGGGAAGATATCTGCCTTTGCAGGATGATATTGCTTCTGTGGCCTATTGGTATCAAAGTGAACCGCATCAGCCATACCCTTTTATAGGTACCGTAAATGATTTGGAAGTGATATAGGAGGAAGTCTGAGATGAAATATAAGATGCTTGAACATGCGTCAATGGCAGAAATGAAAGAAAAGCATCCGGATTGGATATGGAACCGAAGCGATACTCATGTAATATTGGGCGTTCCCGGAACACTGGACGCTTTCAAGACACCTGTGGAACCGGGAAATTCTTTTTCCCCTGGTCCTGGTACTTATGGCATATCTTCCTGGATATATGAGGATGGGGTTCTGTATGCCCCGGAAAATATGCCTCTTACGGATTTGGAATGGAAATTTGAAGCAGGTCATCTGCCGGTATTGACGTCCTGTTTTAAATGCGGGAAGGTACGGGTGACTTCCCGTCTTTTTACAGAGGGAGATACGCAAATCAGTGATATCAGGGACTATTACAGGATTGAGTTAACGAATTCCAGCGAGGAAACGGCACAGGGCAGTTTGTTTATCCCTATTCGTTCCTTCGGGGCAGCAGGAGGAGCCATTCACAGCTTGAAAAGCAGTACCCACTGCGTCAAAATAAACGGTGCTCCTGTGTTTGTTATGGGAAAAAGAGCCGGAACAGTTCCGAACGGTGAGTTATGCAAAAACTGGAAAAGATATTTCCTGCTATCTGAAAAAAGGACAGCTTCCCGGACAATGGGAAACAGAGGATGCTTCCGGCTGGGCCAGCGGTGTACTTGTCTATTCATACTGCCTGAAGCCGGGGGAAAGCGGCATTTATGATTTTATGTGCAGGCTGCATGCGGGACACTGGATGGTTGGAAAGAATCTTTCCTATACGGAAGAAATCCATTGGGAAGAGACAAAAGAGCGCCTGCTCACTTTCTGGAAAAAGAAACTTAAAATAGGCTTGCAGTTGCCGGATAAGAGATTTACGGATGCATTTTACTGCCAGCTGGTGCATTTGTATATGTTTACGGTTCATGATGATCCGCGCATTTCTCCTGTTTCCTATCCACTCTGGTGGCTTCGTGACGGAGCATATGTGGTGAATGCGCTGAACAAAGGAGGAATGCACGAATTTTCGGAGGCGTCCTGCAGGGGAATTGCTCAAAAGTATGCATTTGGTGGCTTTGGATCGGAGGGAGATGCTCCCGGAGAAATCATATGGATTCTGTCAGAACATTATCTGTTGACACGGGATCAGGAATACCTGGAGGATATGTATCCCCACATAAGAAAAAAGGCGGAATTTTTGCTTCGTATGCTGGAAACCGATAAACCGGTAAAGATTCATACAGAATTCACTACTCCGCAGATGATGCTGGAACCAAACCTTGATATGATGTGTCTTCCTGCGGCGGAAGGGCTGATACAGGGCAGGATGGATAATCATTATCCAATAATCTGGGTAAACTCCTTTGCCTATCTTGGGCTTAGCAGAGCTGCACTTTGTGCCGAAGCAGCCGGGTATGGGGAAGAAGCGAAAAAATGGAAGGCTGCGGCCGAAAAGCTGAAAGCTGCAATCAAAAGGAAATCTTCCCAGATTTTCGGGCAGAATGACAGGGATGTAAACTGTGCTTTCTGGCCTGCGGGCTGGGCTTCTGTTGCAGATAAGGAAATTCTTGATAAATTTGATGAATTTTGGGAAAACGTAAGATGTCCCGGGGGAGTGCACCATCCGGAACCGTTATGGACGTACTTCGAAGCCGGCCAGGCTCATAACCAGCTGCTGACAGGCAGAAAAGACAGGGCATGGGTATCTATTGAAATGTTTTTATCCACCCATACCGCACCAGGACTATATACCTATCACGAAGGGGAAAATGACGAAAATTCGGCGCAGCTTTGGCAGCGGACAAGAGGCTGGGATGACATTAATTATGTAACCCCTCATGGATGGACTGCTGCGGAAGTATTCCTTCTTTTAAGGGACTGTCTTATTCGTGAAGATGACGGGACGCTGCTGATTGGTTCCGGGATACCGGAAAGCTGGCTGAAGGAAGATTTTGAAGTACAAAATATCCCGACATATTATGGCCCGGTTTCCTTCCGCTATTCGGCGCGACAGAACTGTCTGGAAGTTGAAACGCAGGCGGATAAAGTGGTTTCCTGTCTGCCTGAGGATATTCAGCTTATTCGGACGCAGAAACCGTCATGATTAATGGAAGTTTGCCGTCGAAATCCTTTTGAAAATAACCTTAAACCACCGTCAGAAATGGTGTGGCACATCATCAAATAATTTAAAAAGCACAACACACCACCAGACAGGCGGCGTTTCTTACTTTCCCATGAAAGATAAGGAACGCCGCTTTTTTAGGTACTCATGCCATTCGGTAGGGGCAAAATTTGCTGCATTTTGCCGTTCATCTTTGTTTGGGGATGTGATTACACATATTAAAACATTGACAGTAATAAAGCATATTGTTCATATCAGTTTTATTGATTTTGTTCGACAGTCCGTATATAATTGGCGATATAAAACAGAAATGACAATTAGTATATGGATTATACAACTGCCCCGGAAGCTGCGATAAAATGGGGTATTTCAGAACGATGCGTCCAGAAGCTCTGCCGAGGATAACAGAATACCGGTTATTGAGCGTATCAGCCATATATGCCTGATACCAAAAGACGCGGAAAGACCCGCTGACGGGCAACGAAATGAATCTTTCAGAGGAAAGGAGTAAATTTGTATGGCTACTATTTTGATTGCAGAAGATGAAAAAAATATGCAGGATATTATTGTGGAGTACATGAAGCGTGGCGGCCATTCCTGCATTACGGCAGACGATGGCATTGACGCTGTTACGATTTTGAAAAACAATCCCGTGGATTTGGCGATTTTAGATATTATGATGCCGCACCTGGACGGCTTTTCTGTCTGTAAGATAGCGAGAGAAATGTATAATTTCCCTATCATTTTTCTTACGGCAAAGGAGGGGGAGGATGACAAGTTAAAGGGCTATGATTACGGCGCCGATGATTATATGACAAAGCCGTTTAGCCCCAAGGTGCTGTTAGCAAAGGTCAATGCCTTACTACGCCGTTCCTCGTCTGAAAATACCCAGGAAACCTTAACTGTCGGCGATCTGACTTTAGCAACGGCTTCACACAGCGTTATTGCAGCGGGCGACGATATTGATTTAACCTATAAGGAGTTTGAGCTATTGCGTTTTTTCATGCAGAATAAAAATCAAGTGTTTTCCCGCGAACAACTGTTAAACCGTATTTGGGGATATGATTTCGGGGGAAATACCCGGACAGTGGATACACACATCAAGACTCTGCGGCAAAAGCTTGGTGCGCAGGGGCATCATATCGTTACGTTGATACGTTCCGGCTACAAGTTTGAGGTATGATGATGAAAAAGATAAATGCGTGGTTTGGATTGAATACGGTTCGGAAAAAAGTGCTGCTGCTTTCAAAATTAGCGGGCGGCATTATCGTCTTTTTTTATGTTTTCACATCGGAATTACCAACCAATCGAAGCATAGCCTTTGTTATTTGGTTTGGGCTATTGGTGGCGGTTATCATCGGCGTGGACGCTATGCTGGGGCATTTTATTTCAAAGCCGCTCGATGAAATCAACCGCACGGCGAGGCAAATGGCAAAGTTAGATTTTTCAGCGCATTGCAATATAGACGCGGAGGATGAATTTGGAGAGCTTTCACAAAACCTGAATACAATGTTTTCTAAGCTGGGGGAAGCTCTTGAAAAACTGGAAGCAGCCAATAAGCAGCTTGAAAAAGAAGCGACAAAGCAGCATTTACTATTGACGCAGAGAAAAGAATTGGTTGACAGCTTATCCCATGAAATGAAAACGCCGCTTGGCCTTATCCGCGCCTATGTTGAGGGGCTGAAAGAGGAAACCGATGAACAGAAAAAACAGCATTACATGGAGGTTATCTTATCTGCAACAGACCGCATGAATACTATGATAGTTTCCCTGCTTGATTTGTCTGCATTGGAAGCGGGGGGCCGCAAAAGCTGTCAGAGGAACGCTTTGACTTTATAGAGCTGGCCGAAACCGTGGCCGGACGTTTACTGATAGACACACCAAATGCAAATTACCGTTTTACTTATGAACTGCCGGACGAAAAAGCCTTTATTTATGCCGATAAAATACCGCATGGAGCAGGTCCTTAATAACTTGATACAAAACGCAAAAAACCATGTTTGTGATAGCGGTGAAATTCATTTATCTGTTATCCGGAGGGAAAGTAAATTGCGGTTTTCAATCTTCAATCAAGGGGAACAGATACCGCCGCAGGATATTCCAATGATTTGGGAGAAATTTTACCGCGGAAAGTCCTCACAAAATAACACCTTTAACAGCTCCGGCCTTGGCCTTTCTATCGTCGCTCAAATCCTGTCCATGTGTGAAACGGACTATGGTGTTGAAAACAAACCAAACGGTGTTGAATTTTATTTTGATTTCTCCATAATTGCATAAAGCCGAAACGAGGAAACGCCTTGCTCTTAAATGAAGCAGGGCATTTTTATTTCACACCGATTTCACAGCCGCCACACTTCGATTTCACCGCATTTTCATAGACTGACCTTATTAAAACAGATAGGAGGAAAAGGATATGTTTTTAGGATTGGAATGGTATTGGTGGCTGATTATTATCGTGGTGGCGGCAATCTCTCTTCCGTTCAAAGTTAAATTTATGAATTGGTGGAGCAAACGCCAGAAAGAACAAAAAGATAAGCGAAAAGACAAATGGGGTGATGAAGAATGATTGAGGTTGAAAATTTAACTTTCTCATACCAGAAACAAAAACAAACCCTGCATGGATTGACCTTTTCCGTAGCTGACGGTGAGATATTCGGATTTTTAGGCCCGAATGGTTCCGGAAAGTCTACCACACAGAAAATTTTGACGGGCATTCTACAAGGATATGGGGGAAATGTCCGCCTTTTCGGTAAGGCTTTGGGGTCTCAGCAAAAGAACTTTCGGGAGAAAATCGGTGTGCTGTTTGAATTTCCATATCTCTACACGAATTTAAGCGCACTCGACAATCTGCACTATTTTGCTTCATTTTATCCAGCAGACAGCCGGCGCGACATAAATGAACTGTTGGAGCTGTTGGAGTTTAAAAAGGACTTCTTAAAAAAGCCTGTATCTTTCTGCTCCAAAGGAATGCGGCAGCGTGTTAGCATGGCACGGGCGTTACTGAACAATCCGCAGCTTTTGTTTTTAGATGAACCGACAAGCGGACTTGACCCGCAGGGCGCGGTACTGTTCCGGGGTATCATTGAGGAAGAACGGAAAAAAGGCACAACGGTTTTCCTGACTACTCATAACATGATGGATGCGGATTTGCTTTGTGACAGGGTAGCTTTTATCGCTGACGGTGAAATAAAGGCAATCGACACGCCGAAAAAGTTAAAAGAAGAAAACAGCAATCATCAAGTCGAAATTAATTATGTATATCAGGGAAAGCACGGTACAGCAGTCATTGAAATGCCAGAGCTGAAGGCGGGTATTCCGTTCCCGTATGACGAGATCATCAGTATTCACTCCAAAGAACCGACGCTTGAAGATATGTTTATCCAGTATACAGGGAGGGGGTTGACATAATGTGGAGAGGGTTTCTTGCTTTGCTGAAAAAGGACTTTAAACTGATGTTATCAGGCAGGTTTTTCCTGCTTGCGCTTGGCTCCCTCATTCTGTATTCGTGTTACATTAATTTTGTCTATATAAACCTGGATCAGAACATATATCTGGTGTATCTCTATGATCCGCTCCATACGCAAAGTACAGCGTCCGCTGAAATAACAGAAGTTGACAGTATAGAGAAATTGCAGGCAGAAAGCAGGGACGGCTATGCCGTCGGCATTGACGCTTCCAATGGAACGCCGGAAATTATTATGGTTTCATCTGGCATAGACAGTACGGACAGATACCGTGCCGTATATGCAAACTTTTTGCTGTCCCCCAAAATTGCATACTGCGGCAGAGATAATCGGACAGGATAACAAGGAAATGAAAAACCGCAGGGAAATCACTTGTGAATTTCTGTTTTTTGAATTAACGGCGGTGGGCTTCTTGGGACTTGCTTCCCTGCTGTTCAAAGAAAAACAAATGGGGCTTATCCGCGTCCACGGGGTGCTGCCTGTGGGCAAAACGGCGTTTATCGCCTCGAAGTTAGGTCTGTTTCTGCTGTCCGACCTTGTATTTGCAACACTTTTGACTGTCATAAATTTAGGCATTCCGGTGGGGCTGTCCGTGTTGCCGCACGTTTTACTACAAACGGGTATTTTGTCCATGTTTATGGCATTGGCAGGGTTTTTTTAGCGCGATGCTGCTGCCCGGTTTCAGGCAATTTTCTTTACTGTATCTTGTTTTTGGCGGTTTTCATTACAACTCCCGTATTTCTTGCGGGACAGACGGGGATTGCCTGGGATTGGATAAAGTATTACCCCATGTATCCTCTGTTTATGGCAATGAAAAATGCGTATTGGGGTGTATCGGCTGCAAATGGCATTTACTATACAATTTGCGGACTGACAATGATAGCGTTGTTCCTGCTTGTACGCCGTGTGCTTGTCTGTGAAATGGCAAAGGTAGGGATAACATGAAAGGATTAAGGGTATCAGCTTAAAAATATCCGGCGGGACAAAATGTGTATTCTCTCCTTTTTGCTGCCTGTTATTGTTGGATTTGTTATCAGTCTGCTTTCTGGGGTGAGCCTTTCATCTTTGGGCGAAACAGCATTTTGCATTTTTGGAAAATGACCTCACGAGTGACACAATAGAATGGTTGCAGACAAACGGCAGCGTTACAGTATTCCCCGATATGGTATCTTTGGAAAATGCTGTCAATGACCCTGCGACACAAGCGATTGGCGTACTGCAAGACAGGAATGGGATTAAAACGCTGCTGTCAGGCGACGAGCTGCAAGTAAATACAGTGATTGGCAACACACTCCCTCAGCTTTACGCGGAAAGGGAAAACATGGCTTTATCTCAAACAACTATTATCCCTGCTGAGGACAACAACGACGGTCTTAAATCCCTGTTGATAGTAATTACAATGGTTACGGCTATGTTCATGGGCTGCACCTTTAACGCCATGAGCATAATCAGCGAAAAGGAGGACGGCATTGCCTTTATCAACGAAGTTTTGCCTATGGCAAAATGGGAGTATATGTTTCAAAAAATCACGTTAGGATTTTTTTGGCGGTATTTTATCTGCGATTATAACAGCCCTCGTCTGTATGAAAATTACTGTCAGCGGGATTCTGCCGCTGCTGTTAATGATTGCCTTGTCAGCGTTTATTGCCGCGTTAGCCGGGTTGTTTATAGGACACTTTTCAAATGGCCTTATGGCAGGCATTGTATATATCAAGATTGTAATGATTTTGTTCCTTGCCCCGCCTGTTTTATTTTATCTGGCTGTCCCCATGGGCAGTATTACACATGCCTTATCGTATCTGCTGCCGTCCAGCGCAAGCTTTTATGGATTAATGGACTTACTGACCGGGAAAATGCAGGATATATGGATAAACATAACAGTTTTGTCAGCACATTGCCTTGTATGGGTTTTGTTATTCTTCGTTACAGCGCATGGCAAACGAAAAAAGGTACTGACGCAATAGCACGTAAAACCGTTGCCTGCCATTAGATCTGTAACGGCGCGAAGTAAAGGCGGCGGCTTTAAAATAACAATCAAAGCCACTGTTTATCTTTTAAAAGAAATCATATGGAACTTTCCTGTATATGTCGCGCGGCATGGGAAGTCTGGCTGGACTTTATGGGAATTTTGTTATATACTATTTCTATTCTGAGCGAAAGCAAGGAAAATATGCGGTAAATCCTGCAGCAGTATGTTCCGTATTGGAAGGTGCTGAATAAAGTGAGCCGGATATAACCGGTGAAAATACACGGATGAGGTGATAAGAAATGGCATTATTAGAACAGTGGAGATCAATGGCTTATTCCGAAACGGCCAACAAGGGAGATTTGCAGAGGCTCTGGGCTGCTTATTTTGAAAAGGAAAAAGAGATTTACGCCCAGCTTTTAAAGAACCCTGACGAGGTGGTTAAGGGAACTGTAAAGGAACTGGCTGAAAAGTATGATGTGGATATCATGACGATGACCGGCTTCCTGGACGGAATCGACGAAAGTCTGGTGGAATCCAACCCTATCGAGGAGATGGAAGAGGATACCGAGGTAAACCTGGGATTCGATAAGGCCCTTCTTTATAAAAATATGGTTGCGGCCGGCGCTGACTGGCTGTATGAGCTGGAAGAGTGGAACGATATTTTTGATGAGGAGACGAGAAAAGCGCTTTACAAGGAGCAGAAGTCTTCCACAACTATCGTAAAGGATAAAAAGGTTTATCCCAATGATCCCTGTCCCTGCGGCAGCGGAAAGAAGTATAAGAAGTGCTGCGGTAAGAATAAATAAGGATGGGAACGGAAATGGAAAGCAGAGTGCAGGATGCGGTTATGCTGTTTGAATCAGGGTTTAACTGTGCGCAGTCCGTCTTTGCCGCTTATGCGGACCTGTTCGGGATGGACAGGGAGACGGCGCTTAAGCTGGCCTGCCCTATGGGAGCGGGCGTCGGGCGTATGCGTGAGGTTTGTGGAACGGTTTCCGCCATGGCGATGCTGTCAGGGCTGAAAATGGGGAATACGGATCCTTCCGATGAAGAAGCCAAAACGCGTTCCTATGAAATCGTCCGGAAAATGAGCGATGCTTTTCGTGAAAAAAGGGGCAGTATTATCTGCCGTGAGCTTCTCGGGATGCCGGCGTCTGTAACGGAAAGTGCCAGGCCTTCCCAGCGGACCGCTGCGTATTATGCCACCCGTCCCTGCAGCCATATCGTGGCGGAAGCGGCGCGGATTGTGGAAGAGATGCTTTTGGAAGATGTAAATGATCAGGTAAATGAACAAATAAGATGTATAGATAAGAAGTATAGAAAAAGGTGTAGATAAGACCCGACCGGCTCCGTGCATTGTGGAAATGTACGGAGCCTTTTTCTGTGCAAAAATCTGAAAACAGGAGCCAAAAATGCAGGTAAAGCAATTAAAATAATCAAACCGTTATGGCAATGTTACATTACCCGGAATATTTGCCGGAATCCGTTGACATTTCTATTCTATTAGAGATAGTATGGAAATTATATTCTACTTAAGTAGAACGAATCCATGCCATAACATAATATTACAA
>ENA-OQAB01001347-OQAB01001347.1-human-gut-metagenome-genome-assembly--contig:-NODE-1347-length-11663-cov-2.341713_pt1 | contig 11663 bp, 11 predicted proteins | sample MGYA00242490_ERZ504517 | MGnify/ENA primary metagenome ERZ504517 (study PRJEB26092, sample SAMD00036298) | human gut metagenome | host: Homo sapiens | study: EMG produced TPA metagenomics assembly of...
TAGCCAGCCGGTATGTGTAGTTACAAGCGTTCGCATTTGTGAACGCATATCTGTTTTCTATTTCGAAACGACCATCCCATCCCGGTGTAAGATAGTGTTCCGGCAGATGGATAGGCGACCATATTTCTTTGATTGTAAAGAAGCTGCCTTCTTTTTCGCGATATGGTCCTACTATGCCATCGGCTCCGTGATCCTTGTCGGTATCGTAGAATCCGTTTTTATCTTCGCGAACAACTGCCTGGTCCGTAAAGTCCCAAAGGAACATTCCGGCTGAAAGCGGATTGGAAAGCATCAGGTTCCAGTAGTCGTCGAGTCCGGCTCCGTGTCCACCGTCGTATAATCCGTGCAGGATTTCTGTCGGCATGAAGATATCCCTTCCGTGGAACATATTGCCGATTCCAGAATTATATTTGATGTAATGTACCGTATTGATATTTCCCGATAACGCCCAGGGATGCAGGACAGCTCGTTTTTGCGGGTCATATTGTGGAAATAGCGGGTCGAGGTCAAAATTGAAGCCTCCCTCATTCCCGTTTGCCCAAAAAAATGATAGACGGACGGTTGAGATCCCGTTTCAGCATTTCCCCAACTAGAATGGTCCCGACTTTCGTATCATAAGGAGGATATTGCCAGGCGCACAGTTCATCGATCACATACATCCCCAGAGAGTCGCAAACTTCCAGGAAATGTTTGTCAGGTGGATAGTGTGACATGCGGACTGCATTCATGTTCATTTCTTTCATCAGCTTGACGTCGTTAATACTAAGCTGCTTGTTCGTTGTTCGTCCCGTAGTGGGCCAGTGAGAGTGGCGGTTCACCCCTTTAAAGCGCATTTTCACACCGTTGATATAGACACCGTCTTTCGGTTTCACTTCGACTGTGCGGAACCCGATCCGGTCGGTTACGGTATGCAGTACCTTGTCTTTCTGGCGAAGGGTGATTATGGCGGTGTACAGTTGTGGGTCTTCGGCTGACCAGGGTTTGATATTGTCGATCTTGCCAGAGAGGGATATTTTGCCTGTTTTTTCGTTTATGGGAGCAGATGTGATTTTCCCCATCGTCTGGTTCTGGACATCTTTGATCTCTATTTCTGCTTTTATGTCGGAAAGTTTCTTGTCTATAAATATATCTGCGTTCAGTTCGCCATGTTGCCGGGCATCGATCGCCGTATATTCGATGAAGTTGTTAGGAACAGCTTCGAGGTAAACCGGACGGAATATGCCTCCGAATACCCAAAAATCACATTGCCGTTCTGCTTCGTTGATACTGGTATTGGATGACATTTTGTTCACTTTGACTTCCAAAAGGTTTTCCTTGTTCATATGGACCAGTTTGGTTATCTCTCGCTTGAATCGGTAGAAAGCTCCCTGATGGGGAGTACCTGCCTGTTTTCCGTTTACCTTAATCTCCGTATCGGTCATGGAACCTTCGAAAACGATAAATATACGTTTGCCTTTCCATGTCGCCGGTACTTCGAATGTTGTTTTATACAATCCGGATTCGTCGGCTTTCGGCTTGTCATGTCCGTAATTGAAGGTTCCGTATCCTTCCATTTCCCAGCAGGAGGGAACTTGATCTTATTCCATTCCCCGCTTTTCCTGCCATCCGGTACAGAAGAAGTCCCATTCGACCGCATCGTCCGAGCCTTGTCCTGACAGGTATTTTACATCAGTGGTCTGCCCGCTTGCTAACAGGCTACCTAATAAAAATAAAAAAGAATAAAAACATTTCATTATATAGTAAGAATTAAAAGGTTATCTAAAAAATAGGGATGGTAATTGATGATTTACCCGTTACTTTTGGGTCAAGCCAAAAGTAACAGATAAATCATCAATTATCGAATTACCACAGCGGATGCTGTTTCAGATTCGGATTTTTATCCGTTTCGTCCTGAGGCAAAGGTAATGAATAATATTTATCATCTACAGCTCTGCCCAAGCGCTCTGCCATGCAATGCTGCCGTTTCATGTCGAATAAGGAATGTCCTCGGCTGCGAACTCCCAAGTACGTTCCTGTATGATTGCTTTCCGCAAATCTGTCTGTGAAATGGATGAAGGGATCGGATTGAGTCCGGCTCTTGCCCGTACCCGATTGATACCTGTCAGTGCATCTCCGATGCGATTCATTTCGCAATAGGCTTCGGACTGCATTAACAAAACATCTGCGTAGCGTATGATTTTTCTGTTGCAACTATAGTCTCCGGCCGAAGTTGATTGATTGTCGTTCGGATCAAGATATTTAGCAAAGTGGCAAAGAGGAAAAGAGGGTTCTGCTATATTATCCGGGTCATAAACATATTGTTTGCCATTATTTATATCGGTAAATTCTGTAACAAACGTAGTGGAGATTCGTTTGTCTTCCACTTCATATGATTTATAAAATTCCGGGGTAGAAATGAATGAAGACCATCCGTCCGTTTTTTTTATGTTATAACCACGCATTCCAGTTATGGCAGGTGAGTCGTTTCCATTGATGTTTGTTTGGAATTCGATATCAAAAATATACTCTTTTCCATGTTCGTTTGTCACGTCGAAAAATTCGTCGGAAATTTTCTTCCAATCCATAACCAAAAGTCCCTTCATTATTAATAATATCAGTTGTTTGAGAAGCTGCCTTTTCCCAAAAACCGCTTTTGTTCCAAGGCCATCCGGTCTTGTGTCAGGTAGACTTTTGCCAGCATAGCCATTGCTGCACCTTTTGTTGCACGTCCGGCATTCGAATCTTCCCATTTTATCGGTAGAGCAGAACCTGCATACAATAAGTCTTCTTCAATTAAAGCCCAGGCTGCGTCATCTGTTCCTTGGTTGGAAGGAGCTTCATCATTTAAGTTGTCGGTTTCTCGGATGACAACAATATGGTCATAAAAGCGTATCAGATCAAAATAAGCTAAAGCGCGTAAGAATTTTGTTTGTCCGACAATCTGCTTTCTTACCTCTTCTGATTTGAATGTGATATTATCGATGTTCAGTAATAAATTGTTTGCACGCCGAATGGCAGAATAGGAGATTTGCCAAATGTTTTTACAAAAATCAGTGGTCGGTGTCCAAGTTAAATTGTCCATTTCTACACGCGAAGGAGCGCTTGCATTGGCATTGGCCGCTTCGCCGGGAAAATCAGCTCCCATCCAAATATAACGCCTATAGCTTTTTTCATCGGCAAATGTATTGTAGACAGCTGTCAGTGCAGCATTTGCATCGGCTTCCGTTTTGTAGAAATTGTCGGGTGTGATGAATTCATATGCTTCTTCATCCAGAAAATTGCAAGAGGAAGAGGACACCAGTAATGCTAATCCGATTATATATTTATGTAGTTTCATATTCAATTCGTTTTAAATGATTAAAAACCAATGTTTACACCAAGAATGAAAGAGCGAGCAGTCGGGTAGGCATTGTAATCCACACCTAACTGAAGATTGCTTTGTCCTTGACTATTTACTTCTGGATTGTATCCGGAATAGCCGGTGATAGTCAGTAAATTCTGTGCGGTTGCATAAATACGTAAAGAACGAAGGAATGAAACTTTGGGGAATGTGTAACCTAAAGTGACATTTTGTATGCGTAAAAAGGAACCGTCCTCAATCAGATAGTCGGACTGTAACAAGTTTTGGTTTACTAACACGTGAGCACGCGGGTATTTACCGTTCGGGTTGTTGACAGTCCAACGGTCCTTCACTTCTGCCCGCTGATTACCCCATGCACTGACGATATTTGTTTCGGCACGTAATACATTATAAATGTCATTACCGACGGAACCATTGATATAAACAGATAAATCAAAATTCTTATAAGAGAAATTGTTGGTCCAACCAAAGATGAAATCCGGATTCGGGTCGCCAACACTACGGTCTTCTCCAAAACTGATTTTGCCATCTCCATTCTTATCCACAAAACTCATATCTCCTATTTTGTCGAAGTTGGAATCTGCAACACGAGCATGCGTCTTGCCATTCTTTTTCCGTACGCATCACACCGTTTGTTTTCAACAAGTTCCATACACCGACTGGTAATCCTGGCTCAAGCCAGCTACCGTTTACTTTCAGGTGTCCAGAGATCGTACCTTGCTGGGTCGGGATATATCCGGGGATTTCCAGCACTTTATTTTTGTTGGTTGACCAGTTAAGCATGGTGTTCCATTTGAATGGACCTGTCAGAACATCGGCTGATAGACTTAGTTCAAGACCTTTGTTTTGCAAACTGCCAATATTTTTCAAAACAGTACCGAAACCAGTTGTCAATGGAACGGAAATGTTCCATAACAGATCGGTTGTCTTTTTATAGTAATAGTCTGCTGTGAAATTGATGCGATTGTTGAATACTCCCAAGTCGATCCCGATATCGGTGATGGCAGTGGTTTCCCATTTCAAATCAGGATTTGGCATGTTACCGGCACCGATACCAACACTAGTTACCCCTCCGATTGGGTATGTATATGTATTCATCTTTTCGGGAGACGAATAAGCCGGAATATTTTGGTTACCTGTCACACCCCAACTACCTCTGATTTTCAAATTGCTGATCCAATCAATATTTTTCATGAATTTTTCTTGATTGATACGCCATGCAGCGGCGAATGAGGGGAAGAATGCCCATTTGTTATTTGCACCAAATTTGGAGCTTCCATCGGCTCGTCCTGTTACAGTGAAAAGATATTTGTCCATTAGGACATAATTGATACGGCCGAAACCAGATAATAATGTGCTTTTACTCCTTCCGGTATTTGGTTTGTCCCATTGTGCACCGGCATCTAAATTGTTATATCCGTATACGTCACTGATAAAATCACGTGCAGTCATAGAACCGGTCTTGTTTTCTTCGTACAACAGAGAAGAACCGACCATGACATTCAGAGAGTGTTGGCCGATTTTTTTGATATAAGTCAATACGTTTTCATTTGAATAGGAACTACTTCTACGGCTTTGTTGTTCTGCAATGCCATTAGCATTGTAGCCTCTGTACGTCTCTTTCGGTTCGTACACTTCACGTGACGCGTTTGACATATCTGCTCCTCCACTGACTTTTAGTGTCAGTCCGTCGATGATGTGGAATGTCAGGTCGGCAGAAGCCAATATACGATCGATGGTCCCTTTATCTTGAAGATGTTTAACGTAGGGAACCGGATTCGGAACGGTAGAAGATCCTGGCAGATAGTTTAAACGGACGTATTCTCCAGTTGTCGGATCGTATATCGGAACTGTAGGCGGCATGACGAGTGATGCATTGATGATGGAAGTGTTTCCTCCTCCATCTCCGTTTTCACGTCCGGTATTGGCAAAAACACGGCTGATCGTAAGGCTGGTGGACAGGTCGACAACTTTAGAGATTTTCGTATCGATGTTGTTTCGCAAGGATACACGGTTGAAATCTTGAATTTTTAACAACACCTTCTTGTCCAAAGTAACTTGCAACGACAGCAAATTTTGTGTTTTCGCTTCCTCCGTTTACTGAAACGTTGTGGCTATGTATAGGAGCAGTACGGAAAATTTGATCTTGCCAATCTGTCCCTTCGCCCAATTGACTCATTGCAGGATACAAAGGGTCAGAAGATGTATTTGAGTAATAAATGGGACGACCATCGGTTTCAGCTCCCTCGTTTACCATTTCAGCCCATTCTGTTGCGTTCATCATATCCAGTTTCTTGGCAACATGCTGAAAACCGACATAACCGTCATAAGTAACCGTCGTTTTCCCCTGTTTACCCCTTTTGGTCGTGATCAGGATAACGCCATTGGCTCCACGTGAACCATAGATGGAAGTGGCGGAAGCGTCTTTCAGGATTTCCATGCTTTCGATATCGCCAGGGTTCAAAGTCGCCAGCGGGTTCTGTCCGGCACCGGAACCACCGGCCGAACCGCCTGCCGTAACAGGATAACCGTCGATTACGTATAAAGGCTGGTTACCTGAAGTCAATGAGTTGCCGCCACGAATGCGAATATCGACAACACCGCCCGGAGAACCGGAAGTTGCCATAACCTGCACACCGGCCACTTTGCCTTGTAAGCCCTGGTCGAAAGATGAAATCGCCTGTTTCTGGATTACGTCCGACTTTACGGAGCCGACGGAACCCGTCAAGTCGCTTTTACGCATCACACCGTAGCCTACGACGACCACTTCATCCAACGCTTTTGTGTCTTCCGTTAGTTTGATCGTCAGCGATGATTTGTTTCCCACCGGCATATCCAGCGTGTTGAAACCGATATAGGAAATTTGCAGCACGGCTTTCGGATTAACGGTGAGGGTGAACTGTCCGTTCATGTCGGTAATCGTACCGTTGGTCGTTCCTTTTTCTACGATATTGGCTCCGATGACCGGTTCGCCTGTCGCATCTTTACGATACCGGTGATGGTTTGTCCCTTTTTGTTGTAAACTGACCGGAGCGGGCTTTTTCGTCTTTCGAGATGATGATCTGTCGGTCGGAGATGTAATAATGTGTGTCGGTTCCTTCGAATATCTGATCGAGAATTCTTGCTTTACCTGTTCTTTTACCGTGCTTTTGACGGATACTTTTCGGTTCAGGTCGACTGAAGTTGTCCAGATAGAAAAAGATATATTTCAGCTCTCTTTCTCGATTTTATTAAATACTTCTTTCACCGTGAAGGTTGTTCGATTCGATGGTGAAGAATGTCTCTTGCGAGTATGTCTACTGCTGCTAGGCAGAAATTCATACTCATCCACAAAAAAAGTAGACAAATACTAAACCTTGTGTTATTTTTCATATCGCTTGTAATGATTTAAGTTGGTAAAGAGTTTTTATAGTTCTCATCTTTATGTGGGAAGGAAGTGTGTTCCCTTCCTGTGTCGTTGTGATTTAAGGATCCATACTGTATGGTTTTTAATGTTTGACTTTTATTTCTATACTCTCATATTTGTTTTCTATTTGAATCGGGGCCGCTTCTTTCAAGGCCTTCATCATTTCGTCCAGACTCTCTTTCAGGTCTAGTTTTTCCGCTGCAGGACAATTTGTTCGGCCGGCTCTTTGCAATAGATACGGACTCCGTAATAGCGGGAAAGCTTTTCACGATTTCTTTGAGCGGCTGTGGTTGGACTGGTATATCCGTCTTTCCAAGCCACATAATCGTCGGTATCGACTGTTGTGATTTTCCCTTTATGTATTTTGCTGTCGTAGGAAACATCTGGTTAGGAGCCAGGACATTCTTGCATTTGTCGAGGTTTACTTCAACTTTTCCACTGACTAGGACCACCTGCATATTCGCTTCGTTTTCATAGGCCGTGACATTGAATTGTGTTCCTAATACCTTTATATCCATCTGATGTGTTTTGACGATGAAAGGTTTTTGTTCATCCCGGCTGACGTGCAGGTATATTTCTCCTTCTACGAATATTTCTCTTTTCTCTTTTGCGAATTTGACTGGATATACGACTTTCGAGCCGGAGTTTACCCAGAGCCGGGTCCCATCGGCGAATGTGATGGACGAACGCCGGCCGACAGGTACGATCAGTTGGTTAAATTCCTGTGCCTGTGCCGGATTGCCTTTTGGACTGAGGTCCACTTGTTTGGAGTTGACATTTACCTTTCCTTCCTTTTTATATTCGAGTTGGGTTTCCGTCCCGTCAATGGTCAGCTTCTCGTTGTTGGAAAGGACCAGTTGCACTTTTTCATTTGTACTGTCTGGTGCCGGATTGGCTTGGATGATTGCCAGATAGTCTGTTTCGGCATCTTTCGGCCGCAGGGTGGCATACCAGCCGATTGCTGATAACAAAAGAAGAGAGGCTACCGTGCTGATAGCAAGACGGATGAATTGTTTACGCTTCGCTTTTCTCTCTGTTTCTTTATTTTTAATTCGATGCGTTGCCATAACGCATGTTCATCCTTGGCAGCCAAGGATGAACAATTTCTGTCTATTTTAATAGTGTGTAGGAAGAGACGGGCATTTTCGATCTCTTGGGATAATGCGGCACTTTTTATCTGAAGATCGCTCCAAAAAAGCCCGGCTTTTTTCAGTCGGGTGTAATTCCGACTGAATGAAAAAGTCGTCGTTCAGCAGTTGGTCTGCACTGTATGTTGTATAGTCTTTATCCATTTTTCCGATGAGCATTCTATAATAAAGGACAAGGTCGCTTCCCTTTTATACTCACCGGAAGTAAACTTTTTTTATTTTTCTTATTGGACGGAAATGGATAGGAGCAGGAGGAATACTTCCGCTGGCCCGTATAGGTCGCGTATTTTCTTTAGGGAGCGCTGGATAAGGTTTTGTGCGGACTGATAATTCATGTCCATCATGATGCAGATTTCATCGAAGCTAAGTTCTTGTATATAGCGATAGTAAATGATCTCTTTTTGGCGTGGAGTCAGTACATTCAGAATTTCCTGTATCTTCCTTTGTTGGTTGGTGTACAGTTCGTCCGTGACATATTGTTCTTCGACCGTCAGTCCGAGGGTAAAGGAAACAGTTTCATGATTGTAAGATGTGTAGCGGTCTTCTCGGTAAAGTGCATTGATCAGGCTATTCTTAAGGGAGACAAGTAAGTAGACTTTTATATTTTTAGGTGTGATCAGTTGTTTCCTGTTTTTGTATAATCCGGTAAAAACATCCTGGATGCAATCTTTTATAAGTTCCGTATCGGAGGTAAAGCTGTGTCCGTAACGGAACAGCATTTGTATGTAGACTTTGTATATCCAGCAATAAGCCTCATTATCGCCGGCTAGGAACTGACTCCATTTTATTTTGCTTTCATCTTCCTGCATAATTGTGCTGTATGGTCGCAAATATAATATTTTTGTTAGAATAACGGAAACTTACCGCAACTTCGTTAGGGCAACCTCACCAAAACCGTGGTCAAAAAAGCAGGTATTCCACTGGATTATAATCAGAAACAGTGCATAAAATCTCCTCAAACAAGGCAGATAAACAGCTCCACATCCCCGTTCCGGTTTCACGAAGATCCGGGTCTCCACCTCCTCCACACCCGGATCTCCCATGCCCTTCCACCCGGGTCTGAAGAAACTTTTCAAGTTGTTTTTGGTAAAAAAGTAGCTTGTCTTCATGAAAAAACGAGCCTATTTAATCTGTTTTGTATTAGCTTCAGAATATATCTGAAATTTGATAGAATACTGATATATAATGATTTATTATTTTTACCCATGATAGTTATGATAGATAAATGATAGTTAAAAACAGGAACTATCATGGAGTAACATGTTGTTTTACAATTATATAAATTTGATTATGATAGTATGATAGTTGTTTTGCTCAAAAAACTTTATATAGAAATACCCGTACTAAAGACAAGGATTGATTGTCCCTTATGATTTTGGTGCGGTTACCCTACAACTTCGTTCAGAGCTTCGGAATCTTTCAGGAGAGTATTTTAAAATATTCCCGATCCTTCTTGGAAGGAGCTATTATTGCAGGTTTCCAAGACTGTGAATGATGACAAACAGGGGTTCTGGTTGGAACGGATATTTCTTGAAAAAGAACGTAGTTCCAAGAGAACTATGGTATTCGATATCGGAAGAAAAAATATAAAAATGAAATTTTTTCCATTTTCAACTGGGGATATAGGCTTGTGAACTGTTAGTATTATGTAAGCATAAGTAAAAAGATGAAAAATGGACAGGGAAACGTTATATAAGTTCTTTGAAGGAGCCGCTTCTTATGAAGAAGAAGTCCGGATCCGGCAATGGATGGAACATTCCCCGGAAAACAGACGAAAATTCTTGAAAGAGAGAAAGATATTCGACTCGATGTTGCTTCTTGGCGATGAAAAAACGATCGAAGAAAAGATGCGACACAAGTCATGGAGCTTGAGTTCTCTTGGAACTGAGTTAATCAAGATTGCGGCAGCTGTCGCTGTGACATTGGGGCTTAGCTTATTATATCAATTTGTTTCAGATAAAAATGGAGTTGTGCCGATGCAATCCATTTATGTTCCTACCGGACAACGGGTGAACATCACGCTGTCGGACGGGACGAATGTCTGGCTGAATGCTCGGACGAAGATCGTTTACCCGGCTGTGTTCGACAAGTCCGTACGCCAGGTAGCGGTAGACGGAGAAGCCTATTTCGATGTGGCCAAAGATAAGAAAAGGCCTTTTATCGTGGAAACGGGCAAATGTAATATGGAAGTACTGGGAACAAAATTTAATGTGGAAGGCTATTCCGATAAAGACGATTTCGAGGTACGTTGATGGAAGGAAGTGTGCGAGTTGCCTCCCGTATCGGTCTGGGGGATACATTGATGTTGAAGCCGGACAGCAAAGCTTGCCTGCAAAAGGACGGCAGGCTGAAAGTCATTCCGGTTGACGATTACAATCCCTATCGTTGGAAAGAAGGACTGATATGTTTTCGGAACGAATCATTTCTCTCGATCATGAGTGATCTGGAGAAATATTTCGGAGTCAGCATAGTTGTTGAGAATAAGAATGTATTGAAATACTATTTCACGGGAAAGTTCAGGCAAGCAGACGGTATCGACTATGCGTTGAGGGTATTGCAGAGGGATATTCGTTTCAAGTATGAACGGGACGATGAAAATCAGATTATTTATATTAGGTGAACACAAGTAATAGAAGAACAGAAATAAAAAACACAATAATTAGTATTAACCTTATAAAATAAAAAGGAAACATGAAAACAGGCAGTCAATAACAGAAAAATGCCGGCAAGCGCTGGGGGGCATTTACCGGCATTCCAATCAACACAATTTTTTTAATTCATTGTATTAACTTCAAATCAGTTACAAAGGTATGAAAAAAAACTTTTTGTCGGGGGGATATTATCCGAAAACTCCGTCAGGTAAAAAAAATCTTGAGAACTATGCGAATATCCACATTCCTTTTGGGAGCCTGCGTATTCTGTTCGTATGCTGAAGATTCACATTCGCAGAATGCCCGGGTTAGTATTAACAAGAACAATTCTCAATTAGAGGAAATTCTAAATGAGATTGAAAGTCAGACAGATTATTTGTTTATCTATAATAACCAGGTAGATGTTAACCGGAAAGTTTCGGTAAAGGCGAAAACGAAACCTGTTTCAGAGGTATTGGATAACCTGTTCAAGAATGCGGGTATCGAATATGAAATGGAAGGAACTCATATTATTTTGTCTTCGAAAAGCCGGGATGCGATCGCTGCCGCTCAACAGCAGACACATGTCTTAACCGGTCGGATTGTCGATAACAACGGCGAAGCGATCATTGGAGCGAACGTGGTGGTGAAAGGTACTACAAATGGTACGGTTACCGATATAGATGGTAATTTCTCTATCGAGGCCGATCCTAATTCGGTTTTGAATATTTCTTATATTGGTTACCTGTCAAAGGAGATCGTTGTCGGTAACCAAAAAACAATCAATGTCGTATTATTGGAAGATACGAAAACGCTGGATGAAGTTGTCGTGATCGGTTACGGTACGCAGAAAAAGGCGGACTTGACCGGTTCTGTAGCTAACGTGAGCACAGATGATTTGAATACACAGAGCAACACTACTATCGGGCAGGCCTTGCAAGGTAAGATTGCCGGTGTGGATATCGTTTCGCAGGGTGGTGCGCCGGGCGGTAGTACCCGTGTCATGGTCCGTGGTATCGGAACGTTGAACAATTCTTCTCCTTTGTATATCGTGGACGGTATGTATATGAGTGGAATCGATCATATCAATCCAAACGATATTGCCAGTATCGATGTGTTGAAAGATGCTTCTTCGGCTG
>ENA-OQAB01001348-OQAB01001348.1-human-gut-metagenome-genome-assembly--contig:-NODE-1348-length-11661-cov-3.012918_pt1 | contig 11661 bp, 9 predicted proteins | sample MGYA00242490_ERZ504517 | MGnify/ENA primary metagenome ERZ504517 (study PRJEB26092, sample SAMD00036298) | human gut metagenome | host: Homo sapiens | study: EMG produced TPA metagenomics assembly of...
TTATAAAGGTCAATCCCGTCCGCAGATAGAACGGAAATTGCCGGCCCAACCGAATCCGATCGCTGACACCCACCTCGTAACCCGGCCTCGTCGATGAGGTCAAGCCGTAAGAAGTGATCCACGAAGTGCAATATCCCGCATGTACCCCGATCATATTCGCCGGATACGAGCGACGCGGCTTTGCAGGAACCGTCGCAGGGACCGTCGTTTCACAAGGCATCGCCGCCGCGTCGGCAGGCACCCGCACCGGCTCCTGCTGCGGCACCCGCTCCTCTTCGGAGGGAACGACCGCAATCGGCTCCGGCTCCGTTTCGCTATCCTGCTGCGCCACGATATGCAGATAGAGCACGGTGCTGACGCTGTTGCGAAGTTCGGGGAAAAAGTGCTCCAACATATAATTATACGGTTTTCCGCCCTGCAAATCCATCAGTTGCTTTTTCCGGCCATCGACAATCCGATTATCGTCGTCGTAAATCCACAGCGGCGTATGGTCGAGAATATCCAACACTTCGTCGCGTCCCGCCATATCGGAAGCCGCGACCTGTTCCCGCAGCATTCCCCACGCGATGCCTTCGGCGTGATATTCGATCAAAGATGCGGGTATGTTCCCCTCGCGGACCAGATAGGCCTTCAACTCTTCCGCCCGTCCGACCGACAGCCGTTCGTTGGCTTCTGCCGTTCCGTCCGGCGAAGCATACGAGCGAATAACGACCTTTTCGACCCGGTCGTTTTTCAGTGCCGCTTCCGTCAGATTCAAGAAACGCTCCATCTGCGCCCGATTGTCCCGAAACGACAGATCGACATTACGATACCCACGGCGATAAAAAATTTTCATGGAATCCACCGCTTCCTGCGCCTCCACGCCTCCTGCGGCTAATACGGCAGCAAATAAAAAGAATAGGATTTTCTTCATTCGACATTCAATTATCATCGATTAAACACTATTAACCAACAATAAACCGGGACGTTATCCTAACGTCCATCCTATTTAATCGTTGGTTAAATCGTTCCACTGAACGCCTCAAACGGATAATACATGGTATAAAACCATAGGACGACAAACAGAAATAATTATAATTATCTGAATTGTAATATAATTACAAATTATTCTTGTACAAATTGCAGAGATGATGTATATTTGCAGCTATAAACCAACGATTAACCGACAATATCGGGAAAGGAGGGCCAAACAACTCCGCGCTCTTTTACAAAATATGCGGAAACTCCGAATACAGATCACCGGAGTTCCCGCATATTGTTCAGACATCGCACCGTCTGCTCTTAAAACGACTGATTCTAAGTCGTTCTTTCTTATCCAAAGCTTTCTGGACCGACGGGTATTTCATCCTGAATTTGGCAAACGTATCCCGCGAAAGGCCGAAATGTCTGCAAATATCGCCGATGGACTTTCCCCGGTCGAGCATTGCGATAACGGTTTGCCGATTTTCAATCAATACGTTCAGTTTGGTATAACTTCCGTAACGGCGTCCCAAGACCATCCCCTCGGCACGCCGCAGCGCCAGTGCCTCGCGCGTCCGCATCGAAATAAGATTGCGCTCAATCTCCGCGACGAGTCCGAAAGCGAAGCACAGCACCTTGCTGTTGATCGTATTGTCGAACGAATAGCCCTCCTTGGTCGTATAAAGGTTGATTCCCCGCTCCAGGCATTTGCCCATAATCGCCATAATGTCCGTAAGCGTTCGGCTCAGGCGCGAAATCTCCGTCACGATCAACGTATCGTTCTTTTTAAGACGGCGCAACAGGCCGCCGAGCTTGCGGTCTCGCTCGCTCTTCTTGCCACTGACGACTTCCGTCACCCAATGATCGACAACAAGCTTTCTGCTTTCGGCGAAGCGCCGGATCTCATCCTGCTGGTTGGCAAGATGCTGTTTTCCCGTGCTGACGCGTAAATAACCTATTATCATAATACAAATGATTTTAACCGAGGCAACGTCGCCTCGGTCGGTAAAGGTAAGCGTATGCTTCGGGAGCGCCGGAATACAAAACCTTCCGGCATAAACAGTCCGGACCGGCCGCAAAGCCCGGAAAACGAATAATAAATTAGAACCCTACATCCGATTTACTCCGGATATGTTTCGGGTTCCGAAACCTTTCGGTCGGAACGGTCGTTATTCTCCGCCAAAGGGAACATTTACGATTGCGGCCTCTCCCCTCCGCAGAGGAGATTTCACGTGCGGCACGGAGCTCGGGAAAACGATGAGCGAAAACGAGTAAACCGTCAAATTATGCGACTGTTGTAAATAAACGTCCCGAACGTTTTATCGCTCCGTTTTAATCCCGCGATTTTCGTATCCGGCCAGGGAAAAACGGTTGGTTTACGACCGAGCCGCAAGTCGTTCCATAGGATGATGTCGTCTGCAGCATGGATTCCGCCGCTCCGTCTTTTCGATCGGAACAGACTGAGAGATTTCTTGCCGCAGCCCCAAGCACTTTAATACCGAACCACCCGTTCCCTATGCTGTCGGGCAAACCGCCACAAAAGACCGAAAGCAAGCCATTAAAAGCCAAAGTCCGGAAGAGCGTTACGATAACGATTCGCTCTTCCGAACTTTGGTTTGTCGTGCAGTTAAGTCGCCTCTTCACCTTCGGAGCCCCTGTCAATCCGCTCCGCCGTGCCGAAGAAATAGTGCAAGACCCACAGGAAAAATAATCCTTCGAGAAACAGCCGACTCCGAGAACGAAATATCCCCGTACCCTTTTGCAGGGTACGGGGATATTTCGTTCTCGGCACCGCCCGCCCACAGGCAGGAATATCAGGGTAGTGCCGCAATCGTTTCAAAAGCCTCTCTCCAGACAGCATTTTTCCTGTACACCTCCACACTGCCGGCAGGTACATAAAGAATTTTAGCAGGAAGGCCGAAATTATCTTTCCCTAGCTCCGGCGGAATAACGGCCAGACAGGTAACGACAGCCATATCAAGATAACTTGGAAAAGCTCCTGTTTCAATCACCGTCACGCCATCGGGAATAGTTACATCTGTCAATTTATGACACTGCGAAAAAGCCCCGCCACAAATAGTTTGCAAACTCCCCGGCATGATAACACACGTTAGATTATGACATCGAGCAAAAGCGCTGCTCGGAAATAGTCGTTACCCCCTCGGGAATACAGACGCTCTGAAAGACTTTCATTCTCGTAGAATGCCCATTCACCGAACCTCACCATACGGTCAGGGAAGGTGATACGCTTCAAACTCTGACAATGCCAGAAAGCCCAATCTCCCATACTTGTCACACTTTCCGGAATAACAACTTTCGTCACAAAGCTGCATAACATAAATGCATAATCTCCGATGCGGGTCACACCTTCGCCAATCGTCAAGGAGGAAATCCTGTTCACATGCGGATACCAAGGCGGAGTTTCCGAAGTACCTCCATCTCTATAATCGGGCATAGGTCCCTCCCCGGTAATCGTCAGGACACCATCCTCCGTCAAAGTCCATGTAAGCTTCCCGGTCGTTCCCCCAAAAATCACCGCCGCCGAATCGCTGCCATCGCAAGAAGATAACCCTACAGGAAACAACAGGCAAAAACACAAAGACCAAAATAAAAATCTTCTCATAAGCTGAAAATCATTAAATCCCCCTAAAAACAGTTCGTCCAATAAAACAATTCGACATAAATATATAAAAAATTATTCAAAGAGCGCCTATTCGGCAATATTTGCCATGGTGATTGATTATACGATTTAGTGTATCCCCCAGGATTTATCAGGATTTAGTTCGTCATCGCCTCATTTTTTTACAGCGACAATCACGCCCCAAGCTCCATAATATCGTCCTACTAATCTCTTTATCAACGATGTACTTCGTCATAGCATACAATAACCACAAAATACATCCGTAGCAAACATGCTCGATCATCATCGGTGGTCGCTGCTCTATGCCCTGCTCCTCCTTATCCTTTATATGAAAATCGATTTTTACAAAGACTTTTAACCCAAAGCGTTATGTGACAAAGGCAATGACGGGCCGACGGTCGCCGGCACAATTCGTATGTTTTTCAACTTCCCAAAACACCTTCCCTACCGGGACCGAAAGAGATTTCAGACCAGAACTGATCAACACGTCCACGACACACCAACGGATTCTCTCTCCCGCACCACACAAACCTCAATCGCGAATACACACGAACCGCGATCTATCGCCTACATAAATTTAACGCTTTTAATACGGGTGTCCCGCCCGGCGATTTCACGTTCGACGAGGCCCGTCACCACATCTGCGGCATCGTGCCAGCGGTTAGCACGGAATTTCCAGCGGTAAGTGGTCAGATGGGCATACAATTCGGGCCAGCGCAGCGCCCAGTCGCAGGGAAAACGTACCGTATGAACCACCGTCGCTGCGTTCGAGAGGATGCGGGCTTCCTTGTTAGCGGACTGGTGAAACCACTCCACACGAACCTGCGGCGCTAAAGCCTGCACCGCGCGGGCAAATCCCCGGCCTCCGTTGTTACTCTCGATCAGTGCCGCACGCGTACCCGACTCGCGGAGCATCGTTCCCACCAGTCCTTCGGTCATCTCCATCGGTTCGCGCGAATAAACCGCATCGGTAACGTAGATCACCCCGTCCGGATCGACGACATAACAGAGCGAACAGAGGTAATCGTCGCCCGTATCGGCCGTATCGGTATAGTTCGCCCGGCGCACGATGTCGCGGGGCAGCTCCTCGTAAGTCAGGAAATTATCCCCGTAGAGCAGCCCTTCGCGCACCGAAGGACGCCCCTGATACATACACTCGAACCGCACGGGATCGAGCCGCCGCTTACCACGCAGCAATTCCGCGCCGTGAAGCTCCTCCCAGAGCGCTTCGCCCGGTTCACGGGGATCGACCGGCGACGGAGGACGCGTTTTGAGAGCTTCGAAGTTCAAATAGAGCCAGGTATCGGGCGGCAGCGTATCGAGCTGCGCCCAGTCGGTGAACTCGACGAAAGGCTCCCGGCGGCAGAGCGTGCCGATCAAATCCTCCTCGTGCCAGCGCGTGAAGACGATCAACTCGCCGGAGAAGTTGTGCATACGGGTCTTCACGACCGAGGTGTACCACTCCCAACAGTTCTCCCGCACGACGGGCGAATTGGCCTCCATCGCATCTTTGTAAAGGTCGTCGAGAATGAAGCAGTCCACACGGTTGCCCGTGAGCGCCCCCTCGCGGCCGACAGAGAGCAGGCCGCCCCGGTGACCGATGATCTCCACCTCATCAGCCGTACGCAGGTACTCCGGAGGCCTGGCTCCCCGCTTGATGGTCGTTTCCGGGAAAAAGGCCGCATATTCGGGCGAATCGATGATACGCTGCACGCGCCGGTTGAACTTCGAAGCCAACGAAGCCGAATAGGAGGCGATGGCGATCCGCAGATCGGGATTGCGCCCCAACAGGTAGGCGGGCAGCAGGGTCGAAGCCCCGACGCTCTTGCCATGCTGGGGCGGCATGGTGACGATAAGCCGGCGGACGCGCCCGGCGGCGAATGCCTCCAGTACGCGGTAGTAGGCCTCGTGAAACCACCGGAACTCCAGAAAGGGATAGACTCCGGCGGCAAACAGGCCGAACGGAGGCAAATCCCCCGCAGAAGCCGGTTCTGCGGGGGACAAGTCCTTCAATACATCTATATTCATAGGTCAGTAGTTTTTAAGCTCCGCCCGGTGGCACGGCGCTGCCGAAGGGAGGCGGAGGGTTTTCGATACGCACGGGTCGGCCGGATTCCAGAATCGCCGCATCCGACAATCGCAGAACAGCGTTCAACTTTTCGAACGACAACGGAAAAACGGAACCGCCCGTTGCAGCGGGTATCGAAAACCAAGAACAATGTGTTCGGAAAAAGACCGCAGGAGGCGCCGCTCCGGATGGGATGTGCGATCTTGCGGAGTCGAATCAGAAGAGGTACTCCTTAAGCTCGGAAAAGGAGAAATCGTTGGGGCGTTCCCCCGCTTGGTCGGATGTATGGAATTCCCACCAGACGGGAACCAGGTCGTCGATTCGATCGGCGTCGCCTTCGGGCAGACACTCCTTCGAACGATAGATTACGATCGAGGCGACGAAACGACACTCTTTCGAACCGTAGTCGAATGAAAACGAACCGGAATAGAAACTCTTCTCCCCGATTTCATCCAACAGCTTGCGAGCGACGATACCGTATAACTCCGGAATAATTGGATAGGTCATCGTAAAAGAATTTAGTTCAATAAAAATTTTGCATAAACAAAATAAATCGTTTAACTTTGCAAGACAAAGATAAGTTCAATTTTTGAATTTAATACAAGAGAATCAAAATATTTACCATAAAAATTTTGATACGATATGACGGGGATCGCTTAAAACTATTGAGAAAGACAATAGGTCTGACACAAGAGCAGTTAGCTCAACGATTAGGCATCGGAAAGGCCGCCCTTTCGATGATCGAAACGGGCAAGGCGGCGCTCTCGTCCCGGAACAAGAACATCCTGGTTCAAGAATTGAATGTCAATCCGGACTGGCTCGACAGCGGAGAAGGGGAAATGTTCAATGCCGAACCCGATCTGACCGCCTACATGCACCGCACGGACAACACGCTGCCGCTGCAAAGCGTCCCCCTCTACTCCATAGAAGGGACGGCGGGCCTGGTGCCGCTCTTCGCCGATCACGCGCAGACGCGGCCCGTCAATTTCATCCACATCCCCAACCTGCCCAAGTGCGACGGTGCCATCTATATCGTGGGCGACTCGATGTACCCGCTGCTCAAAAGCGGCGACATCGTACTTTACAAACAGCTCAAGGATATCGGCGACATCTTCTGGGGCGACATGTACCTGCTCTCGATCGACATCGACGGCGAAGAGTACATCACGGTCAAATACATCCAAAAATCCGAGCGGGAAGGGTACGTGAAACTCGTCAGTCAGAACCCCCATCACGCCGACAAAGAGGTGGCCGTGGACCGCATCCGGGCCCTCGCCCTGGTCAAGGCCAGTATCCGGATGAATTCGATCCGGTAGCACGAAATCGCGCGAGCCGTTACGGGCCGTACCCGAAACCGGATTTCGGTGCAGCGTTCCAAATGTTCCGGTTGCGATGCCCGCAGCCGGGATTTCTTCCTATTTATAATTACAAAAAGCACAAAAAAAGCAAAGTTTTAACCAAACAATATTTTTTTTAATTACGATTTGTGAGTTTTATCCGGAATATATTTGTTATATTTGTGGCATTATATTATAATGTTTTCGACAAAGGAAGGCAGGGTCGAATCGATCGAAACCGTGCCGGCCACAGAAAACGACCCAATAAAGCAACCTTATTATATTACTAATTCACATACAGCAATGAATGAAAACAAGGTACAAGAGCTGCAAGATGTCGTGATCCGCTTTTCGGGCGACTCCGGTGACGGCATGCAGCTTACTGGCACGCTCTTTTCCGACACTTCAGCCTTGCTCGGCAACGGAATCTCGACATTCCCCGACTATCCCGCCGAAATCCGCGCCCCGCAAGGTACCGTAGCGGGTGTATCCGGATTCCAGGTGCACTTCGGAGCCAAAAGACAGCTCAACCCGGGCGACTTCTGCGACGTACTGATCGCAATGAACCCTGCGGCACTGAAGGCGAACCGCAAATGGCTCAAGCCGGGTGCAACGGTAATCCTCGACGAGGACTCCATTACCGAAGAGCACCTTCGGAAAGCGGGTTTCGCAACGCTCGACCCGATCCGGGAGCTGAACCTGGAAGATTTCAACGTAGTCGTTCCGAACATTACGGAGATGACCAAGGCGGCTTTGGCGGATTCCGGTCTGGACAACAAAGCGATGGTCAAGTGCAAAAACATGTTCGCACTGGGTATCTGCTTCTACCTCTACAACCGTCCAGAGGATCATGCGAAACACTACCTCGATTCAAAATTTGCGAAGAAAAATCCGGCTATAGCCGAAGCCAACAAACGCGCTATCGACGCCGGTTACAACTATGCCGCCAACACGCATCAGTTCGCCAATACATATACCGTCGCATCGGGCCAGATGGAGAAAGGCACTTACCGGTCGATCAGCGGTAACGTCGCAACGGCATGGGGTCTTTGCGCCGCATCCGAGAAGAGCGGTCTGCCCCTCTTCTGCGGTTCGTACCCCATCACTCCGGCTACCGTCATTCTCGAGGAACTCGCCAAACGTAAGGACCTCGGTGTGAAAACCGTACAGGCCGAAGACGAAATCGCGGGTATCTGTACGGCCATCGGTGCTTCGTTCGCCGGTAACTTCGCCGTGACGACCACGTCGGGTCCCGGTCTTTCGCTCAAGAGCGAGGCATTGGGTCTGGCCGTGATGACCGAGCTTCCGCTGGTAGTCGTGGACGTACAGCGCGGCGGCCCCTCGACGGGTCTTCCGACCAAGACCGAGCAGAGCGACCTTCAGCAGGCCCTCTACGGCCGCAACGGAGAAAGCCCGGTAGCGGTCATCGCCGCCTCGATGCCGAGCGACTGCTTCCACTACGCATTCGAGGCCGGTCGTATCGCCATGGAGCACATGACGCCGGTAGTGCTTCTCTCGGACGGATTCATCGCCAACGGTTCCGAACCGTGGAAGATCCCTTCGATGAAGGATTACCCGACCATCAACCCGCCGATCATCGACAAAACCGAGGACGGAGGCCCTTTCATGCCCTACGCCCGCAACGAGAAGCTGGCACGCAGTTGGGCATTCCCCGGCAAAGCAGGTCTGGAGCACCGTGTAGGCGGACTGGAGAAAGACAAGCTGAAAGGCAGTATCTCGATCGACCCACAGAATCACCAGGAAATGACGAACCTGCGTGCCGCGAAAATCGCCAAGATCGCCGACTACATCCCGCACCAGACGGTTTACGGCGACCCGGAAGGCGATCTGCTCGTAGTAGGTTGGGGCGGTACACGCGGACACCTGCAGAATGCCGTCGATAAAATGCGTGCCGAAGGCAAGAAAGTTTCGCTCTGCCACTTCAACTACATCAACCCGCTGCCGCACGGCGTCGCCGACATCTTCAAGCGCTTCAAGAAGATCGTGGTTTGCGAGCTCAACGAAGGACAGTTCGCCAACTACCTGCGCGGCAAATTGCAGCAATTCGACTACGAACAGTACAACAAGTGCGAAGGCCAGCCGTTCACGGTGACCGAGCTCACGAACAAGTTTCACTCTTTACTGAAATAAAGCCATGGCAGATTACAAATATACTCCGGCAGACTTCAAAAGCGACCAGGAAGTAAGATGGTGTCCCGGCTGCGGTGACCACGCAATTCTGAATGCCGTACAGCGGGCCCTGCCCGAAATTGCCGACCAGACCGATACGCCGCACAACCTCTTCACGTTCATCTCGGGCATCGGCTGCTCGTCGCGCTTCATTTACTATATGAAGACCTTCGGCTTCCACTCCGTACACGGACGCGCCAATGCCATCGCTACGGGTGTGAAGACTGCGAATCCGCGTCTGAACGTTTGGGTTACCTCGGGCGACGGCGACTCGCTGGCCATCGGCGGCAACCACTTCATCCACGCGATCCGCCGCAACATCAACCTCAACGCGATCCTGTTCAACAACGAGATCTACGGTCTGACCAAAGGTCAGTACTCGCCGACCTCGAAGCTGGGCAAAATCACCAAGACCTCGCCCTACGGTACGGTCGAAAAGCCGTTCAACCCCGGCGAACTGGTGATCGGCGCGAAAGGCACCTTCTTCGCCCGTTCGATCGACATGGAGGTGAATCTGACCAAAGAGTGTCTGATCGCAGCGGCGAAACATCAGGGTATGTCGGTCACCGAAGTTCTGCAAAACTGCGTGATCTTCAACGACAAGACCCATGCGGCTTTCGCCGGAGACAAGGCTACCCGCCAGGAGCACACCATCACGCTGCGCCACGGCGAGAAGATGCTCTTCGGCGCCAACAACGAAAAAGGTCTGGTGTTCGAGGATATGCGCCTGAAAGTCGTAACGGTCGGACAGGACGGCTATACGCTGGACAAGATCCTGACGCACGACGCCCACACCAAAGACACGACGCTGCACTCGATGCTGGCCGCAATGAAATATCCCGACTATCCGGTCGCACTCGGTGTAATCCGTTCGGTCGAGGACGAAATCGTTTACGATCAGGCCGTTGAAAAGCAGGTGGAAGAGGTGAAAGCCCAGAGCAAGATCCACTGCGTGGACGACCTGCTCCACTCGGGCGCTACTTGGGAGATCTAATCTTCAAGATATATTCGAAACAAAAAAAGCGTCGAAAACGACAGCTTTTTTGTTTCGATAACAGAGAGAACCGATCTGCAGGAAATATCTCAAAAGTTTCAGCACTTCATCGACTCCCATATCCTTATAGGTGGACTCCAGCTCCTCGCCCCGGTCTGAAATAACCAAGAGCTTGTCACCGACCTTCAGTTCGGTATTACCCTGTGGAACGAAATAATCTCCGTCACGATAGACCATCATCACCAGCGTATTCTCCGGCAGGTTGATCTCCTTGAGCGTAGCGCCCCCCTGAAGCATCGATTCATTGACAAGGACCTCGGTAAATATCGACGGAATATCTTCGTGGACATCGACCCCGAAGGCAGGACTCTTTTCGGCATACCCGAGTCCGAGCAGATTCGCCATCCAGCTCACGGTCGTACCCTGTACCAGCAGCGAGAGAATCGTCACCAGAAAAACCACGTTGAACAGCAGCCGTGCCCCCTCCGTACCGGCCAGCAAAGGATAGGTCGCAAAAATAATCGGCACGGCACCGCGCAGACCGACCCAGGAAACATAAAGACGGGCTTTGGTCGTAAACTTGCGGAAAGGCATCATACAGGCGAACACCGTGATAGGACGCGCAATGAACATCATAAAAGCCCCGACCAGGCATCCCAGCATCAGCACGTCGGGCTGCAAGAGTTCGTCGAGGTTGACGAGCAGACCCAGCGTAAGGAACATCACGATCTGCACCAGCCAGGTGAAGCCGTCGAAGAAGATCGTAAGCGACCGCTTCTGCGTCAGCTGATTATTCCCCAAGACCAAACCGGCCAGATAGACGGCCAGATATCCGTTGCCACCGATCAGGTCGGTAAACGAGAAGGTAAAGAAAACGAAGGCAAGCAAAAGCACCGGGTAAAGCGAATAGTTGCTCAGGTTAATGCGGTTAATGGTCCATACGCCGATCCGACCGATGGCATACCCCATCAAACCGCCGAGAAGCATCTGAATCACGAATTTCACGATACTCATCGGTACGCTCACGGCCTCCGCACCGCCGGACAATACGCCAATCAGCACAATGGTCAGCACGTACGCCATCGGGTCATTCGAACCGCTCTCCAGCTCCAGCAGAGGGCGCAGGTTCTCGTTCAGCCCCTGTTTCTTGCTTCGCAGGATGGAGAAAACCGAAGCCGAATCCGTCGAAGACATCGTCGCGGCCAGCAGCAGCGCCGCAGGAAACGATACGGCCAGCCCGACCCATGGGGCAATGAGCGTGACGAAACCCGCTACGATCACCGCCGTCATGACGACTCCGGCGGTCGCCAGTACGATACCCGGTCCGATCACCGGTCGTATTTCCGAAAAACTTGGTATCCATACCGCCCGTGAAAAGGATGATACAAAGAGCGATCATACCTACGAACTGGGTCGCTTCGACAGAATGGAACGAAATGAAATTGATACCGAACAGCATACCGACCCCCAG
>ENA-OQAB01001350-OQAB01001350.1-human-gut-metagenome-genome-assembly--contig:-NODE-1350-length-11658-cov-3.594745_pt1 | contig 11658 bp, 10 predicted proteins | sample MGYA00242490_ERZ504517 | MGnify/ENA primary metagenome ERZ504517 (study PRJEB26092, sample SAMD00036298) | human gut metagenome | host: Homo sapiens | study: EMG produced TPA metagenomics assembly of...
AGGAGGAATGGAATGATTCTTGAATTAAAAGGAATTTATAAAGATTACATTCAGGGAAAGATGACGGTTCCTGTTCTGAAAGATGTGAATTTTTCCATGGAGGAAGGCGAATATGTGGCGATCATGGGGCCTTCGGGTTCCGGAAAAACAACGCTGATGAACATTATCGGATGTCTGGATCAGGCTACGAAGGGCAGCTTTTTTCTGGACGGGCAGGATATCCGTTCCTGTTCGGAAAACGCCATGTCGGATATCAGGCTGAATAAGATCGGCTTTGTGTTCCAGAGCTTTCATCTGCTTCCAAGGCAGTCTGCTCTTGCAAATGTGGAGATGCCGCTGAATTATGCAAAGGTGCCAAAAAAGGAACGCCGGGAAAGAGCGCTGAAAGCATTGGACAGAGTAGGGCTTTCAGACAGAGTGGATTTCCGGCCCAATCAGCTTTCCGGAGGCCAGATGCAGCGAGTAGCTATCGCAAGAGCAATTGTAAACAGCCCCAAGCTTCTTCTGGCAGATGAGCCTACCGGTGCTCTGGACAGCAAATCAGGCGCTCAGGTAATGGAACTTTTTCAGAAGCTGAATGACGAGGGTGTAACGGTTCTGATGATCACACATGATCCGGATATTGCCGCCCATGCAAAACGGGTAGTGACGATCCGCGATGGTGTGCTTCAGGAAAAAGAGGTGAAATCATGAAAAATGCCAAAAAGATCATCATAGGTGTTGTTGTGGTGGCTCTGGTGGCAGGAGGTGCTGCGGGTGGAGCAGTTTATCTAAAAAGTAATAACAAAGAGACAGTAGGCGTAGTCAGTGTGGACAGCCTGGCCTCTGATTATTATATGGACGATACCACTCTGGATGGAAATATTGTTACAAATGTGACACAGAATGTAACGGTGGATAAAGATATGATCATCAAGGATCTGTATGTTCAGAAAGGCGACACCGTAAAAAAAGGAGACAAGCTGATGTCCTTTGACATGACTCTTGTCCAGATGGAACTGAATATTGCAAAGTTAAAAAAACAGAAGCAGGAGCAGGATCTGGAAAAAAGCTGTCAACAGGCTGAACAGCCTGAAAGAACGGGGGGCCCATTAGGAAGAGGACAGCCGGCTTCCGGATCTGCCGACGGACAACAGTACATCTGATACTGAGATGGCCTCGGCAGCAGGAAACGTAAACGGAAGCTATCTGGCAGCCATAATCAGACCGATTCTGGCTGCTGCAGATGTGGGGCTTGTGACAGAAGATGATTTTTCTTCCGGTGATTCTGATACCGGAGCTGATTCAGGAAGACACCGGTGCACAGCCGGATTCCGGCGATCAGGGAGTTTCCGGTGACGACAGCTTTGTTGATTTTGGAGACGGAAATCAGGAACAGATCACACCGGATCCTTCTGCGACACCTTCACCGGAACCGCTTCCTTCTGAAGCACCGGATGAAGAATTTACAGATACCCCTTCAGACAATGACATTGAGATCATTGATCCGGAACCGGACAGTCACGAAAGCGACATTACAGACGGTGAACCGGAGTTTTATCAGAAGCTAGATGCAGATACGGTTCCTTTTACAGGAACAGGTACAGAGGAAGATCCTTTTGTATTTCTCTGTAGCTCAGCCAAAGGAAAAGTCGTTGCCACCGGAGGATTTTTAAACAAAATGGCAGGCTTTAAGGCGGATGGAACAAAGGAACCGGGAATCAATGGATACTGGTATCAGCTGGAATTTCATCAGAATGACACGATCACGAATTTTGCTGACAGAAAAGAATCCTGCACCGGCTATTATCTGATAGACGGAAGTCTTCTGGAAAAAATGGTAGAGGAAACCGCTTCTGTGGAATATACTCTTGAGGGCGCTTCTCACTATGAAGATGATTTTGAGATTCCCGGCGGCGGAGACGATATGGGCGGCAGCGATCCAGGTGTGACCATTTCCAGAGAAGAGGCCATTAAGATCCAGCAGACAAAAGGTAGAAGGTCTGAAGCTGGATATCAGACAGAGCGACATTGATATTGGCAAGCTGGCAAAAAAAGGTAAACAAGGAAGTTATTTACAGTAAGCTGGACGGAACCATTGCAAAAGTGGGAGATCCGGTTACAGGAGTATCAGACGGAAATGCATTTATGACTATAAAAAGCAAAGAAGGCTATTATGTAAAAGGTACGGTCAGCGAACTGCTTCTGGATAAGCTCCAGGAGGGGACAATTCTGAACTGTTCCGGCTCAAACGGAGTTTTTGATGCAGAGGTTGTGGATGTATCTGAGTATCCGGTATCGGATGAGGTTTACGGAACAGGCATGGGAAATCCAAATGTTTCTTATTATACTTACAGTGCCACGATCACAGATAAATCAGTTCAGGTAACAGAGGATGACTGGCTGAGTGTTAATATCCAGGGAGGCACAGATAATTCAGGAGTCATTGTTCTGGACAAAGCGTTTGTAAGAACTGAAAACGGAGCTTATTATGTATATAAAGAAGAAAACGGAGTACTGAAAAAGCAGCCTCTGACTGTTGGCGGAAATGCAAACGGCGGAATGTCTGTAATTGTAAAAGGCGGAATTACCAGAGAAGATAAGATTGCATTCCCTTATGGAAAAACAGCAAAAGAGGGTGTAAAAACAAAAGACATCTCTCTTGAAGAACTGTATCAGTAGAAAGGTGGAATTTTATGCTTGAAAATATGAGGATATCCATTCAGGGAATCTGGTCCCATAAAATGCGTTCCTTTCTGACCATGCTGGGTATCATTATTGGAATTGCTTCTATTATTGCTATTGTATCTACGATCAAGGGAACAAGTGAACAGATTAAAGAAGATCTGATCGGTTCAGGAAATAATACAGTGACGATCAGCCTTTATTCCGGTGACAGCGGTTATGATCCCATGTTTGGAATGACGGACGGCGGTAAACCTCCTCTTCTTACGAAAGAACAGAAGGAAGAAGTTATGGATATGGAGCACGTTGAGAACGCTACATTTTTCCATACAAGCACTTACAGCAGTATATATTATCAGAATACTGCTCTGCAGGGAGGTACGGTATACGGAATTGATGAAAATTACCTGGATACCTGCGGATATATGGTACGATCCGGAAGAGGATTTATTCAGAAGGATTACGACAATCTGAACAAGGTAGCTCTGATTGACAGCAATGCGGCAGAGAATCTTTTTTCCGGAGAGGATCCTCTGGGAAAAACCATTGAAGTCGGAGACGACCCTTTTACGGTTGTGGGAATCGTTCAGCAGGGAGACAGCTATCAGCCCAACATTTCAAGTCTTGACGAATATTATTCCTATTATCAGACGGTTGTCGGAACAGTGATGATTCCAAGTAAATGCTGGCCCATTGCATTTCAGTTTGACGAGCCGGAAAACGTTGTGATCAAAGCAGACTCTACAGATAATATGAGTTCAGCGGGAAACGATGCGGCTAAGATTTTAAATCAGGGAATCGAAGAAGATTCCAAGTTTAAATACAAAGCTGATGATGTAATGGAAAAAGTCAAGGATATGCAGCAGCTCAGTGAAAGCACAAACCAGCAGCTTCTGTGGATCGCAAGTATTTCCCTTCTGGTAGGAGGAATCGGTGTTATGAATATTATGCTGGTTTCTGTTACTGAGAGAACCAGTGAGATCGGTCTGAAAAAGGCGATCGGGGCAAGAAAAAAAGTTATTCTTTATCAGTTTCTTACAGAGGCTTCCATGCTGACCAGCATTGGAGGTGTGATCGGAGTGATTCTGGGAATTGTTTTGTCCAAGGTGGTATCGGAGATCTCCGGGGCGCCTACGGCCATCAGTATACCGGCAATCATAGGATCCGTACTGTTTTCTACTCTGATCGGAGTGATCTTTGGGCTCCTGCCTTCGGTAAAGGCTGCGAACCTGAATCCTATTGACGCATTGAGAAGTGAATAAATAAAAAGAAAACTGCTTTTCTCTGAAGCCGGATTTCCGGAAAAGGGAAAAGCAGTTTTTTTATATAAAGCTTTCGTTCATAAAGAGTTTCAATCCATAAAGAGATTTTGCCCATAGACAGTTTTAATGCACAGGAAGCTTCAGCTGAAAGGTGGCGCCTCCGCCGGGAGTGTCGGAAACACTGAGGGTTCCATGATGAAGAAGTGCAATTTCTTTTGCAATGCAAAGTCCAAGTCCAAAATGCTGCTTATCGTTTCTTGAAGTGTCAGAACGGTAAAATCTCTGGAATACGGCTTCTTTTTCCGAATCAGGAATACCGGGGCCATTATCAGCCACAAACAGAGAAACGGAAGCCGCTTCCTGTCTGGCAGAAAGCCGGATCATGCCTCCTTCCGGTACATAGGCAAGAGCATTGTCGATAAGGATTGCCAGAGCCTGAGAAATTTTCAGGCTGTCACAGAAACAGACAGGGAGAGAGTCTTCAGGCAGCTCAATGAGAAGCTGCTTTTTTTTATGCCGGGCAGTCTGTTCATATTTTTCGTATACATCCAGCAGAAGAGTATCTATTTCGCAGGAGGTACAGTCCAGAACCCAGGTGTGGTTATCTGATCTGGAAAGGGACAGCATGTCCTGGATCAGCCGGGACATTCGTTTACATTCATCAAGGCTGATGGAAATAAAGTGCTCTGTCTGTTCCGGATCCGCATAGGAAACTGCAGACAGGCTTGTCTGGATCACAGTAAGCGGAGAGCGGAGCTCATGGGAAGCTGCGGCAATAAAGGCATTCTGCTCCTTCCTGCTTTTTTCCAGAGGGCGGATCATTTTTCGGGTAAAGAACCAGGAAAATACAGCCAGCGCGGAAACCGCGGCAATGACTGCCACAAGAAAAGCAATCCTTATAGTTTTGATCTGCCCGGATTGTGCATCCAGAGAGTAAAGAAGAACGGTATTCAGGACGCCGCCGTTTTTGGGAATCCTGGCTGTGCAGGCATAATACCCCGGAAGCTGAAACATGACTATCTTTGACAGAGTCTGAGAGGTCTGGCCACTGTCAAGATTCAGTTCCGTGATTTTCTGCAGACTCTTTTTTTGCCAGATCAAAGATCTTCCGCATGTTGTCCTGGCCGTGGAGCTGCTCAAAAAACAGCGGGGTATTTCCGTCATAGATCTGCATATCTATGCCGTAATTGCTTTCTGCCTGCTGGATCCATCGGTGAGACAGGACGTTCTGACTTTCCAGATGAGAAACACAGGAATAGGCATTGTTGGTAAATACTGTATAATGCTTCTGGCGAATGTTGCTTTCTGTAATGATAAGGCAGGCAGAAGCCAGAAGAACAAGAATGGTTCCTGTAATAAAGGTAGAAAACAGTGTCATATGGATGTGAAGTTTCCGGAACATGACAGCCTCCTTAATAATATGATTTTATGGACAGCATAGAAATATTTTTCGCAGGATATAGAAGAAAACAGGAAAAATACAGCTGGTCTTACATCTATCATAGCACAAAAATGACTGCGAGAGATACAGAGATTATTGCACCCAATCCTTAAAATAATCTCTAAAGTTATTAAAGCCTGATCTGAAAATAGAGAGTGTTTAGAGGTTGCCATATTAAAATAAGGAAAAATGAAATTATATGGGAGGGTGAGAAATGAAATACTGGAGAAAAAGAATCGTATATATGATGGCTATTATGCTGTCAGCAGGAGGGATTGCCGGAAATATGGGAAGTGAGATTGTTCTGGCAGAAGAGAAAGAAAAAGTGAAAGGACGGTATGCGGAGCAGAAGCTTTCCCTTCCTGAAGAGAACTGTAAGGCAGTAATTGATATCTGTTTTCTGGAAGACGGAACTATGCGTATTGCTTACCGGGACAGTGAGGCAAAGCTGAAAACAGCAGATTCAAAGGATCAGGGAAAAAGCTGGGAGACGCCCCGGGATCTGTGGGAGGAATTTGGAAAAAGTGAAAAAGCAGAGCCGATGACGGTGAATCTTTCCAAAGACGGAGGGATTTTCAGCAGCTGGAATTGTCTGGAAGGAGAGAATACTTTTCTGGCAGTTTACCTTTCAGCGGAAGAAACCAAAAAAGAGTTTGATCTTACCCTGATGCCGGAAGGACAGGGATATGTGTATAAAAGTCAGTTCAGTCCTTCGGGAAATATTCTGCTGATGGGAGATAAGTTTTTATGTGAGATTAGCAGGGAGGACGGCAGACTGATCCGAACCTATGAAAGTGGCGGCTATGTTACAGATTTTGGAATTGCAGGAAATCAGCTTCTTGTTTTTGCAGATGACACGATACATTATTATAGTGCAAAAACAGGAGATCCCCTTCCGGAGGAAACAGTGTTTACAGAACATCTCCAGATGGAAAGTGGGGAAAATACAGAGGAAGTTGTTTCATCCAGAGTATTTACAGGAATGGGAGAGCAAGGCATTCTCTATGTAAGCAAAAAAGGGATTTACGTATATAATTTGGGCGGTTCTGTTGTGGAACAGCTTTTAAGCGAAGGCTATCTGACCGGGATTTCTTCAAAAACAGAGCTGATGGACGTGGAAACAGATGCAGATGGAAACATTTACCTGGCAGTTTCAGACCGCTACTCAGATAATCCCACAGGAATGCTTTTAAAGTACGGGTATGATAAAGAACAGGAAGCGGTTCCTGGCACAGAGCTTGATATTTATATGCTGAAAAGAGACACTCATATGGAGCAGATGATTTCCTTGTTCCAGAAAGAATATCCGGATATCAGTGTAACGGTTCAGGAGGGAATGACGGGAGAGGATGGGGTTACTGCCACAGATGCCATGAAAAACCTGAATACAGAGATCATGTCAGGAGAGGGGCCGGACGTGTTGCTTATGGACAATCTGGATGCAGAAAATTATATTGAGAGGGGAATGCTTGAGGATATCAGCGGAATAATGGAAAAAGCAGGGATCCTGGAGAATATTCAGAAGGCCTATGAGGAAGAGGACGGAAGTATTTACTGTATGCCTGTGAGATTCGGCATTCCTATTTTGGCAGGGGGTTCCGGAGAGATTGACAATGCAGTGAATCTTGAAAAAATTGCAGATATGACGGAAAAGTACGAAAATCAATATTCAGATTCCTTTTTTCCGGCCTATCAGACCAGATGGCCGGGAGTAATGCTTCGCTTCTTTGGCGAGATTTCTGCCTCAGAATGGATGAAAAAAGACAGAACCCTGGATGCGGAAAAAGTAAAGATTTTTTTCAGCAGGTAACAGGATTTATCAGGCAGGACAGAAGGCAGGCAACGCATCTTTGGACAGTACCTATGAGTATGCGGAAAAAATGGAAAGAATTTTATGACAAAAATCGAAGAGAGGAGTCTTCCTCAATTCATATCTGGTGCCTTGTGCAGACGGGCAGGCGCTTTTCTCCTATGGCTATCTGTTTTCTCTGGAAGAACTGTTCTTATTAACTACCATCGAAAAGCAGAATTCGGATATCAGTCACAGGCTGTTAAACGGTCAGGCTGAAAACTGTTTTTCTCCGGAGATGATTATGGGGATCAGTGTGAAAGCAAGGGAAAAGGAGGCAGCAGAATTATTTGTCAGTTTTCTGTTCAGCGAGGAGCAGCAGAAAAATAACAAAGAAGCCGGATTTCCTGTAAGAAAATCTGTTTATGACAGTGAAGAATACTGGGAGCTTGGACAGGAAGGAAATATAGAATACGGATTCAGTTCGACTTATAATGGCGAGAGTCATGATATGATAACAGTAGTTCATTCGGCAGACGATCAGATAAAGGAAATACAGAAGTTAGGAAAGACCCTTACGATGCCCTCAGGAGGAAGCCGGATCATCCAGGATTCTGTTCTGGAAGCCGGAAAACGTTATCTGTACGGGGGAACAGATCTGGATAAAGCGGTAGAGCAGGCCGTGTCTCAGGTAAAGCTTTACCTGGCAGAATAAATCCTTAGAGGTTATTTCAAGATAAGGCTGATATGATGTGAAATCATAAGAGAACGGAATAGTCATAAGGATGAAAGTCTGAGACGAATTTCGTGAAAGGATATGCCGGGGCGCTTAATAAAGCAGGGTACTGTGGATATTGAGTTTTGTGGCCGCGGCAAAACAAAAATAACTGTTCACAGATTACCGGAAACGTAGTGAACAGTCACAAATAATAAACAGGAGGACATAAAATGCGACATCAGATATGGAAAAAGGGAACAGCGCTGACAGCGGCTTTTGCTCTGGCGGTTGTGCCGGCACTTGCAGGATGCGGTGCAGAACAAAAGGAAAAAGCCGCCGATTCCGGTAAGTCAGGTGAACAGGATAAAGAAAAAAAGGATGTGGCAATGGGCAGATATCTGGAAGAGGATGTAACTCTTCCGGAGGGCTGCGGAGATATTGCGGATATGACAATGCTTGAGGACGGAAGTCTTCGGGTCTGCTATTTTAATAGCGGTGGAGGAGCTTTTTATGCAGATTCTTCAGATGGAGGAAAAACCTGGGGAGAGGCAAAAAATCTTGAGGAGCTTCTGGGGATCGATCCTGAAAAATACACGGTTTCCTATCCAAAGCTGGGAGCTAACGGGGGAATTTTTCTTACCATTTATCCCCTTTCCGAAAATGTGGAAGAAATGTCCTACTACTACATTTCTCCTGACGGAACCAATCAGAAAATGGATATCAGTAAGGAGCTTTCCAGCGGATATATTACAGATGCAAGATTCACAGATAATAATACGGTCATTATCAATGATTTTGCAACAGCGCTTGTGGAAATCAGTCTGGAAGACGGAAGTATTGTCCGTAAATATGAGGAGGGAGGAACGGTCGGCTGCTTTGCGGTACTTGGAAAGCGCCTGATTGCCGTGACAGATACCACTCTTCACTATTATAATCTGGAAACAGGGGAGCCTCTTGGAGATGAGGCAGCGCTTACAGAGCAGATTGCCTCTGATGAGACAAATCTTCAGATGACAAGTACAAGCTCGTTCCCTGTAGTGTTTACAAAAGGGGACGAGGAGGACAGTATTTTTTATACAGATGATAAAGGTATGTACAGGTATTCCTTTGGCGGCAGTGTAGTAGAACAGGTGATTGACGGAAACCTCAACCGGATATCTTCTCCGGACATTTCTGCGATTTCCATGGTAAGGGACAAGGACGGGAACTTTTATCTGGCAGTTCAGGACAGCGCTGCAGATATGGGAAGCTCAGGAAAGATTCTGAAATATGCGTATTCACCGGATACACCTGCAACGCCGGATACAGAGCTGACTGTTTATTCTCTTACAGATAACACCTATATCCGCCAGGTGGCAGCTCTGTTCCAGAAAAAATATCCGGATATTTATCTGAATCTGGAAATCGGAATTACAGATGAAGATGCCATGACAGGCACAGATGCCCTGAAAAATCTGAATACAGAGATCATGGCAGGAAACGGTCCGGATGTTCTTGTAATGGATGGTATTCCTTCCGGTACCTATGTGGAAAAAGGAATGCTGAAGGATATCAGCTGCATTCTTGATAAAATTGAAGGAGAGGACGGCATTCTTGACAATATCCGTGACAGCTATGTGCAGGAGGATGGAAGCCAGTATGTGATGCCTGTGAGATTTGGCATTCCAATGCTTCAGGGACAGGGAGAGGACGTAACTGCTATTACAGACCTTACATCCATGGCAGATACGCTGGAAAAATATCAGAGCGAATACTCTGAAATGCATATGCCAATGTCTCTTCTTTCGGGAGGCGCAGATGCATTTATCAGACAGCTTGCAGATGTCAATGCTCCGGCATGGCTGAAGGAGGATGGAACTCTGGACGAAGCGGCTGTGACAGAATATCTGGAGCAGGCAAATCGTATTTATCAGACTGGAAAAGCCGGACTTGATGCTCTGAAAGCTCAGGGCTTTGCCGTACATTCTATTGGAGAAATAAAAATGATGTCTGATATATCTGCCTCTGCGATCAGCGTAATGGGAGGATACTATAAGCTTTCAGCCGGACAGCTTTCGTCTCCGGACGGACTGGCCTATCTGTACAGTGCAGAACAGAAAGCCCCGAATCTGACACACAGTCTCTGGAACGGACAGGCGCAGAACTGCTTTATTCCGAAACAGACAGTGGGAATCAGCGCCAAAGCAGCAGAATCTGAGGCAGCGGAAAAACTGGTAGAGTTTCTGTTCAGTAAAGAAGGTCAGGAAACAGGCGCAAGTGAAGGCTTCCCGGTAAATGAAGCGGTTTATGACAGTGAGGAGTACTGGGCAGTGGGAGATGAAAACGGAAATCTGGGAACTCTTGGATCTGGAAATGTAGAAACAGGCGAATATATAGAGTTTGATATTGTAAGAGCAGATGAAGAAACCACAAAGCGCGTTCAGGAGCTTGGAAAAACTCTGACTCAGCCGTCAGAACAGAATGAAATCATACTGGAGGCAGTTGCTTCAAACGGCAGCAGATATCTGGAAGGCGAGATCAGCCTTGAGGAGGCGGCAAAAGGGGCGATCCAGCAGGTAAATCTGTATCTGTCTGAATAACCGGCAGGCGGCTGCATGACCTGGATAAATGATATTCAGACAGCTTTATTGATGAGGGGACAAAGATAAAAAAGCGGCGGTTATCTTGCAGCCGGAATCCAGGAAGAGGAATCCGGAAAGAGATAACTGCCGTTTCTGATGTGCATTGGATTGAATGGATAAATGAATGGATATGAGAGAAAACCGGACAGATGACAAGATAAAATCAGTAGGGCTGGGGATATGCTACTGAAAAACTTCCAGCTGGTATCCCACACCCCGGACAGTTTTTATCTGCAGGGAGCTTTCTACGGTTTTCAGCCTCCGGCGCAGAAAATGAATATAATTGTCAAGGTTTCCTTCCTCCACATCTGAGTCAAGTCCCCAGACTCTTGTAAGAAGAAGCTGGCGGGGAAGTGTCTGTCCGGGATTGCGGAGAAATACTTCCATAAGGTCTCCCTCCCGGCTGGAAAGGGTACAGTCCTTTTTGCCGCTGGAAAGGCGGCGGGTTTCCGGTATAAAAGTAACGTCTCCGAGAGAAACTGCGTCAGCAGCAGGATTATAGGCGGCAGGACGGCGCAGAAGACAGCGGATTCTGGCAAGAAGCTCTTCAAAGGCAAAGGGCTTTACCATATAGTCGTCAGCTCCGCAGTTCAGTCCGGTAAGGCGGTCGTTCAGCTCCCCAAGGGCCGTAAGGATGATAACCGGGGTTTTGATCTGACGGGAGCGGGCTTCCTTCAGAACTTCAATTCCGTTCATATGAGGGAGCATCCGGTCCAGGATCACAAGGTCGTAGGGTGTTTCCTGCATGTAATAAAGGCCTTCTTCCCCGTCATGGCAGAGAGTGACAGAGAAGCCTTCCTGCTCCAGACGGAAGGAAACAGCAGAGCACAGCTCCCGGTCATCTTCGATCATTAAAATATTCATATGTTTACCTCTCGTTGTTTCGGAAATTTGCATCAGCCTGCAGAGAAATGCTTACAGTCTGATGCTATCCAGTTATTCTAACAAAGTATTCTGTAAAACTTCCTTTAAAAAATAAAAAACCCCCTTAGAGTTTTTTTAAAAGCAATGTCCTGTTACAACTTGTTTTAATCGTTACTGTTTATGGTGTTCACAGCGGCCGGACAAAATGGATTCAAATTACTTTCGGTAGATGGAAGTCTGTCCTGTACATTCTGAGAACAGTAACATTTTATCATCATTGGGGAGAACAAAAAATGTAG
>ENA-OQAB01001351-OQAB01001351.1-human-gut-metagenome-genome-assembly--contig:-NODE-1351-length-11655-cov-2.814799_pt1 | contig 11655 bp, 13 predicted proteins | sample MGYA00242490_ERZ504517 | MGnify/ENA primary metagenome ERZ504517 (study PRJEB26092, sample SAMD00036298) | human gut metagenome | host: Homo sapiens | study: EMG produced TPA metagenomics assembly of...
TAGTTCTGACATAAGCGGTAAAAATAACGGCATTCCGACAGAATGATCTGTAAATAGGTACGGCTCACCGCAAAAAGCGCTCCGTCTGCTTCGGTTGTCCCCAGCAGTGCAAGAAGCGGCGTCATAAACAGATTGGCTCCGATACTCAGCAGGGCGCTTATAATAAGCGCCGCTGACAGTATCCCCTGAAACCCTCTAATTCCCTCCTCCTTTTTTCCCTTTGCCATCAGGCCGGAAAATCGAATGGCCCCGCCCAGTCCCAGGCCATGCATCAGCACATTCATCACCATAAAGGAAGGAAGCGCCAGGCTGATGGCCGCAAGCCCCGTTACGCCCATACGCTGCCCAACTACAATGCCATCCATCATATCCCCAAAAGCAAGGCCGCATGCGGAGATGATGGCCGGAACGAACTGTTTCCGAAATATTTTTTTCGTAAAGTAATCCTCATGCTTCCGTTCCAATTGCAGCCGCCCTCCCTTCATACATCCGAAGCAGCCCCACAGGCCGCATCCGCTGTTTCATCCGACGCAGCCCCTCGATCCCCAGATCCTCTTCTCCATTTACCAGTGAATATTTCTCCGGCAGAAAGGAGCAAAGCGCATGCCGTGTATATTCGGACATACCCGTTATGTAGCAGCTTTGTTTGCCCAGGCTGATATCAAACATATTTTTTCCAATGGGATATCCCGCCATCACCGCTCCCGGAGCTCCGTCAACCCGCACCAGAATTCCTGCCCCCTCCAGCTCTTCCCAATAGGTAAGCATTGTCACGGAGGCGTCCGTATCCCGCAGGCCGTCCAACCCTTCCTCCCGTTCCTTCTCCTTCCATCCCGAAACCAGGGAAAGCGCATCCGCCAGGTTTTCTGCGCCCACAGGCTCCCATTCCAGCAGGTGGCCGGCAGTAAGCCTGTGGATATACTTACGGGCCGCAAGGAACCCCTTCCCATTCATTTCCTGCTGCTCTTTTCTGTCATAAATATATTCATGGTCGGATTCCCGTTCCCTGATTTGGAACCTTCCCGGGAATTCCTGTTCCAGAAATTCCGCGTCCTCCCGGCGCATATAACAAAAAGCAGTCCCTCACCATCGAGGCACCTGCAGATAAAATCCCTTACCGCGGTTCTGCCGCCACAGGGGAAAAACCATGCGTTCTCTCCCTGCATCCGACACTTCACGGCAAATAAATTCTCTTCCAGATATACGGACAGCCCCATCTCCTTCTGCCACATAAAAAGGGACGCAAAAGCATGGGAAGCTGTAATATGGCCGTTTTCGTACCGGATTCCTTCTATGGTATCCTTCATGGAAAGTGTGAGAGGCATGGTTCGTATATTCATAGCTTCCTTACCCTCCTGGCAACGATTGTTCCCCCACGTACCGGCAGCCCTTTTTCCCCTCCATACACAGCCGGATATGCCCTTCCTTCCATCACACCATAGATCTCATCCCGGTTTCGATAGATACATTCATAACCATAGAAAGCCCGCAGGATACGATCTGCTTCGGAAACATCCATATCAGGCGTAACCGGATAATTGCTTTCCTCCGGACAGGGCCAGTATTCCCCCTCTCCCTGGGGACGCGCCATTTCATACAGATGACAAAAATCAGACGCCAGCTCCGCCATCATACCGGGAAGCAGCGTCTGTAGTCTGGCCGTCAGGGTCTGCAGGGTGTCCTCCGGCATCACCGGCACTGCCTTCTGCGACAGAATATCCCCCTCGTCAAAGTCATCCGTCATTTTATGTATGGTTATCCCGCTTTCCCTTAATCCCTCCAGGAGAGTGACCGGCATGGGCCAGGCTCCCCTTCCTTTGGGCAGAAGAGCGGGATGAATATTTACCATGGGCAGCTTTTCATCCACGGGAATACGATAATAATATCCGCAGCAGATAAGCGCATCGATTCCCGCTTCCTTCCATCGTTTTACATCCTCCCGCGTAATCTTTCCAATGAGAAGGGGTATCGAATGCTCCTTTGCAAAGGCGCAGGTGCGCAGATTAAATTCCGTCTCATTATCCACAGGGCAGCTGACGATTTCGCACACCCGGCAGCCGGCCTTTACAAGCGCCGGCAGTGCCTGATACAGCGTATCAATTCCTACATATACAATCTTCCAGTTCATGATTACCAGATGCTGACCCTTTCTTCCGGCGACTTATACATTCCGTCTCCCGGAACAACACCATATGCTTCATAGAATTCAGGCATGGAAGAAAGAACCGCATTCACTCTTATCTTTCCGGGAGAATGAGTATCGGAAAGCATTAACATTTTCGTAGCATCCGGCGTATACTTTACTGCCCAGATCCATGCATACTGATTATACAGGGCTTTCCTGTCCACCCCTTCTGTACAGGCGATTTCCGTTATGGCGGACACGCCTCCCAAATCCGCAATATTCTCTGTCAAAGTCTGCTTTCCGTTCACCTGTAGTCCCGCATTTTCATAACCATTGTAATATTCAACTACCCTTTGTGACAGCTCTTCAAACTTCACCAGATCTTCCTGGGTCCACCAGTTTCTGTAATTCCCTTTAGAATCATACTTGGCTCCGGTGTTATCAAAGGCATGGGTAATCTCATGCCCTATCACCGTACCAATTCCACCCCAATTTTCTTCGGCAGACGCATTCTTATCATAAACGGAGACTGCAGTATTCCTGCCGGAAAATAAATGGCATTTTCACTGGGCATGTAAAATGCATTTACCGTAAAGGCATCGGCTTGTTCCCATTTCTTCCGATCTGTGGGTTCCTCTCTTTTTTCATAGGAATCCTGAATGGAAATTTCTGTACAGATTCAATACATTATCAATCAGGTTTCCCCCTTCTGCGGGAGAATAGATACGGACAGCATCCATACTAGGATGGGCCATTGATCCGGATATTCCCACCTTAACTGTCATGCTGTTAAGTTTTCTTAACCGCCTCCATCTTTGTGGCATCCTGCATCCAGTCAATGCTTGATAATTCTTTCCCTGTATACGTCCAGCACCTGTTTTACCATGTTTTCCACTTCAATTTTGGATTCCTTATCAAAACAGTTTTCCACATAGACCTGGCTGCAGAAGTCATTCAGCACCGTTTTTACCAGCGAAAGGGAAATCTTTTCCGGTGATTTTGCAGTAACGGTTCCCTCCTGCGCCTGCTGGAAATCTCCCAGCGCATTCTGGGATTCCATATCCGACCAGTCGGAACAGATATAATAGAATATCGTCTTCACATATTCCTTCAAGAGGGAAAGATTTCCATCTGTCATCAGGCTGCCGAAGCTGGCAAGATATTCAGGTTCACCGACAATAATTTTGTTATTTTCCTGCGCCTCATAAAGGCTGCAGAATAAATCCATCGGCAGGCCGCTGCAGAAGATTTCCTTCAGGTCTGAAACCTGATAGGCATGATAAAGCTTTTCAGGATCATAATATTCCTGTATTTCATAGGTAGCGGCGGAAAGCGTCCTGCATAGAGTACAGATCTGATCCGCCAGGGCATCCGCGTCCTCTTTTGTTTTTCCGTTTATCTGATGCAGTGTGGATATAAAGCTCCTGGCCGCCTCCCTGACAGAAAGGCTGTAATCATCCTCACCAAACCAATATTCCTTACTTAAAAAGCAGTGCCCGCCGATACATAAAGTACCTTTTCATCCACGTTCTTCGTATCCACGCCATAGCCTGCCGAAAACAGTGTGCCGATTCCATAGGTTCTGTCCAGCTTCATGACAACTGAAAGCAGCTCCTCCATGTTCTGCGCACGGTCAACGTCGGCTAAAAATTTGTTTCCGACCGTACCATAACAATAAGCGTTTCTCGTATCCGCATCCATAGCGCACAGATAGAGCGCGCCCAGCTGATATTCCTTGCTGTTTTTATCATAGGAATCTATGTTATCTGCGTAATTTATAATATAGCCTTTAAGCTCCTCATCCACCTTATTTCTCAACTGATAAAACCAGCCGGTTCCCGATGCATCATCGTTAATTTTCATCCCGGCAATTAATTTTGCATCCACCGCTTCATAGAAATCCTCCCTGGCCTGACCGGGATCGACGCTTTGGGGAGCAGCATCCGCAGTCAGCGGAGTCAGAAGCATTCCAAAACTTAGGACTATGGCCATCAGCCATGAGAATACCCTGTTTTTATTCATAATTTGAACCTCTTTTCTCTTTCTGTGTTTCTATTCGTTTTATGTGACTGCTTCATTACTTCACGATCACTGTTTGTTTTATATCAATCTCCCGCTTTTCTTTTCCGGGTCGACAATAGCCCGTACCCGTAGAGGATTGATAGGGTGATCTGTCATTAAATTTACTATCCACCGCGCCATACGCTCCAGTACGTTGGGTTTCTTATAAATATTCTGTAAATAATCATCCACATCCACATAAGGATATAAATGACGTCCCACCGTCAGCATCGCCATACATCTGATTCCCATATCCTCGGTAAGCACCTGGGCCACCCTGTCCGCGGAATATTCCTGGGACCGGCTGTACATCGGCCCCACCAGCGGTATTATTCTGGCGAACAATATGCTGAAATTATGTAACAGGGTTGGATGGTTAAAATATTGATGTCCAAACTCATGAGCCATAGTAAAATAGACTACGTCAAAATCTTTATTTTTCCATATACGCAATGTCGACAATTTCCGCATTCAACTGTATATATCTTCTTCCCAGAACCCATGATGCAAAAGCATTGAGTATCCCGTTTTTGCTGAGTTATGTAGACCTCCGGGACTTTTTTTCAGACCCAGCAGTCTGGCAAACTCCACGCTTTTTTTCATAAATTTCAGGAAAATTCTTAGACGTTACTTTAACCGAATAAGATAGCTCTTTTGCATAAGCCTGATATAATACGCATAAAAAAAGCACAATTATATAAGCTATCATCAAAAAGGCGAATCCTTTATCCAATCCCTCTAACAAGTCGGAAATGTCAGCATTCTCCACTACTTCTGAAAAATCATCAATATTGTCCACTACGATAGTTACTATTATAATGCCCAGCCAAATTATACTATTGATAGCAAACATCACCCAGTAAATGGGTCTTTCTCCCTTATGTCTGACCTTGCGGATTTCCCTGCGGACTTCATTTGTTGTACGCTCCATATTTTCCTCCTTCTGCTGTACCTTGACAGTTCTGTTACTACGCTTCGATTTTCATGATATCAGTAAATCCCGTGGCTTCAAAAACCTCTGCAATTATCTGGTTGGGATGGCGTACCACCATGCTCCCCTTCCGTGAATTCATCAGCTTCTGAGTCATAAGAATCACCCGCAGCCCAGCGCTGGAAATGTAATCCAGATCCTTAAAATCAAAAATAACCTCGCTGAGCTCCTCTGTAGCGGTAGCCTTCACCGCTTCCGTCAGCTCCGGGGCCGTATTAGTATCCAGCCTCCCTGTCAGCTTAAATTCCATACTTCCACCGTTTTTCACCTTAGTAATCTCCATTTTGCTTCCCTTCCGCGCTCTTAAACGCCTGTTACTATAATTATGCTAACAATCTTAAACCTCCTGTTTTTTCTTATCATGGACTGCCGCTTCTTTGCTCCTGTCAGATTGGTTTTTTTCAGCGTCAGAATGTTCTGGCCGCCTTTATAAGCATAGGAAATCTGATCCATGGACTTTTTTACGAGTAAAATGCCCAGCCCTCCGATTTTTCTTTCCCCGGCCGGCAGGGTGGTGTCCGCCTCAGATACAGCAAGGGGATCAAAGGGACGCCCGTTATCCAAAAACTCCAGTATCACCTGAAGAGGATTCCCCTCCACGCTGCAGATGATGGTCGCTTTCCCAATCCCCGGTTTATATGCGTAGTGCGCAATATTTACATATATTTCTTCCGCTGCCATGGAAATCTGCATCATAGCCTTTACCGGACAGCCGCTTGCTTCCAGCTCCTGTTCTATAAAACTCTGTACCTTTTCCAGATTTTCCAGCGTAGCATCCACAGTAATTGATTTCATCTCTTCATTTCCCCTGCTTCTTAATAGTCTCTATAGCTTTACAATTAAATTATTCAGACCAATCGTATTTCTGTAATCCGTACCTACAGAGATTCTCTTCACCAAACGAATACCTATATTCTTGCATGGATCCGCATCCTCCTGAAGCTTTTCCAGCGGATTGAAGGGTATGCCGTCATCCCGTATCCTGAAAATCAGCTGTTCTTTCTTAATCAGTACTCTGATATCAATAAAATGTTTTTTTGCCATCAGTAAATGCATGCTGCACCACATTCCCGGTCATTTCTTCTATGCACAGAGAAAGATGATGCGTTCTTCTTTTATCAATCCCTTGCTTCCTGCAGAATCTACCAATATTTTCAGAAAGAATAATCACCTTATCCATATCATTTTCCAGTGAAAGTGAAAGCTGCTGTTCCTCCGGTACGCCAAAATCCTCCGGCAGAAGAAGGAAATCCTCCAGGGAACGGGGGAAATGTCTCTTCTTCCATGCAACCACACCGGTTAATGCCATTAGCATGGCTCCTTCTCCCAGCAAAAATGAAATCCAAACGCCATCCGTTCCAAACACAGGTGATAAAATACCTATAAACAACATCATAAAGAAAAAGTTATCCCCCACGCACATGAAGTTGGCCATAGGCAGATTCCCGGCACTCTGGTAATAATTCAGGAAAACCAGATTAACGGTATACAAAGGGAGGCTCAAAAGGAACCAGAACATAACCCTCACAGCCATAGAGGCCGCCTCAGGATTATCCCTGCCAAACATCATCACCAGAGGCTTTAAAAACAACAAGCTGGCGGCACAGACAATCACCGTAAGCAGCACTCCCGTTTTTATTGATACTCTGACGGAATCCTCCAGGGTCCTCTTGTCTTCTTCTCCGTAAAAAATTCCGCTGATCAGCAGCGTAGTCGCTCCTATCCCTGTACAGATGGAACCAAGAATGGAGTTCAGGCTGTTCTGTATGGAGAATGCAGTCAGCGCAACATCTCCGGTCAAAAGCATGAGCACATGATTGGTCAGCGCCGTCCTTGCTGTAATGCAGATTTTATTCAACGCATTGGGAAAGCCTGTTTTTCCAATAGTACATAGTTCTCTGAACGGATTTTTCACCCTGACAAAACGAAGAGAATTGACGGGCTTGAAAAAATGGATGAGACATATGAAAACCGCTGCAAAATAGCTGATGGAAGTGGCCATTGCCATTCCGAACATGCCCAGATGGAAGAAAAGTACGTTACAAAAATCCAGAGTGATGTTAATAACCGTCATCACAATAATACTGTAAAGCCCCAGCCTGGGAGAACCATCCGTTTTGGTAAAAGCCATCAGCACCTGAGAAATAATGATAGGTAAGGCTCCCGCTCCCAGCCCCCGGATATAAGCGGCGGCCAGAGGCAGGATTTCTCCTTCCGCTCCCAGGAATCCGGCGGCGGTTTCCGGGAAAATAAGGCAGGCAGCTGCGCAAATCAGGGCCGCAGCCCCGGCACAGATAACCGCAATGGTAAATACTTCATTTACCTTTCCCGGCTGATCCCTTCCGATATATTTACCGCACAGACTGATGCTTCCATTGCTGAAAACACCAGCCACTGCCGAAAAAAGAATAAACAAGGGACTGACGATTCCGAAAGCCGCCATGGATGCCGAACCCAGGAAATTGCCAATCACAATCCCGTCTACCATCATACCTATCGTAGCCGCCGCCATCGCGGCAATGGAAATGGAGAGGTATTTTCTGAAAACCTTTTTCGTTATGTAATCACTGGTCATGTCCTATTTTCTGTTCCTTCCTGGTCCAGCATATCCAAAAGTCCTGTCATGGCTATCACTTCCCCGACATCCTCATTTACTCCTGAAAGAGAAAGCTTTGCAAAGTTTTTATATGCCTTCAGCAATACTCTGATTCCCGCACTGCTTATATAAACAAGCTCCGTGCAGTCCAGCTTCAACCTTTGCGTCCCATTTTCCTTCAGCTGCATAATCTTTTTTTCCGTTTCCGGAGCTGTCAGAGCATCCAGACGCCCCTCCAGATAAACGATGGCTTCCGCCCCTTCTCTGCTTTCTTTCCAGTGCTGTTGCGAATCCGTTTCTCCCGAGGCAAACCCCGCCTTGAATGCTCCTGCCTGCCTCATTATCATATCGAAGCCATCCAGCACATTTTCCTGCATCAGCGGGAAGATTACAAATTGCCTGGCCTTCTCCAGATCTGATACGATCCCGCTGCTGCGTATCCTGGATAACGACACTGCCATAATGCTTGTCCGGTACTCTATGAACAGCTCAAGAAGCTGCCAATGCTCTTCGGGAAGCTTCAGATGCAGCTCATAGCCGGTTCTGAAATAAGGAAGGATATCCTCATTCAGCGCATCTCTCCTGCATTTTTCCATATGGTATCCATTCATAAGCCAGGTGATGCAGGCAGAGGCAATATCATACATAAAATAACCATAATTACATTCGTCAAAATCAAAAATCCAGATATTATTTCCGTCCACAAAATAATTATTGGAATGGAAATCTCCGTGTATCATCCCAAACCAGCGCGGGTCCTCAGGAACCGCCTTCACTTTTTCATAAATTCCGTCGATCCGCTCCATCAGATCAGCCGGAAGATTTTCCCTTGCATATGCAAAAGACGGCGCCTGCTTTTCATACCATTTTTTTCTTTTATAACTAATCCCTGCTTTTGCGCTGTCGGCGCCGGCAGCATGGATACGTCCCAGCAGATCTCCCACGGCAATGAAATGCATGGCATCCAGATCTGTAATCTCCCGTACCGCTCCCCTTGCTGTCCGGAACATGGCCGCCCGATAATGAACACCATCGATCTCAAATTCCTCTACAATATGATTTTTCAGGGAAGGAAAGGGTTCACATACAGTTTCGCTGAACTGTTTAAGATCATCCACCCACAGCACCTCACTCATCGTTTCTTCCCTTGTTTTCACGGAGCCGATGCTGACACGGATCATATGCGGCTCTCCCGGAAAAATAAATGCATAATTCTGTGTTGAAAAGAAACATTTTGCCTTATTGATATCCAAACCGTAACATTTCAGCAGTTCTTCTCTGAGTACCTGTAATTCTTTTTCCAAATTTATTTTTACTCCTTATATTCCAAAAGCTGATTTTATTGGATTTGCAAGCTCCCCGGCAATGTCTGCAACGTCTGCTTCAAATATAAAATAATCGCATTCTGCATGGACATCGTTCATAACGTAAATTGCAACGCCCGTATCTGTTAAAAAATAATTATAAATTTCATCTGTTCCAAGCACATAATCTTTAAATGCCTGTTCTGCCTTGGCTGCCAGTTCATCAGGCACATCGTCACTCGGCAGAGTCAGCTTAAACATTTGGATCTGCTCCTGTGTAAAAGGGACCGCATTCAGAGCGCCAACCGGCTCTCCGGTCGTAACATCAAATGTCTGCGCACTTACCTCATTGACAGAATATGCCGCACCCTCGGCTGTCACATTTAAATATCGCTGTACACTGAGAAGTTTTTCCCCTACAAAGGCATATGTCGCCGTACCGTAATATTCGGTCCTATCAGCTTCGCTGTCCACACCGTTGGTCCACTGCCACAAGTAAAACTCCATAATGTTCTCATTGAGTTTTCCCTGAATAATATCATATAGATCTGCAACCTGGATATACTCTACCTCTACATGATCAGCAGTATAAGTTTCCAGATTAAATTTAACATTATCATAATCATCTTCTATAGCAGACCCCAATGTCTCAGATTCATTTTGCCCCTCCGCCGGGATGCTTGTTTCCACCGGCGCTGCAGGCTCGGAGATATCCGCCTCTGTTTCAGAATGCGTATAGGCAGCGGAAGTTTCCCTTTTTGTATTTTCCCCGGAGCAAGCCGGCAATACCGCGCAAACACAGAAAGCCATAAGGATTGTCATCAGTGTTTTCCGGTTTCGCACATTCTTCATTTAAACATTCCCTCCATAAGTGGTATTTTTACCAAATGATCAATCTGTCCTCGGGGGCCAAATACATGCCGTCTGATTCCGTTACGCCAAAAGCCTTATAAAATTCATCAAACTGCTGCACCGGCACATTGGTTCTTTGATAATCGAGCGGATGCGGATCCCCTTGAATTTGGCTCAATTCAACACTATAGAGGGAAACAGAAGTATTCATTTTAGCGTAATATTCAAAAATTTGGCATAATCAAAGTTTTCTTCTTTCTCAGCCATCTTAAGCGCACATTGTAAGCCTGTCATGTCCGCAATCATTTCACTGTCTATGTTGCTTCCATTCGCATAATAATCATCCATAATCAATATACCGTCCAGGTACTGGTCCATCTTCTTTACTCTTTCGTTGAATCCGGCAAAATCTTCCTCCGGCCACCAGTTATTCAGATTTCCTTCCAAATCATACTGGGAACCATTGCTGTCAAACGCATGGGAGATTTCGTGACCAATCCAAAATGCACCGAGAGACGCATACAGTTCCTCAACAGGCATATCGGAATAATAAAAAGGACTTCCCATCATCCCTACAATCATATTTATGGAATTATCCGAATTACTGTAAAAAGCATTGCACTCCAGCACACATAAGTCGTCGGCCCACATTTCTTTATCAGGGGCAGTTCCCAGTAGATTTATCGCCAGATCCATATTATATTTTCCGATTTTTTTCAGAGCCTCATAATAAGAGAGTCCGTCAATATCAAGCCCGGAATAATCCTGCCATTTATCCGGCCAGCCCACATGGACTGCCATGGAATCCAGTTTTTTAAGCGCATAAGCTATTGTTTTCGGTGTTGCCCAGTCATTTCCCGACAAAATCTCATGATAAGTATCGATTACCCTATAACACATATCCTCAACCCGCTGACGATCCTCCTCAGAGCTGTACATCTTAATATATTCCTTAGACAGGGAATCCGGCAGAATACTTTTTACAAGGGAAAAGGCTTTTTCCTCCAGAGGCCTGTCTCCTGATGAGCCGTAATATTGATTGCTCAGTTTCGTCACGGTCTGCATCGTATCTTCATCAAGTGCGCTGCTTTGATTCAAAACAAATTTTACCAGAATATAATTTTTGAGCATTGTTGCATTCTCTTTTGTAAATATCCCGTCAAGGCAGCGGATATAATCCGGATCTGTGACAATATATCCGCCATCATAGCCGAGTTCATTCGCTTCTAATACTTCTTTCAGCGGATATGTATTTACCAGTTCCGTTAGTTCTTCCAATGTCATTACATTATTGACTCTCTCCATAAAATCCGAACGCATGCTTTCCTCGTCCGTATAGATATGAGGGGCCAGTTTCCGCTCCAATTCGATGGCATCCTGAAAACATGTAAGCGCATTCTCTCTGTCCATGCCAAGGCGATCCATCATGTATATGAAAATCTCCTCATTGAAATCATGAAGCAGTGTGCCGTATTCATTCTCCTCCAGATAATTCGCTGAATCACTCATGATAAGGCCCGGGGAAGAAATCCATACATAATATGAGTCTGCATCAGAAATACCGGTGCTGATGCTGACACCCATCAGATTTTCCACTTCATATTTGAGATCGGGCTCCAAATACAGTGCCTTAATATCGTCCAGGCTTTCTGCTGCAAGAATTTTTTCTACGCTTCCCTTAATCGGATCATATCCGGCCTTATTTCTCGCATCCACATCCATATAC
>ENA-OQAB01001352-OQAB01001352.1-human-gut-metagenome-genome-assembly--contig:-NODE-1352-length-11649-cov-2.488110_pt1 | contig 11649 bp, 13 predicted proteins | sample MGYA00242490_ERZ504517 | MGnify/ENA primary metagenome ERZ504517 (study PRJEB26092, sample SAMD00036298) | human gut metagenome | host: Homo sapiens | study: EMG produced TPA metagenomics assembly of...
CAGGCCGCGGCATCGGATGAAATCCGTCCCTTAGCGGCGGAGGTTGGTCTGCTGCCCCGGGTACACGGTTCGGGTATGTTACCCGTGGCCAGACCCAGGTGCTCACCGTGGCGACCTTGGGCCCGGTCAGCGACCAGCAGATGCTCGACGGCATCGATCCCAGGAATTCAAGCGCTATATGCATCAGTATAATTCCCGTCCTACTCGGTGGGTGAAACCCGGCCCAGCCGCGGACCCGGCCGCCGGGAAATCGGCCACGGCGCTCTCGCCGAGCGCGCCCTTGAGCCGGTCATCCCGGACGTGGACGAATTCCCCTACGCCCTGCGCCTGGTCAGCGAGGTGCTTTCCTCCAACGGCTCCACCTCCCAGGGCTCCATCTGCGGCTCCACCCTGGCCCTGATGGACGCCGGCGTGCCCATCTCCGCCCCCGTGGCCGGCATTTCCTGCGGCCTGATCCAGGACGACGACGGCGGCTTCACCACCTTCATCGACATCCAGGGCGTGGAGGACTTCCACGGCGAGATGGACTTCAAGGTGGCCGGCACCAAGGCCGGTATCACCGCCATCCAGATGGACATCAAGAACGACGGCCTGTCCCACGAGATCATCAAGGAGGCCCTGGAGATCACCCGCGACGCCCGCTATGCCATCCTGGACGAGATCATGCTCCCCTGCATCTCCAAGCCCCGCCCCGACGTGGCCGACACCGCCCCCAAGATGGTGAAGATGAAGATCGACGTGGACAAGATCCGCGAGGTCATCGGCTCCGGCGGCAAGGTGATCCAGAAGATCTGTGCCGACACCGGCGCCAAGATCGACATCGAGGACGACGGCACCATCTACATTGCCGGTACCGACAAGGCCTCCTGCGACGCCGCCAAGAAGACCATCGAGACCATCGTGTTCGTGCCCGAGGTGGGCCAGCTCTACTACGGCAAGGTGGTCCGCATCCTCCAGTTCGGCGCCTTCGTCGAGCTGGCCCCCGGCAAGGACGGCATGGTGCACATCTCCAAGCTGGCCGACCGCCGGGTGGAGAAGGTGGAGGACGTGGTCAACATCGGCGACATGATCTGGGTCAAGGTCACCGATATCGACGAGAAGGGCCGCGTCAACCTCTCCTACCGGGACGCCCTGAAGGAGATCAAGGCCAAGAAAGAGGCCGGCGAGCCCATCAAGTAAAGAGCGCATACGGCATAAAAAGGGCCGGACGGATTATTCCGTCCGGCCCTTTTGCTCTGCAAGAGCATAGCAAACTTGCCCATGCGCCGCTTGCAGCGGCACGGCCATAAGATGACAGCGCGTAGGCCGGTACGGCCCACATGCGCGAACACTTCATGCGCCTAAGCCTTTGCATAGTTTCGCGGCGCGTCCTGTACGCATGGAGGTTCATGCAAATGATGCGGCTGCCCGCTCAGGCCAGCAAAAGCTGAATGCCCAGGTCGGCAATATAGCCCTGCCATTCGGCTGAGAGCTCGTCATCCGTAACGATGATGTCAAAATCGGAGAGGTAGGCGAAAGTCGTGGGACAGATTTTGCTTGAACTTGGAGGAGTTCCAGCAGCAGGATCTTGGTCATGGCTGCTCTCCATCAGGGCGCTCTTGGCGTTCATCTCATGGGGAGCCACACAGGTGACGTTCAGCTTGCCACTGATGCCGGCGGTGGAGAGGAAGGCCTTGTTTACACAGGTGCGGTTAATAAGGCTGATACCCTCTGGACTATAAAACATCCGGGTGTTGGGATAGAGGTAGCCGCCCGCGCAGATCACGTCGTAGTTCGGATGCGTGGTCAACTGGGCCAGGGTGTTCATGCAGTAGGTGAGCACGGTCAGGTGGACGCCGCTGGGCAGATTTTGTGTGAGGTAGGAGCAGGTGGAGCCGGTATCAATGGCAATGACATCGTTGGGTTCAATGAGGGAGGCGGCTTTTTTGCCGATGCGGGCCTTCCGGTCTCCAAAGTGGAGAACCTCGTAATCCAGATTGTACTCGGGAAGGGTACTGTGGGGGTTCTGGGCGGCGCGATGAATGGCCACGCCGTTGATCAGCTTTACCGTCCCCTGCTGCTCGAGCTGCTTCAGATCCCGGCGGATTGTAATTTCAGATACCCCCAGCTCCACCGCCAGTTCGCGAATCGATACGCCCGTCTTGGCGATCAAAAGCTGGGAGATTTTATCAATACGTGTCATCTTTTTGAGACTCATATGGTGCAATCCTCCCATACTTAATTAAATACTAGGGAGAGAATATCATAAAACCGGAACTCTGGCAAGAATAAAGCAAAAATTAGTTGGATATTCTGTACATTTTTTGTAAAGCCAAATTTTAAAAAATGATAATTCAACGCCTTTTATCTCTTTCAGAGAAGATTATTGATAATATACTATCAAATAAAGAGATTATATGAAATTAAAGCTTAAAAAACAGACCAAAAACTGCAATTTTGAACCTTTATTGACAAGAAAAATGATATAGAATACAATGGAGACAATAAAAAGCAAAATAAATGAAAGGAGCTGCGCCATGGAACTGCGATTGGAGCATCTGGTCAAGGATTTTTCCGGAACCAAGGCGGTGAATGATGTCAGCATTACGATTCAGGACGGCAAGCTGACCGGATTGCTGGGCCCCAGCGGCTGCGGAAAGTCCACGACACTCTACCTCATCTCAGGGCTGGAGTCGCCTACTTCCGGAAGGATTTTCTTTGGAGACAGGGATGTGACGGCCCTGCCCCCAGAAAAGCGGGGCATTGGTCTGGTGTTTCAGAACTATGCCCTCTATCCCCATCTGACGGTGGAGCAAAACATCGCCTTCCCTCTGGTCAACCACAAGGAGGGGAAGGAGGAGATCCGCCGCCGTACCCTGGAGATGGCCAGACTGGTGCAGATCGAGGATCTCCTCAAGCGCAAGCCGGGCCAGCTCTCCGGCGGCCAGCAGCAGCGGGTGGCCATTGCACGGGCGCTGGTCAAGCGGCCTGATATCCTCTTGCTGGACGAACCCCTTTCCAATCTGGACGCCCGCCTGCGATTGGAGATGCGGGAAGAGATTCGCCGCATCCAGACTGAGACGGGCGTCACCACCGTGTTCGTCACCCATGATCAAGAGGAGGCCATGAGTATCACAGATGAGATCGTGCTGATGAGGACCGGCGTGGTGCAGCAGCAGTGTCCACCCCAACAGATGTATTTGAATCCCGCCAACCGCTTTGTGGCAGGCTTTCTGGGGAATCCCCCCATCAATTTCTTTCGGTTGGACGTGTGCGGCGGAACGGTGTGTCTGGCAGAGGACTACATGCTCCGGGTGCACGGCGCGGCGGATGGGCCGGTCCTGGTGGGCATCCGGCCTGAGGCGTGGCGTCTGGGGCAGGGGCTTCGGACTGCGGCTGAGGCTGTGGAGATGCGGGGCAAGGATCTGCTGGTTACCTTCTCACTGGCAGGGGAGCGGGCCCGCGCCATTCTGGACATCACCGCCGGTGTGGCGGCAGGCGACGCCGTGGAGCTGACCCTGGAGCCTCGCCTGGTCTATATCTTTGACCCGGAGACCGGCGCACGGCTGGATGCGGAGGTGGCGGGATGAGGAGCCCCAAGCCGGCCCGCGCAGAAAATCCGCTGGGCAACACCCGGCGCAGCGCCAAGGCATATCTGTATCTGCTCCCTGCCTTTGCGGTTTTGGCGGTCTTTGTGGTCTACCCCATCCTCATGACGCTTCGGATGGGGTTTTACCAGAGTTACGTGTACCTTACCGACACCGGCACGGGCTTCGGCCTCAATTCATTCCGGTACGTGCTTCAGGATCCCGCTTTCGGGCTGGCCGTGCGCAACACCATGTTTATTGTTCTGGTGGGCGTACCTATCACGATTGTGCTCTCCCTGGGGGCAGCCCTGCTCATCAATTCCCTGCTTCGGACCAAGGGACTGTTTCAGACACTCTATTTTCTCCCTTATGTCACCTCCACCCTGGCCATCGGCCTGGTGTTCCGCTGGCTCTTCCACTCGGAATACGGCTACATCAACTTTTTTCTGGAGTTTTTGGGGCTGGAGCCACAGAAGTGGCTGTCCGATCCCAACCTGACCATTGTGGCGGTGACCATTTTTACCATCTGGAGCGGTATGGCGTTTAAGATTGTCCTGTTCCTGGCCGGATTGCAAAAGATCGACCAGCAGTACTACAAGGCCGCCCGGATCGACGGCACTCCAGCGCACCGGATATTCTTCCGCATCACCATGCCCCTGCTCTCCCCCACGTTTTGGATGGTCACCATCGTTTCGGTCATTCATGCCTTTAAGACCTACAACGAGGTCTATGCCATGTTCAGCCGGGAGAGCGCTGGGCCTGGAAACAGCGCCATCACTATGGTCTACTATATTTATGACATGTTTTTCAACCGGGGACAGGTTCACTACGCCTCGGCGGCGGCCATCATCTTTCTGGCCATCGTACTGGCCCTGACGGTGATTCAGAAGTGGGTCTCCAAGCGGTTTGTATACTATGTATAAGGGAGGGTCGGATATGAAACAGAACGTGGGCAAGGCGGTCAAGATCGCCGTTCTGACTGTTGGAGCCTTTGTCATGATCTTCCCGTTTTTGTGGATGCTCTTTACCTCCCTGAAAACACTGCCGGAGTCCATCTCCATCCCGCCAACCCTGTTCCCTGCGGTGCCCCAGTTTGAAAATTACACGGAGGCTCTTGCCGTCGCCCCCTTTGGCCTTTATTTGCGCAACTCCATTATTGTGGCGGGCGGCGGTACCCTCCTTACCCTGATGCTTACCGTGCTGTCTGCCTACGGCTTTACCATTTACGAATTTCGGGGCAAAAAGCTGCTGTTTCTGCTTTGCCTGTCCACCATGATGATCCCCGCAGAGCTGCTCATCATCCAGAACTTCATCACGATCTCCAAGCTGGGCTGGATGGACACCTTTCAGGGCATTATTCTGCCAACGGTGGCCAGCGGTTTCTATATCTATATGATGCGGGAGTATTTATGCAGATCCCCTCCATCCTCTACAAAGCGGCCAAGGTGGACGGCTGCAGCGACTGGCGCTACCTCTGGAAAGTCATGATCCCCATGAACAAGAATGCCATTGCCACCATTGGAATTCTGGCCTTTATCAGCCAATGGAATTCCTTTGTCTGGCCCCTTATGGTCACCAAGAGCGATGCCCACCGGGTTATGCCCATCGGTCTGCTCCACTTCCGGATGCGGTGAGCTCCCAGGTGAATCTGCAGATGGCCGGCGCTACGATCGTCATTGTACCCATGCTGATTTTCTTCCTGGTCTTCCGAAAGCAGATCATCGCCGGCGTGGCGCGGGGCGGCATCAAGGGTTAAGATCCTGCCCGGCCTGCCGGGCTTGAATAACACAATGAAAGCATATGGCACGAAAGAAAAGAAGGAGGAATTTTCGATGAAACGGAAGCTCATCAGCGTAAGCCTTGCCCTTGCCCTGGGCCTTTCCCTGGCGGCCTGCGGCAGCAAACCGGCCCCCAGCGGGGCCGAAACCCCCGCCGGGGGAACTGGGTACCCCTTTCCGGCCCTGTGGAACTCCAGTTCTGGCACTCCATCTCCAATCAGAACCACCTGAAGGTTCTGGAGGGGCTGGTGGAGGAGTTCAATGAAACGATAGGAGCCGAGAAGGGTATTACCGTGGTCCCAACCTTTAACGGCAGCAGCAGTGAGCTCTATTCCAGCGTGGTGGGCGCGATCAAGGCGGGCAGCGCCCCTGATGTGACCCTGGCCCTGCGCCCCTATGTGGCTGACTACCTCCAGACCGACTATGTGGTTAACCTGGAGCCCTATATTACAGATCCCAATGTGGGCATGACCGACTACGAGGACATCTTTGAAGGGCTGCGGGAGGCGAACTCCAGCTATGCCAAGGAGGGTATCTATTCCCTGCCGATCCACTCCTACTCCGAGGTGCTCTATTACAACAAGACGTTTTTTGCCGAGCACGGACTCAGTGTTCCCACCACCTGGGATGAGCTGGTGGAAACCTGCCGCGCCATCCGAGACATTACCGGCGCGCCCGCCTTTGGCTGGGACAACCTGGCAGGCAGCTTTATGACCCTGCTGCTCCAAAACGGCGGCCGCTACACCGACCAGAACGGCAATCTGTACTTTGCCACCGAGGACAGCGACATTACCCTGAAGGTGCTTCAGATGTGGCAGGATAACGTGAATGAGGGTATCTGGCGTACTGCGGGGGAGGATCAGTTCTTCTCCGGGCCCTTTGCCAATGAGATGATCCCCATGTATATCGGCGACAGCGTGGAGGCCAGCTATATCCCAGACAAAAATCCCGAGCTGGACTGGGGAACCGCCCCTGTTCCTCAGGTGAGCGAGGATACCGCCGCCAACCTGTCCGCCGGCCATGTCATTATCGCCTTGAATCAGGACGGGAATCAGGACAGAATGTATGCGGCCTATGAATTTATCAAGTTTATGACCTCCCATGACGCCAACCTGGCGGTAGCTGCCGGAAACACCGGCTATCTGCCCATACGCCAGTCCGTGGCGGAGGACCCGGCCTATGAGGCCTATGTGGCCGACGGCCACGAGTACATGCGGGCCGGTGTAGAGCAGAGTGACCGTTATTTCTATGAGCCCGTGTTTACCAATGCTACCACCACCTCCAGCGCCGTCAACAGCGCCGTCAAGACCATGATGCAGGAGGTGGCCGACAACGGCATGGAGCCGGAGCTGGCCCTGGCCAACCTGAAGCAGACCGTCGGCGCCAACTGAAGCGGACTTGGGCAGGGCGGAGACGGAGCATCCGCCTCCGCCCTGCGCGGCCCCGTGTCCCGGCCCGGGCGCGCAGAAAGGAAACCTGACCATGATACCAATTTTTTACCATGACATCGTAACTCCCAGCGGACACCCGGGGGACGAGGTCATATCCGCCCTCCAGAAATTTATCCGCCGGGGGGAGACGGAGCTGGCGGTGCGGGCTGCCTATGAGCTCTACCTGACCGGGGAGGAGCTGACCGCCTACCTGTGGAGACGGCTGCTGGTGATCAGTGCCGAGGACGTGGGCCTGGGGGAGCCCATGGCCCCAGTGGTGGTGGACGCCCTTCACCGCAGCAGCCGGGAGCTCTCCCGGGACAGCTCCGATTATCAACTGCTCTTCGTCCACGCGGTGCGCTATCTGTGCGCCTGCCGGAAGGAGCGGGGCTCCAGCGTGCTTGCCAGTGTGGTTAAGCGGCGCATACGGCGGGGAGACCCCCTTTCCCCTGCCTGATTATGTGTATGACATGCACACGCTGACCGGCCAGGAGCGGGGGCGGAACATCGACCACTTCCTGGCCGAGGCCGCCTGTGTCCGGCCGGGGGTCCGGGCTACGGCGGAGGAGCTGGAGGAGACCGAGCGCTGGGAGCGGGAGCCTCGTTGCGCTGATGAAAGAGGAAGAGGCCCAACAGGACCGTACTTAAGAAAGGAAGGACCCCATGACAAATCGCACCCCTAGTGGTCTCCATTGATGCGCTGATCACAGCGGATATCCCCGTGCTGAAGCAGCTTCCCAACCTGGGGCGCGTGATGGAGCATGCCTCCTGGATTACGGATATCGAATGTATCTATCCCACCTTAACCTATCCCTGCCATGCCACCATCGCCACCGGCTGCTGGCCGGACCGGACTGGCATCAACAATAATGAGATTCCAGATTTTTTTGCAAAGGGACGGATGGACTGGTATTGGTGGCGGGAGGCCATTCAGGTGCCTACCGTGGTGGATTTTGCAAGACAGGCGGGGCTGACTGCCTCTACCGTCACCTGGCCCGTCATGTGCGCCTCAGGAGCGGAGTACAATATTGGCGAGATCTGGGCCCCGCAGGAGGAGGATGACCCGACACCGTGGTTTACCAGGGCCAACAGCCCTGCGGTGGAGGAGATTTTTGAGGCCAATAAGCACATGCTCCGCTGGATGAAGACGCCACAGATGGACGAGTTCGCCGCCAAGTGCGCCGCCGACATCATCCGGGCCCACCGCCCCGACCTGATGCTGCTCCACCTGTCCTACGTTGACCACCAGCGCCACCGCCTGGGCGTGCACGGAGATCTGGAGCACGCCTTCCGCTTTATTGACGGACAGATGGGGCTTGTGCTGGATGCGCTGGAGGAGACCGGCGGCGTGGAGAACACAAATATTGTGCTGCTGGGCGACCACGGTCAGCTCTACTGCGACGAGATGTTCCATCTGAACGCCCTGTTCCACCGGCTGGGCTGGCTCCAGACCGCGGAGGACGGTTCCCTGGCAGACTATCAGGTCTATGCCGCCAACTGTTCGCTCAGCGCACACATCTATCTCCGGCCGGAGGTGGACCGGGAAATGGTGTATTGCGTCCTGCTGGAGCAACAGAAGAAGTACCCCAAATACCTGGAGCGGATCTTTACCAAAGAGGAGGCCGCGCAGATGCACCTGACCGGCGATTTTGACTTTGTCATTGAAGCCGGCGACCGGGTGTGCTTTGGAAGGGCCCTGGATGGGGAGCAACTTATCACCAGTGTCAACGACATAAAGGAATATAAGCCATCGGTCTCCACCCACGGCCACCTGCCCTGGAAGGGGGACAAGCCCCCCTTCATCGTTGCCGGGCCCAATGCTGTATCCGGCAGGATAATCCACGGCGGGAGGCTCATTGACCACGCGCCCACCATCCTCCGTCTGCTGGGGCTGGAACCCATAGGAATGGACGGGCATCCGGTGGATGCCCTGGTGCGGCCCTGATGGGAAGAGGGTTACAGGCTGCCCCGGGGCTTGTCTGTTTTGATCTGGACGGCACGCTCTACCACGACGACCGTATCTACCTGCGAATGATCGACTACTACTTTGCCGGTACTCCATGGGAGAAGGAGATCGGGTCTGTAAAGGCGGAGATGAGCCGGGTGCTGGCGGGAGGCAATCCGGCCTTCCGCTGCGGCCGGTTTGCCCCCAAGGAATGGGGGGTGTGTCCTGGCCCGGCCGCCGCGCTGCTGGCTGTGCCCACCGAGGCCGCACTCCTGCGTCCGGACCCCTCGCCCTGGCTGGACCGGAGATGCTGGTCCTATATCTCCGACGGCTGGAGCCTGGCCATGTACCTGGCCCGGCGTATCGGCTGGGACGGTGAGGCGTTCTGGGAGCGGTTCCAGTTGGCCCGGCGGGATCTGCTGACCGACGGGGTGGGCCCCCAACCGGATCCGGTGCTGGCCGGGCGGCTTCTCCGCCTGCGGGACCGCGGCATCCGGCTTGTGCTGTGCTCAAATTCCAGGCGGGAGGGAGGAGAGGCGCTTCTGGCCCGGCTGGGGCTGCTGGGGTGCTTTGACGAGCAGATTTTTGACGCGGAGAAGCCCCACGCCACTCCGAAACGTATGGAAGGGTGGAGTGCCCGCTGGGGGGATACCATCTGACGCGATGCTGTTTGTGGGGGACCAGGGATACGGCGACCTGTACGCCGGCCTGCGGGCCGGAGCGCGCACCCTGCGGGTTTCTCCATACCCAGCGGATGATGAGGGCCTTTGGGATGCCTGCATCCGCACGCAGGAGGAGCTGAAGGAGCTGCTGGCCGCCTGGTGCTGAAGCCGGGCAGTCCAGCCCGGCGGGAGGACATTCTGCATACAGGCCGGACGGAGGAGAGCCCCCGCCCGGCCTGCTGTTTTTCCCGCGGATTTTCCGGCTGACAAGTGGGACGGAATGTGATATAGTGTTGTAACCCAAACGAGAACAGGAAAGGAGAGCGCGGCCATGAAAAAGAAGGTGGTGGGCTACCTGGCGCTGATCCTGGCCATCACGGCGGTGGTACTGCTCCTGATTGCCCTGCGCGGGGCGTAAACGGCACGGTATTTGTCCATACTAAGCGCGAAAATATAGAGAAGTGCGAGGTTACAATGGTTTGATGTATGAAAAAAGACGCTCCCCAACGGGGTGCGTATCCTGACGGAACATGTGCCGGGGGTGCGATCGGTTTCCCTGGGCATCTGGGTGGGGACTGGCTCCCGCCATGAGAGCGCGGGGGAGAACGGGGCGGCCCATTTCATCGAGCACATGCTCTTCAAGGGAACCCGGAGCCGCACCGCCGCCCAGCTGGCGGAGGAGATGGACGCCGTGGGCGGCCAGATCAACGCCTTCACCAGCCAAGGAGTGCACCTGCTTCTATGCCCGGGTGCTGGACACCCACCTGGCCCGGGCGGCGGACATCCTGTGCGAGCATGTTCTTCCACTCCCGGTTCGACGACGCCGACGTGGAGACCGAGCGGGGGGTGATCCTGGAGGAGATCGGCATGTACGAGGACAACCCGGAGGATCTCTGCGCCGAGCGGCTGGCCGGGGCGGTATTCAAGGGCTCCCCCCTGGCCCGGCCCATCCTGGGACGAAAGGCCACACTGGACAAGATGGACGGGGCGTGGCTGCGGGCGTACCAGCGCGCCCACTACCGGCCCGACCGCATCGTGGTGGCCCTGGCGGGCAGCTTTACCGATGCCGACGCCGTGGAGCTGGCCGGGCGCTTTGCCGGCCTGGAGGCGCGGCCCCACACCGCTGCGAGGGCCGCCGCCTATGTGCCCGGGGTGGTGGTGAAGAAGAAGGCCATCGAGCAGAACCACCTGACCCTGGCTTTCCCCGGCCTGTCCTTCGCCGACCCCCGGCGGTTCCAGCTCCAGCTCCTGTCCTCCATCCTGGGGGGCGGCATGTCCTCCCGCCTGTTCCAGCAGGTGCGGGAGCAGAGGGGGCTTTGCTACTCCATCTACTCCTACGGCACCTGCCACGACGATACCGGCTACTTCGGCGTCTACACCGCCCTGGGGCGGGAGACCGAGGGACAGGCGCTGGATACCATCTTGGCCGTGATCCGGGAGCTGACCGAGCACGGTGTCACCCAGGCCGAGCTGGACCGGGCCCGGGAGCAGTCCAAGGCCAACGTGCTCATGGGGCTGGAGTCCACCCAGTCCCACATGAGCAGCTTGGGCCGGGGCGAGCTGCTCCAGGGCGAGGTGCTGGACGAGGACGCCATCATCGCTGCCTACGACGCGGTGACGCGGGCGGACGTGCAGGCCCTGGCCGGAGAGCTGTTCCGGTTTGAAAACGCCTCCCTCTCCGCCGTGGGGCGGGTGGGGAGCGCCGACGCCTACCGGGCGCTGCTGCACTGAAATCAAGCTCAAAACGGAGGACGGCCTTTTGCCGTCCTCCGTTTTTGCACGCCTTGGGAAGAGCCTTGGGAAGAGAAAGGGCGGATTTAAATTGAAGTTTCCACAAAACCGTGATAGGATGTGGAAAACAGGAGGGAAAACCAACGGGGGTTCACGGGAGGAGGATGGCGATATGGAGAAGAGGAGATGGAGAACACGGCTGATCGTTGTGGCGGTTCTGGCGGTCCTGGTGCTGGTGTTCGGCCCCAAGAAGCTGGGCTGGCTGGTTCCGGGGCCGGATGAGGCAGTGACGGGCTATGCCATGTATAAACTCTTTTTCCGTCGACGGGGCCTATGGCCCCACCGAGGAAGGGGTAGAGGAGTTGCGCGCCGTTCTGGACGATACCTGGGTGCTCTGGTGGGGGGTCTCCAACTCAATCCCCATGAAGGACAGGGAGGACTACCCCTTCCGGCTGGAGATTTACACGGAGGAGCGGTTCCCTGCGGCCAGCTTCTTCCTGGGTTCCGACGGGCTGCTGTATGCGGAAAAGCTGCGCT
>ENA-OQAB01001353-OQAB01001353.1-human-gut-metagenome-genome-assembly--contig:-NODE-1353-length-11643-cov-3.441386_pt1 | contig 11643 bp, 17 predicted proteins | sample MGYA00242490_ERZ504517 | MGnify/ENA primary metagenome ERZ504517 (study PRJEB26092, sample SAMD00036298) | human gut metagenome | host: Homo sapiens | study: EMG produced TPA metagenomics assembly of...
CCAATAAAATGAATCTTTCGGGATTCGTTTTAAGCTTCCAGTTCATCATCTTGACGATCAACATAAATAAAACCATATCGTTTTGACATCATACCTTCACTTGTTGAAACAACATCCATTGCAGACCATGTTAAATAACCAATAATTTCAACTCCATCTTGTATAGCTAATTCCATTTGTTCAATATGCTTTTGTAAATATTCAATACGATAATCATCATGAAATTTGTCCATTTTCAAGTGTATCATATGTTCCTAATCCATTTTCTACCACCATGATTGGAACTTCATAACGTTCATACATGTTGTTTAACATAATTCGAAAACCTTGAGGATCAATTGTCCAGCCAAATGCGGTTTTATCTAAACAAGGATTTGTTTGGACATCTTCATGGCTTGCTAGTGAACTTTTATAATATGAGACAGCAATAAAATCTAAAGTATTTTCTTTTAAAAATTGTAAATCTTCAGGTCGCATATCAATTTGATAATCCTGCATTTCTTTTAGAAAATAGTATGGGAATTTTCCTTTAACCATAACATCAGTATAACGATTATTACTTCTTTCATTTTGAATCATTAAAGCATAATCTATTGGTGAAGATGTCAATGGATAACAAGGTGTCCCGGCAACTTCACATCCGACTTTTAATGTTGAATCGATATCATGACATGTTTTAACCAATATAGCATTGGCTAATAATTTATAATAAGCACAAAGATGTAAAACCTGTTCACGATTGTCTGTTGGTTTTAAGATTGCTCCACCAACCATATATAAAGCATGATTCATCACATTGATTTCACAAAATGAAATCCAATATTTAACGCGATCATGATAACGATTGACAATGGTTTCAACATACTTTTGATACAAGTCAACAGTTTGACGATTAGAAAAACCATTATATTTTTCAACCACCCATAGAGGCATATCAAAATGGATTGTCGTAATAATAGGTTCTATTCCATATTTCAATAACTCATCAATCACATGATCATAAAACATTAAACCTTCTTCATTCACTTCCATCTTTTCATCTAAAAAGATACGTGACCAAAGAATAGAAAACCGTAATGCTTTTAATCCCATTTTAGCAAACAAAGCAATATCTTCTTGATAATTTTCATAAAATTCTACCCCAGCTTGAGAAGGATAAAAACCTTCAGGTCGATTTAAATATATCCCGGGTTGATCTAAATATTGAAAACGCGTTTCTCGCCCTTGTGGAATAATATCAACAACAGTTTCTTTACGACTAGAAAAGCCTCCCTCGCATTGTCCTCCACTGATTGAACTTCCCCATAAAAAATTCTTATTCATAGGCTTCATCAAGGATCTTCTTTGTTGAAGAACATCCAACTCCGGCTCTATCAATACCTAAATTGATTAAATCAATTAATCTTTCTTTACTGCGAACACAACCTGATGCTTTGACTTTAATCTTCCCCTGAGCTTCTTTCATAATCAAATCAATCACTTCTAAAGAAGCTCCAACATTATGTTCCCCTTTAAAATAACCTGTTGACGTTTTAATAAAATCAGCTTGACCTAAAATACAACAACGAACTGCTTGTTTGATTTCTTCTTGAGTCAAGGCATCAGTTTCTACAATGACCTTTAATCCAACATGATTTTGATGACATAATTGACTCATTTGCTTAATTTCATCAATGACATCATCATATTCTCCACCTTTAATTTTGCCATAATTTGCGACCATATCAATTTCAAAAATATCCCCTTGATCAATAATCGCTTGTGCTTGCGCTAACTTTGATGGTGTATGACTTGATCCAAAAGGAAAATCACATACGACACAAAGTAACGTATGTGATCCTTGAATACAATCCTTAGCAATTTCAATCGCATCAGGATTGACACAAACACTTTTGCATCCATAGTCTACACCAATCATAATATTGTCTTTTAATTGTGTGCGTGTAAAACTTGGATCTAAGACTGCATGATCCAAATAACCAGCCAACACTTCTTTAGAAAAGTCTTGTTTATTTGTCATTTGTCATACCTCATTTTTTATATTTTATTTGTATCATTTTTCCGATTAATCCAGGATAATCTCCTAAATCAACTTTTTCTTTATTATCATAATGAGCAATAAACCATTTGTTTTTCTTTTTTAAGATTCCTTCTCTTTTTAACAGCTTATCACCAGTTCCTCTTAACAATAAACAAATTGTTAAAAAACCTTCATCACTTACACATATTGGTGTGTAATGCAACGTTGTACTCCATAATTCTATAATTGTTCCTTGTGGGACATAAAAGATTTCACATAATGAAGAATCATATGTATCATCTAACATATCCCATAAATGTCCAACAACCAGAACATAATCAGTGACAGCGACAATTGTTTCGCTGCCCTGATGATATTCAATGCCATTTAAGACATCATTATGCCCAGCTACAACGCCAGCCATAACATCCATATATCCATAAACTTTCTGGCTTAATCTTTGAATAGAAGAATATTCTTCAATAACTTGAACGCTTGGTTCATAACAATTTCCAATTTTGGGAGGATGGACATTTGCTAATACATAAGCGATTGCATCTTGAACATCTTCTTTAATGATTTTTCCATAAGTTTTAAAGCTTTCATCTTGTACACTGTGAATCTGATATGCTTTATTCAATTCTTGGAGTTGTTTTAAACTCACTTATTTTTTTGTCTTTCTTCAATTTCTTTAAGCATATCAATTCTGACTTGATGTCTACCACCTTCATATTCACCGCTTAGCCAGGCATCAACAATCATCTTAGCTAATTCAATACCAACAACTCTAGCACCAAAAGCTAACATGTTTGTATTATTATGTTCTCTTGAAAGCTTCGCTGAATAAGGTTCACTACAAGTCACACAACGAATCCCATTGACTTTATTTGCAGCTAATGAAATTCCTACACCAGTCCCACAAATAACAATTCCTTTATCCACTTCACCACTGACAACTGCATTTGCAACTGCTTCACCAGCAATTGGATAATTAAAACGCTCAGTACTATCTGTTCCATAATTCAAAACTTCATAACCATATTTTTCTTCAATGTAACGTGTAATTTCTTTTTTATATTCTACTGCTACATGATCATTTCCAATTCCTATTTTCATTCTTATCTCTCTCCTATCTATCTTTTTGGGGTTGCCATCTTTGCCCAAGTATAAGCTTTTCCCTTCATTGTAATAGCTAATTGATAAATGTTTTCTGGCCAAGTTCCACCACCAAAACCACCATCACCAATCGCATGAATATCTGCCCCGGTTTGTTTCATCAAAATAGCAATTTGACGAATTGTATCTTGGTCAGCAATTTCCACATTACTATCAAGAAAGCACATAACCAATGTTCCAGGTTTATAACGATGAGTAAATTCTGTGAGTTCACGAATCATTTCAACAGTAATTCCATGTCTTGAACCAGGAGCTGGTAAATCAATCACATCAGCCCCTACATCAATTAATTCTTTAATAACTTCTTTCGCATCATAATCAGCTAATGGATCTCCTAACACTTTTTCAACAATCCCATCTTCCCATTTTCCAGCAAAGATGAGCATATCTTCACCAAGAATTTCTCTTGCTTCTTTAGTTGCCAAAATGACATCCTTAATTGACGTTCCACTTCCTGGATTTCCTCCTAAAACAATGAATGAAGCCCCTAACTCTTTTGCTTTTAAAACATTTTCTTTAGAGTACATCATACTTCTCATTTCAGCCTTTTTAGGATCCATTGCCAATTCCTGATCATCTGCTTTAGGACATCCCATATAAATTCCTACTGGTTTTTCACTCACCAAAGCCTTTAATTCTTTCAATGATAAACCTTGCATACCATTAGCCCCTTCAGGATTATCAAAATGAAAACCATTTAACATAACCATATCGCCACCAAAAGCAAACATTAACTCAGTACTTGTACACCCATTTATTAAAATCGGATTATTAAGATATGTTTGTCCCATGATAACACGACCTTCAGATTTTAAAATTACGATTCCTTTAATTGCATTGGTGTATATTTGGCTACTTCACTTGCTTTAGCAGTAATCAATCTTGTAATACGATAATCTAATTTCATAAGCTAGCCTCCTATTTATTTAACAATGCTTTTGCACGATCTAGAACCTTTTGACCATTCATCATTCCATAATCTTGCATATTGATTACTTCCACAGGTTTATCTGGATACTCTTTATAACATTTTTTCAATTCAAAACGGACTTGTGGCCCTAATAAAATCATCATCTGCCGCATCCCCAAAATGAAGCAACTGAACTAACTGGATGAGCTTCAATATGAACATCAATACCTTCCTTTTTGGCTGCTTCATTCATACGATTAACAAGTAAATCTTGTTGACATTCCAGCAGCACATACTAATAAAATATTCATTATTTATTCCTCCTAATCTAAATCTTTACCATCTGAAGCAATGACTTTTTTTATACCAATAAAACGAATCTTTTCTCACCCTATGCAAATCACCTTCTCCTTGATCATTCATATCAACATAAATAAATCCATATCTTTTATCCATTTGTCCTGTTGTAAATGAAACCAAATCAATAGGAGCCCATGTTGTATAACCAAAAATATTAACGCCTTCTTCTCTTGCTTTCATTAAGCTTTGAATATGACTTCTTAAATAATCAATACGATAATCATCATGAATTGTTCCATCTTCTTCAACCTTATCAAAAGCTCCTAATCCATTTTCAACATCAAATAAAGGAACTTGATAACGATCATTTAAGAAGTGCAAGAAATATTCATAACCAATAGGATCAATTTGCCATCCCCAATCAGATGCTTTTAAATAAGGATTTTTAAGATTTTCAGAAGTTCCAGCTCCATCCAATGATTCACCTTCATTTTGATGAGTTGTGACAACATTAGACATATAATATGAATAAGCTAAGAAATCAGCTTTACCAGCTTTTAAAGCTTCTTCATCATCTTTTGTGATATTTAAAGTCACATTATTTTGTTTCCATAATCTTGAAGCATATACAGGATAATAACCACGAACCATTGTATCTGCACAATATCCAAATTTATCTTGGAAAGCCTTATAATTTGCGAGAACATCTTTTGGATCACAAGTATATGGATATGAACAATAACCAGCAATCATACATCCTACACTGATATTTTCATCAATTTCATGAGCTGCAATAACAGCTTTTGCTGAAGCAACCATTTGATGATGAAGTGATTCAAAAGCAACTTGTTTACCACCTTTTCCTTCAAAATGAAGCAAGATATTAATTTCATTAAAAGTTAACCATTTATTGACATAATCTTTATATTCTTTAAAACATACTTTAGCAAATTCAACAAATTGATGAATCATTTCACGATTTGTCCAACCACCATAAGTTTCTTCAAAATAAACTGGTTCATCATATTTGTATAAAGTGATCACAGGATCCATCCCGTATTTTTGACATTCTTTAAAAACATTACGATAAAATTCAACCCCTGCTTGATTGACTCCACCTTCAACCCCATGTGGGAAAATTCTTGCCCATGAAATAGTTGTATTAAAAGTTGTAAATCCCATCTCAGCAAGCATTGCAATATCTTCTTTATAACGATGATAGAAATCAATACCTACATGATTCGTATATCTCACATCATCAAATAAAACATATTTAGCACCTTTAGGAAGAAGATCAAATTGACGCATCTTTCCTCTTGAACCATCGGCATTTAAATAATGAATATATCTTCGATCATAAGTTGTTCCAGGATCACCGAAATCAACTTGTACAGGACTCTTTCCATCTTCATCCCAAGCCCCTTCACATTGAGCAGCACTGATTGAACCACCCCATAAAAATTTATCGTTATTAATCATTGTTAACCTCCTATAATTGTCTTAACTCTTGACATATTTCTTGATAACTTTTTGCTTTTCCAAATAATGCTGAAGTTCCTAAAATAAAACCATCTACACCTATTTGTGATAATGTTTGAATTCTTTCAGGTGAACAAGCTCCATCAATCATAACTTTAAAACCATATTGTTCTTTCATTTGACAAAGCTGTTTAAATTTATGATCAACAAAGTTTAAATACTTTTGACCAGCAAACCCTGGATTAACACTCATCACCATCACATAATCGACAAGATTCAATGCTTCTTGAATGGTTTCAATTGATGTTCCTGGATTAATGGCTAAACCAGGATGAACATGAGCATCTCTAATCATTTGTAATGTCCGTGTAATATGAGGATCATTTTCTGGATGTACATAAATAATCTGAACCCCAATATCAGCAAATTTTTGAATATAATCACTCGCTTTATTAACCATAAGATGAACATCACATGGCTTTGAAGTATGACTCACGATATATTCAATATCCTGCAATCCCATTCCAAAGTTAGGTACAAAACTTCCATCCATCACATCCAGATGAAAAATATCAACGCCTCCTTCTTCCAACATTTTCACTTCTAATTCTAAATTTCCAAAATTTGCACACATCATTGATGGGCATAATAACTTTTCCATTTATTTTCCTCCCCTAGTTAAACGATTACTCAAAGTTTTAAGAAATAAAGGTTTTCACCTTTATTTCTAATATTCAACATTGTTTTCTAAGTCCTCTCCATGACTAGCAATAACTTTCTTATACCAATAAAATGATTTTTTTGGATAACGTTTCATAGATTTAATTGTATGTTCATAACGGTCAACATAAATAAATCCATAACGCTTAACAAATCCTTCTCTTGTTGAATGCAAGTCAGTAGCAGACCAAGTTAAATAGCCTAATAAATCTACACCATCTTCAACGGCTTCTTTCATACAGGCAATATGTCTTGCTAAATATTCAATACGATAATCATCATAAACTTTATGATTTTCATCTAATTCTTCGGTTGCTCCCATACCATTTTCTAGAATTAAGATTGGTAATTGATATCGATGATATATTTCCATTAATTGATAATAGAAACCATCTGGATCAATAATCCATCCCCATTCTGTTTCATCACAATAAGGATTTAAGTTACCTGCACGATATTGTACAAGAGCTTCTTGAACTTCTTTTGGTGCTGGTGCTGCTTTTTAAAACTTCATCATCTTCATGGGCTTTAACAACACTTGTTGAATAATAAGTTGTTGAAATCAAGTCAGGTTGAACTGAAGCAATTAATTCTAAATCACCTGGTTGCATATCCGGCATACAGTCAATACTCTTTAAATAATTTAAGAAGTATTTTGGATATCTACCACGACAATAAATATCTAAATATGCCCAGTTTGTCATATACATTTGATGAACTGCAGCTCTTACATCCTTTGGATTACATGTTGCTGGATAAACCATGCCAGTTGCACAATTAGGTCCAATTTTTGCATCTGGATCAATTTTATGACAGGCATTGACACATCGTGCATAAGCCAATGTTAAATGATGTTCAACTTGCCAGGTTTCTTTATCGGTGAGATGTGGATCACCCATAATATATTCTTGATCGAGATGAAATAAATTTGGTTCATTAAATGGTGTATAATATTTAATTCTACCTTTAAAATGTTCAAAGATTGTCTTGACATATTTGATATATAAATCAATCACTTTTCGATCTAAGAATCCGCGATATTTATCCATTAAAGCTTGAGGTAAATCATATGCATATAAAGTGGCTACTGGAGTGATTCCACGCTTAATCAAACCATCCACCATACGATCATAAAATGCTAAACCTGCTTGATTTGGTGTTTCTTCTTCACCAGTTGGATAAATTCTTGTCCAAGCAATAGAAAAACGATAAATATTAAATCCCATTTCTTGATACAAATCTAAATCTTCTTCTAAATGATGATAATGATCACTCGCTATATGAAAGTTGGAATAACCATTTTTTAAAATACGTGTATCACTAATAGATACCCCTTTTCCATCTTCATTCCAAGCACCTTCAAATTGTTGTGCATTTGTCGAACTTCCCCACATAAAGGTATGAGGTAATTTGCTTGCCATTTTGTTTCCTTCTTTCTGTTATCTTATAGCTTTATTGTAAAGCATGTGGGTAATCGTTTCCACACAAGTGAATGGCACACCTTGTGCCATTGTTAAGACAAGCATATATAGACTACTGTCTTTATTGAGTAAACGTTATCGCAAAGATTATTTTTTATCGAGTCAAATGACTCTACCACTATTATACACAATATGAGTAATCGTTTCCACAAAATGATTTGAAAATATTGCTAAAAACCTATATAATAAAGATAGGAGTGAATTTTATGGATAAAAAAAGAAGCATCTCGATTAAAGAAATTGCCAAATTAGCTAATGTTTCAGTAGCTACTGTTTCAAGAGTCATTAATAATAATGGGCGTTTTTTCTGAAGAAACGAGAAAAAAAGTACAAGATATTATTGATAAGTATGGTTATACAACCAATATGGCAGCTAAGAGTTTAAGGATGTCTAAATCAAAGACAGTTGGATTGATTGTTCCTAATATTGATAATGAATGGTTTTCACATTTGGTTTTAGAGATTGAAAAGTATTTCTTTGAAAAGAATTATTCGGTTTTTATATGTAATACTTCGCAAGATGAACAAAAAGAAATTGCTTATTTTAAATCTTTAGATTCAAAATTGGTTGATGGAATTATGTGTATTTCAGGAATTGAAGAAATTCCTACGGATGTTATTACACGTAATATTCCCATTGTTTGTATTGATAGAAAGCCTAAAGATCATAATAATGTTTATTATGTTGAATCTAATCATTATAGTGGTGGTTATCTAGCGACTGAAGAATTGATAAAAAAAGGCTGCAAGAAGATTGCAATTGTTTCTAGAAATAAAACATTATCAGTGAACAAACAACGTTTAGAAGGATATCGTCAAGCTTTAAAAGATTATGGATTAACAGAATATAAAGAATTACAAATATTACTTGATCCTTCTTCAGCTAACTATGAAGGTTCCAGAGAAGCTATGAATCAATTGATTAAATCTAAGATTCCTTTTGATGGTGTCTTTGCAACAAATGACTGGCGTGCTTATGGAGTTATGGTCGCATTAAGTGAAAATCATATTAATGTTCCTCATGATGTCAAAGTTATTGGTTTTGATGATATTTCTATATCTCATTCATGTCATCCTTCCTTATCAACAATTCGCCAAGATACAGTTGGATTAGCGCAAAAAGCTTCAAGTTTATTATTAAACTTAATGAATGATAAAGAAATTCAAATGGAAGAAAGACGTTTTATATTACCGGTTGAAGTGATTCAACGTGATTCAACTCAAAAAGACCCAGAATGATGGGTCTTATAAATTATCTTTGACTGTTTTTTCTACTTGATGATAAATATCAATGAGATGGTTACACCATTCATTATATTCATCATCTTTTATTTTTAATTCAGGATGTGCATCCATATATTTTAAATACATTGCTAAACCTTTTTCAATTGAGATATGATGATCAAAATGATCAATATCTCTTTTTATTTTACTCATATCATAACAACAAGAATATTGTTTATCTCCTAAAAAAGCTGTAGTATGATCATATTTTTGTGACATCGCTAATAAATCACTAGGAATATGCACTATATGTGGCTGTTTATTCAACAAGCGATATAACTCATGATAAATCATATCCCATGTCACAAATCTTGGATTAATATTATGATAGGCTTGGCCAATTGTTTTTTCATTATTTATCAATTGGATAAAGTTATCAGCGAAATCAAATGTATGAGTACAATGCCATGTACTCTTACCATCACCATGCACAATAACTGGTTGATCATTTAAAATACGCTCAACAACACTCCAACAGCTTTTACCTTTTACACTTAGTGGAATGCGATCATATCCATAAGTTTGTGAAGGACGGACAATCGTTATGGGAAAACCAAATTGCTGATAAGCTTTAAAAAATAATTGTTCACATTTGGTTTTATCTTGTCCATATTGTGAGTAAATATTGTTTTGTTCTTGAGTTTCATCAATACATATGGCTGTTTCGTGATTATAAGTAGCAACGGTTGAAATAAAGATGTATTGTTGTATTTTGCCTCTAAATAATTCTATTTGTTGAATAGCTTGTTGTGGTTTATAGATAATGAAATTACATACAATATCAAAACTATACTGTTTTAAAACATCTTGTAATTGTTCAGTATCATTAAAATCACAAATAATTTGGGTAGCCCCTGTTGGTAATGGTTTATGTCCTCTATTAAGTACATATAAATCAATAGAAGGATCTATAGCTAATTTCTCACAAATTGGCATTGAGATTGTTCCTGTACCACCAATTAATAAAACTTTTAATGTTTTAGTATTCAATATCATTTTTTAGATCTTCTCCATTTGTTTTGATAACTTTTTGATACCAATAGAATGATTTCTTTTTATAACGTTTTAAATCCAATAAATCATCAAAGTCCCTATTCACATAAACAAATCCATATCTCTTTCTAATTTCTTTATGACTACTTAAAAAATCAATTGGACTCCAAGCTAAATAACCAATTAAATCAACACCATCATGTTCAACAGCCTGTTTAATTGCTTTGATATGCTGTTGATAATAATCAATACGTTGATCATCATATACTTTTTGATCAATTAACTGTTCATCAATTCCAATACCATTTTCTACGATAAACAATGGTTTATGATATCGATGATAAAAATCAATTAACGAATATCGTAATCCCTGTGAATCAATTTGCCAGCCCCACTCATTTGCTTGATAATAAGGATTTTTAAGATTGCGCTGATCAAATAAAATAGCATCCTCTAAAGTAATCACATCATCAATTTCATCAAATGAAGCCTGAACACTTACTGACGATAATATGAAATGCTAGATAATCCAGTTTGGTCGATGCTGATTTAATTACCTCTTCATCAGCTTTATTTAGACTGATTGTTATATTTCTATTTAGTGCATACTGCTTAAAATAATCTGGTAGTTCTCCTTGACACATCGTATCAAAAGCAAAATAGTTGTGTAACTTATTTTTAAAATCTGCAGCAATAATATCACTACTTTTACAAGTGAGTGGATAGAATGGTGCATGCCCAATCATACCACCTACTTTGGCTTGTGGATCAACACGTTTAATTACCTCTACAGCACGAGCATGTGCAATTTGTACATTAATATTTAATTGTACGAACATCTCTGCTTTAGACATTCCATCAGGTAAATAAGCTCCTGCCACCAGATCACTTTGACAATAAGCTAAATTAATTTCATTATATGTCAGCCAGTATTTAACTTTTTCCTTTCAGTCTAGAAACTACCGCTTCAACATGGCGAGCATAAAAGTTAATTACTTCTTTGTTCATAAACCCATTATAGTTTTTTAACAGATAATCCGGCATATCAAAATGAACTAAAGATACTACTGGTTCAATTCCTTTTGATAAAAGATAGTCGACCATCTTTTTCATAATAAGCTAACCCTGCTTCATTAGGACTTTCTTCATTACCAAGCGGGTGAATCCTTGACCATACTACTGAAAAGCGATATGCTTTATATCCCATTTGAGCCATGTAATCAATATCTTCTTGATAATGATGATAATGATCAGTAGCTACTTTTTGTATCACAAAACAT
>ENA-OQAB01001355-OQAB01001355.1-human-gut-metagenome-genome-assembly--contig:-NODE-1355-length-11639-cov-4.191800_pt1 | contig 11639 bp, 4 predicted proteins | sample MGYA00242490_ERZ504517 | MGnify/ENA primary metagenome ERZ504517 (study PRJEB26092, sample SAMD00036298) | human gut metagenome | host: Homo sapiens | study: EMG produced TPA metagenomics assembly of...
GGTGGAAAATGCAATCCGACATGGAATTTATGAGAGAGGAAGCATCGGAGGCATGGTTATCATTCGTTCCTGTCGAGAGGCAGACGAGATTGTCATACAGGTAGAGGACAACGGAGTCGGTTTTGATGTGGATAAGATCCGATGGGAGATCCAAACGAAAGAACGAGATTCTACCGGACTGCAGAGTTTGATTTTCCGGTTTGAAAAATTAATGAATGCAAAAGTGCAGGTAGAAAGTATCGTAGGAGAAGGAACGAAAATTACCGTTAGAATTCCGGTGAAAGGAGAAATAAGCAGTGAGAGCAATTATCGTAGATGATGAGCAGATTATGTTGAGAAGTTTTATGCGTTTGAGCAAAGGGATTTCTAATTTGAATGTGATAGCCCAGTTTGAGAACCCGGAGGAAGCACTTTTATTTGTACAGGAAAATGCGGTGGAATTAGCATTTCTAGATATCAAAATGCCGGGGATGAACGGGATAGAACTGGCAGTGAAGATTCGAGAGATTTGTCCGAGTATTTTAATCGTGTTTATTTCCGCTTACGATGAGTATATTCGTGATTCTAATTTAATTGGTGGAGATTATTATATTGTAAAGCCATATAAAAAAGAAACAATAGAGATGATGATGCAGAAAATGCAAATCCTTTCGAAGAGTCTGCACAAAGAAATCTATATACAGATGTTTGGAAGATTTAATGTTTTGAAAAATGGGGTTCCGATCGCGCTGCGAGGAAAGGCGAAGGAAATACTCGCATTGGTTGCTACGCGTTGTGGAAAAGAGATCAGCAATGAAGAAATTTACAGTGTAATCTGGGAAGGAAGAGAATATAGCAATGTAAAAATGAAGGTTTACTATAATGCCTTAAAAAGGTTAAAGGAAATATTGGAAGCAGAAGGACTTTCCGACTTGTTATTGTCAACACCGAGAGGACAGATGTTGAATACAGATATTGTAGAGTGCGATTATTATGCATGGAAGAATCATAAAGTACAAGAAAAAGATAAATTCGAGGGAGAATTTCTATCGGAATATTCCTGGGGAGAGTATATTCTTGCAGAGATTCTTAGTATGGGATAGCTGCAAAGATCCGTCAGATCTGAAAAGGATTTGACGGATCTTTTGCGTTGGTGAGACGTTGGTAGGAAGATGGTAGAATGGTGCAATGATGGGAATATGCATGAAGCTTTTGCGGAAGTGTTCAGTGAAAGTTGGAAACTGATTTTTTACCAGTTCATTACAAAAAATATATATCAGAAGGAGAAGAGTGTGGGGAAGAAAAAAAGTAAACAAATATTTGAGCGGAGCATAGGGAAAAAGGCAATCGCATGGGTATTGGTTTTCTCTATCTTTTTTCAGACGTTGACGGTTTCTGCACAGGAGGTATTCGAAGAATCACCCAATCCGATTCTCGAAGAAACAGAGACAGAAGTGGAAGAGAATACAGGGCAGCCGGAGCAGATACCAGAGGAGCAACAGAATGTTACAGACTTATATGAGAATGGTGTGATAAAAATCTACCATAGCAGACAACTTGAGGCAATCGGGACAGGAGCACCTGTAAGAATTTATGATATGCAGGAAGAGCAGTTTGGCACAGGGGAAGAAGTGCTTTCGGAAGGACAGGTTCTCACTTATGCACCAGATGCCAGATACATGTTGATGAATGAAATTTCTTTGTCTTCGGAAAATATATGGATGTTGCCGGAAGGATTTACCGGGACATTTACAGAAACTCCGAAAGAAGATGCAATCTTATATGAAAAAGAAAGTGATACGGTTTATGTGTACAATAACTATCAGCTTCGTCTGATCGCTTCGGAAAATTCTGCAGTGGAACCGATCATGTCCAATGATATGATGCCTGAAAAAGTGGGTATGGGACAGCTTTTGTACAAAGATGGGATCCCGGCAGGGGAAAGCCCGGAGGAGGCACAAGAATATCTGACATACAGCAAAGAACATCACTATGTGTTAAGTCCATCCTTTACGGAGCAGATGCCGGAGCTTTTGGCGGAGAAGTATGTAGAAGGTGCAGCATATCCGTTACAAGGCGAAAAGCCAGATGGAAGAACAAAACCAGGGCAGCTTTATGAGGAAATTGATGGAAAGAAATATATTTTGATTGGAAATGAGTCACAACTTCAGGCAATTGGAAGTGGTACCCATGTGACTCCAAGGCTTTATGTTTATACTCCGGCTGGATTAGTCGGAGGGCTTTTGGGAAAAGATCCGACATATGTACCATATTATCCGGGTGATGCCGATTTGGGATTGGAGATGGTGGCACCGGAAGGAGGAACAACACACTTAGAAGTGTTTCATAAGGTTCCAGACAAAGTAATCAAGGATAAGTACACATATTATGAAAAAAATGATATGTATCAGTTGGCAGACGTCAACTTGTACGATAATAATATTTTAGATGGTATTTTGAATTTGGTTGGAGGACTTTTAGGAAGTGTTCTTTTAGGGAAAAGTAGAATTTGTGGAGTGGATGATACGGGGCGACCTAATGATGATACTGCTGGTATTACAAAGCTAAGGGCGGAATATGGTGATTTAAAATATTCAGCGGATGCAAATTATATTATTTTTCGTGATATTGATTTGAGTGCGAATGGAGAAAATTCAGATAAAAAAGATGGAAGTTGGACGCCGATTCATTTATCTGGAAAAATGGAAGGACGGCTGAATATGCAGCCAGGTGTCGTACCAACGATTCGAAATGTCAAGGTGGACCAGAGTGGTCTTCTCAATATGAAGACCACAAGTGGCATCGGTTTCTTCGGAACTATCTCGAATAAGTTGGATGAAAACACACTTGGTTCTGCGGGAACAGCAGTTGTGAAAAATATTCATCTAGAACAGGTAGATGTGAATAATATGTCCACAGAAGTAGATAACAACATAGATTCTTTAGTGGAAGGTTTGCTTGGCCTGTTGGGAGAAGTCCTCGGAGTTGTAGGTGATTTACTTGATGGCATACTTAGCGGTCTTCTGCCAATTTTGGGAAATTTGAAATTGGGAGATGTACTCAGAGATCTTCTGACATTGAAGCAGAAAAGCCCAGATCTATTTGCAACAGGAAGTTTTGCAGGCAGGATTGTGGGAGATGTCCACATTGAAAATTGTACGGTAGATCAGGCATCCGTTACTAGTGCAAAAGGGATCTCCGGTGGTTTTGTTGGATTTACGGAAGGTGTGGAAATGTACGAAGGGTTATCCGGCATATTAGGAACGGTGGTAAAAGTATTGGCTACGCTTTTAAATATTATTCCGGGGGTTGGACTGGGTGATTTGATTACTGTGTTATTACAAAATGATGTTCCTTTAGGAAATCTGATTCCGACAGGATATCATAATCCAGTGATTACAGGGTGTAGTGTTACTTTAAAAACAGGAACAATTGGAAATGCGGCTCAGGACTACAATGGTGGTTTTGTCGGAATTCAGACAGGGACAAAAATTTCAAATGCGACTGTTTCAGGTCTGACAACCGTGCAGGCGAAAAATGGTGCCGGTGGTTTTGCGGGATTGGAACGAGATGCCATTATCAAGGGGCTTTTAAACGATGCAGGAATTACATTGTACGAGATTGATGCAAAATCAGGACAGGAAAACTGTACAGTCAACAGTGAGGGACTTAAAATTGAGGCAACGGAATCTTATGCTGGTGGATTTAATGGAGCTATGGCAAACAGTATAAGCAGTGCTTCGTTGGTATCAGGTCTTTCGAGTGTAAAGGCGAAGAAATATGCCGGAGGTTTTGCTGGAAGAGCAACCGTAGGATTTGGGACAACCCTTGGCGGTGAGGATGAGAAGAAACCAACTTTGGTAGATTCTGTTTCTAAGCTTTTAGGACAGATTCTGACAAATGGTACGGAAGAACAGAAAAATCAACTTCTCACATTAGCAGGTGTGATGCCATCAAAAATACACGGATGTACAGTAGCGGGAAAGACTCTTATAGTTGAGAGTGGCGGAGACTATGCCGGAGGAATGGTTGGTCAAGGAGACGGCGTGAAGATTACTGCGGAAGGAATGGCTTTCGGTGGAAGTGTTACCGGCTTACAAGAGGTGACAGCAAAGAGATATGCCGGAGGTGTTGCCGGAAGTGTTGTGACGGCAGATGCGATCGGTGTGTTAAATAATACTCTTGGTGTAGGGCAGTTTATCCCATTTGAACTGATGCAGATGTCTGTCGAGGGAACTGAGTGGAAAGTAACGGCTACTGAAAAATATGCTGCAGGAGCTTGTGGACTGATGCTTGGGGGAACAGCTGATACTGTAAAGATAAGTGGAATTCAGAGTGTTCAGTCAGGAAACTATACGGGAGGTTTTGCAGGAAGAACTGGAGCGGGAAGCCTTGCATCAGCTGGAGGGTTGGACGTTCTTGGACTTGTGAAACTCAATAATGTCTTGTCTCTTGCAGATGGGATACAGGTTACGATAAAGAATTGTGAGACCGTGGGCGCTGACAGTGGATGCAAAATTATTTCCGAAGGAACGGCAGTCTTGACGGATGGTGAAGATTTCACTGCCGGGGGCTTTATCGGAGAATCTGTAGCTTCGATAGTCGAGGTTTCCCATGTCAAAAATCTACAATCTGTTATTGCAAAACATGATCATACAAAAAGTAGTTATGCCGGAGGATTTATCGGTCGTTCCCATACCGGAGGACTGGCGGGGCTTGCAGAGAAGGATGCAGATGGGAACCTGAAGCTTCCAGGAATTTTAGAAGTGGATTCTTTATTGAATTTAGTACCGTATCTGCTTCCGAAATATACAAATACAACTGTGACATTCTTATCCAACGAAAAGAATCCGCAGGTGGAAGGACAGCTTGCCGGAGGTTATGCAGGAGCGATGCAAAGTGGGCAGGTAGATAACAGTACTAGCCCGGAAGCCTATGTGGTATATGGTCTGGGAGAAGGTGAAGGGGGAATCTCATGCCGGGGGTTTTGCAGGAAAGATTGATGCCGGCGCAGCCGCTTCCTCAGATGGATTAAATCTGCTTGGAGGAATTTTGAAATCTTGATATCAGTCAGTTGCTTCAGGTATTAAATGTCTATATACCGATGTCCAATCCGCAGGTGTGAAGTCTGCAGAGCATGGATTTACAGTGGAAGCGACAGACACCGACAGCAGTGCCGGAGGGTACCTTGGCTATGGCGGCGGTGTGCAGATTAAAGATTCCGATGTCACTTCCTTAAAGCATACGAAGGTGATTCCGCCGGGCGACAGTCTGGAATCTGTAAATGGTGAAAGTTACTTTGGAGCGAATTCACAATATGCAGTCAAAGGTGGAAAATATGCCGGAGGCTATGCAGGATGTGTAGATATTGATTCGGCAGCAGCAGTTGGAGGTGGCTTAAAGCTTCTTGGAAATATTCAGTTGAGTAATGTGCTGGAAGCTTTGGATGTGGTCGCATCGACGATTGAAAACTCTGACGTCAACGGCTGTGTGGGTGGTTATTCAGTATTGGCAGATGGCAGCGATAAAAACAATCAAAATCTTGGAAAAGCGGGAGGCTTTATCGGAGAAATGTCCGGTACGATCATTAAAAATAGTGATGCGAATCTATTTGCCTATGTAATCGGACGTGAAGCATCCGGAGGCTATGCCGGTATGATGGAACCGGGAAATGTTGCATCTGTATTAGAAAACACCAGTATTCTAGATGGCCTTTTAAATGTAACAGACAGCCTTGCAAATGTGGTGCAGTCCTTTATTCCGATTATAGAAGATAGCCAGACGAGCAGTGTTCCTTGTGGTGGTGCAGTCCGCGCAGAAGGATTTACAGATAACCAATGCGTGAGAGGGCTGGCTGGTGGCTACGTTGGCTACAATCACGGAGGAAGAATTGAAGGATATGCGGCAGAAGCAAACGGCAAAGAATGCGCCGCTATCCGTATTCGTTCTGTATACGGCGGTGAATTTGCCGGAGGATTTACCGGATTAATGGAAACAGCAGACTTAGCAGGAACTGGAAATCTGGAACTCTTGTTTGGACTTTTAGAGGTAAGCAATGTCTTAAGTCTTTTAGGTGCTGTTTATCCGACCGAAACAAATACGGCCGTCTACGGACCACTTCGAAAGGTAGATTTAGATACTTGGAACAAGTGGGCAGAGGCTGTCGGAAGCGATGGCGTTTATGGAGATCAGTTCCCGAGTACGCCGGTTGGTACCGAGGGTGAGTTACAGGAATTGATTAAGGAATACGCATATGGATATAATGCTAAAGCGGGAAGAACAAACGTTGGAACGAGGGACATGGAGGCTGGAGTGGCCGGAGGATATGTGGGCCGGATGAAAGCCGGAGTAGTTACCAATGCGCATGCGTGGGATGCAAAATCTGTGATTGCATACAAGAGTGCCGGAGGCTTTGCAGGAGAAATGACAACCGGAGGTGTTGCCGAGGTTGGAAAGGTTTCTCTGATCGGCCTTCCGATTACAAATGCGGTCAGTGCAGTACAAACTTTTGTTCCGGTAATCAGAAATTCAGATATTACAGGTTTCCAGTCTGGAATGACGGTGAAGGCAACGGGAATCCCAGAAAAGGATTCCTCACTGAAGATAGAAAAAGTTGGTTATGCCGGAGGGTATGTCGGCCATATGATCGGCGGACAGATCTGGGGAAACTGGTCGGCGGGAAGCACTTACAGTGCAACGGATGCCGTGCCAGATCCAAACAATACTCGCTGTTTTGCGGCAAATGTAAGAAAGGTAGAGGGAACAAAGGCGGTAGGAGGCTTTGCGGGTCAGATTGATCCGGCAAGCGCGGCAGCATTGGATACAGCAAGTAGCAGTGGTCTGCTTGGCGGATTGCTTCAAGGTCTGCTCCAGGCACCGGGTGATTTGTTATCTGTACTCAATACAACTATCGCTACCATTCGAGGCGCAGATGTCAGTGCATGGGATGACTGGGGAATCATTATTAACGGTGCCTATGCAGACGGTTCAGGAAATACTGCTTACGCAACAGCAGCAGGTGGATTTGCCGGGGAAATCAATGGTGCTGTGATCGGAGAACTGAACAAGGCAGAGAGCGGTGTACATGTATCGAATATTAGAAGTGTGACCGGTGGAGAATATGCCGGAGGATTTTTTGGTCTGGCTGATGTATCTGCGGTAGCACAAATCAGTGAAGGTGGCAATACAAATATACTGGAATCCATTTTAACTCTTGGCGGAACGAGCGTGTTGGATGCATTTCGAACATTTATCTATGATTCTGATGTGTCAGGTGCTGCTGAGGTTGGTTTGGAAGTACAGGCAAGAGACAGCAAAAAGACAGAGTATAAAAATGATCCTGTGTACTCAGGATCAGCCGGAGGCTTTGGTGGTGCTTTACTTAACGGCTCTGTAAAAGATTCTGAAGTGACCAACCTTCGCAGAGTCAATGGAATGAATTATACCGGAGGATTTATCGGACATCTTGGAAAGAGCGGAACCGTAGATTTAGATAGCTTAGGGGCATTAGGAGAACTACTGAGTGCAGGCGCAGGTGTAATGGACATTTTCGGATCTCATGTAGATCGATGCAGTGTTTCCGGTATACCAGAAGGATTTACGGTACATAGCGACAATACGATAGAGAAACAAGACAAGTCAGAGATTGCCGGAGGATTTACCGGATATGCGAATCTAGGCAGAATGTCCGGTGATACAGTAGATGGATTAAGACAGGTAACAAGCGGTCAGATTGCCGGAGGATTTGCAGGAAAAACAAACTTTGCGTATCTTGCAGACATCAAGCTGGATTCGAAATTAGTTCAAGGTCTGGTAAGTGTAGTGAATCAGATTTTAAAGGCGCTCCAGTTGGATGAATTGCAAAAGGGGCAGGTAATCAAAATCGACTTGGGCATTATTGAAATCGATGCGCTATATGATGGGGAACTTGTATCTATCAATTTGTTTGGACTGGATATTAAGGTTGGTCTGGCAAAGGATAAGAGCCTTGCAACTCTTTATATTGGAGATAGTAAAATAGAGATCAACTGCTCCGAAAATGGCACGATTGATGAAGCATATCTAAAAAATGAAATTAATATTTCACTGATCAAGGCAAATCGGACAAAAATGGATTCCTGTACCGTAACCGGTGTGAAAGAAGGCTATGATGTATATGGCGGTGGCGCTGGAAATAACGCAAATGGTATAGGCGAATACGGAATTGCCGGAGGATTTGTAGGATGGAATAACGAAGGCTTGTTTGAGAATAACAATATGTATTTTGCAGACGTTATCCGTGGTGCAAAAGATCTAACAGGTCCATTTACCGGAAAGGCAAGTTTAAAATCTAACTGGGGATTTAATGACCTTGTAGGAATTGAAGGTCACGAAAATCGCTACAGAATTTACCGGAACGGTAATACCTCTTACGAAGATCTGCTTGGACAATCTAAGAACGAACTGCAGGAGCAGCATGAAACACTGGCTGGATGGAAAAATATCTATACGATTCGTCATATGACAGAAAATAAGGTAGTGAAGTTTAAGGATTTAAAAGATGCACTTATGGGCAATGGAAATGGCACAGCAACGGAACCTGCCAATGTCTATCAGGAAGACGGAGCTATGGCAGTGTTGATGGATAATACCCCGACGAATCCTACAGAACCGGAAGGTCAAGAGGCAGCGCCGGATATACAGGATCCGTGTAAGGACTTGATTGAACTTCGCATCCAAAAGGTTTGGAAACAGGATGAAGAAAAAGACCGTCCAAAAGAGATTGTCTTCCAGATTACAAGAACCTACGAAGTGGATGGAAAGACGATTCCAGATGAAACCTTCCATCAGGAAGTTATTTTGAAAAAAGAGGATGCACAAACTCCAGATATATGGGAAAAGGTTCTTTCCGGACCAGAATATACTGCATACCATGCGGGAACTGACGGAAAGAAATATTACTATACATACCATATCAGTGAAACAAAGGTTGACGGTTACACGACAGAAATTACTTATCCAAAGAACGACAAGTATCATTACAGCATTATAGTAACCAATAAGAAAAACTGGCTGGACAGCCTTCTTCCGGGAACCGGAGGATCTGGAACAGCTTGGATTTATGCGATAGGCGTTCTGCTTCTTTGCTTTGTGACAGTAACGGGATACAAAAAGAGGAAGAGCAAAAGAAGGCAGGGTAACTATAAATAATCATTTATACAAAGGAGAGAGAACCAATGAAAAAGTTAAAACGCGTGCTGGCAGTTTTACTGACAGCAATCATGACACTGGCAATGGCGACGACAGCCTTTGCAGCAGAAAATCAAGGAAGCTTGAAAGTTACAGTGAATCAGGGAAACACATTAAACGGGCAGACGATCAAAGTGTACAAATTATTTGATCTGACAGTGAGTGAATCACATTATGCTTACACAGTAAACGAGCAGTACAAAGAAATGATTGCGACTGCGTTAGGACAACCAGGTACTGCTACAAATGAAGAGTTGTATCAGGCAATTTCTAACTTAAAGGGAGAGGCTATTCAGAAATTCGCCGATGATTTTACAGCAGCAGCATTGACAAGCAATACTGGTGAAACAAAAACTTCGGGGAAATTAGGAGATGTTACAGAACACACATTTAATAATTTGGATTTTGGTTACTATCTTGTATACCAGACAGGAACAAAAGAGATACAGTCCTCCCTCGTATCAGTAAACAAACTGGAAGGTGCAGAAGTTAAATTAAAAGGTCAGGCACCAAGTATTGAGAAAACAGCAGATAAAGAAACCGTTGAGATTGGGGAGGTTGTGACCTATACAATTACAGGTGTGATTCCGGATACAACAGGATATAAACAGTATGCATACAAAATTCATGATACATTGACAGATGGTCTTGATTTTGTAAAAGATGCAAACGGAACAGTAGTGGATGATCCTAATAATTATCTGGTATCTGTACAGATTGGGGAAACACTGGCTACTGAACAGAAGGCTCAGTTAAGTGGAAATGGCAAGCGTACAATGTTGTTAGATTTATCCCAATGGATCAGGGACAATCAGGGAAGCAAAGGACAGACATTTACAGCAAAATACTACGCAAAAGTAAACTCAGCAGCTGTGGTGGAAACAAAGAACAGTGCTAAATTAGAATATGGGAACGATCCGGATAACACAACAATGACAACACCGTCAGAGGCGAAAACACCAACGTATCCAGTACAGATTCACAAATTTGCCAGAGGAGAGGAGCAAGGTTATCTTGCAGGTGCAACTTTCCGTCTTTACAAAACAGAACAGGATGCAAAAGCTAATACAAATGCAATTGCTGTAACAGGTTCTGACGGTAGCTATACGGTAGCTGAGGATCAGAAGAATACAAAAACTTATGATATGGTATCTGTTGGAAATGTAGTAACTGAAGGTATTAACCTGAAATTAAATGGTTTGAAAGCCGGAGATTACTGGTTGGTAGAGACAGAGGCGCCGGACGGATACAATGGTATTACAGCTCCGATTAAAATTACAATCGCAAAATCTGCGGATGGAGACGTGAATAACTGGACAATCAGCAGAGACAGCGAAAATGTAAGTGACAAAATTATCAAGATTGAAAATACTACAGGAACAATCCTTCCGGGAACTGGTGGAATGGGTACCATTCTGTTTACAGTGGTAGGTATTGCATTAGTACTGATTGTAGCAGCAAGCTTTGTAATCAGCAGAAGAAAACGTGCTTAATGATTTAGCATTTTGACACATCAGTGTGGGGACTGCCTGCGGGCAGTCTTCCCATGCTTTTATATAACAGCAGGGAGAATGGAATAAAGATGCGTAAAAAAAATGTGCAGAAGAAAAAATTTTATATCGGAGATATTTTTCGTATCATTGTGTTGCTTATTGCACTCTCCGTACTATTATATCCGACAGTCAGCAATTATCTCTATGAAAAAAATGGCGCAAGGGTGATTTCATATTATGATGAAAATGCTGTGCGGTTAAGTGAAAGTGAAAAACAAGCAATGCTGGAAGCGGCAAGGCAATATAATCGGGAACTTTTAGGAAACATAGAGCTGCTGGATCCATTTTCGCCATTGAAGAAAGAAGTAGATGCAAGATATCAAAGCCTTCTGAACACCAATGAAGCGGGAATGATGGGATACATCAGAATTCCTAAGATTGATGTAGAGTTGCCTATTTATCATGGAACCGAAGAGAGAATCCTGCAGTCGGGTGTTGGTCATTTTGAGGGAACATCTTTACCAGTGGGTGGAGAAAGTAGTCATACAGTTTTGACGGGGCATCGTGGGCTTCCGTCGAAACTTTTGTTTACAGACTTAGATCAGATGAAAGAGGGAGATATTTTTTACCTTAAGATTCTTGGAGAAACCTTTGCCTATAAAATCGATCAGATTCTTACGGTGTTGCCCGAGAATACAAAGGCACTGACGATTGAGCCGGGAAAGGACTATGCTACACTGGTAACCTGTACGCCATATGCAGTCAATACACACAGGCTTTTAGTCAGAGGGATTCGAATCCCGTATGAAGAGGCGGTTCGTCAGGTACCGGATGAAAAGATTACACCAACACTGCCGTTCCAGGTGAAAGTGTTACTGGCAGCAATCGGTGTGTTAGTGTTGATATTTATAGTCGTGGGGGCAAGGCACACAGGGGATA
>ENA-OQAB01001357-OQAB01001357.1-human-gut-metagenome-genome-assembly--contig:-NODE-1357-length-11632-cov-2.217123_pt1 | contig 11632 bp, 12 predicted proteins | sample MGYA00242490_ERZ504517 | MGnify/ENA primary metagenome ERZ504517 (study PRJEB26092, sample SAMD00036298) | human gut metagenome | host: Homo sapiens | study: EMG produced TPA metagenomics assembly of...
CGCCCATACTCCATTAACCTTTAAATGACCATAATGAAACCAACAATTCCCGTTAACAACTGCGTACCTAATGTAACGAAACACAAGTTCCCGAATCTAAATTCTAACGGTAAGCCGTGCCGTCTGCGAAATTCGTAAGTGATTGAATACAAAAACCAAACCTAGAACTCTAGCAAACCGATTCCAGCAATGGCGTACGATAAAAGTCTGCTATTAGCGGAAGCTGCTAAAAACAATACTACATACCAAAACAGACCTACAACTTATATTAAAATAAAAGCAAGTAGAATAATCAGTTTCTGTTCTATTTTGATTTTGTATTAGTGCGCTACCAAATCCGCTGTCAAGAAGAGTAGAAGCTACTGCTAAGAAAATGGCAGTCATTCCTATTATACCATAATCTTCTGGAGATAGAATCCTCGCAACTGCTATTCCTACAAGAAGACTAAGCACCTGACTACCAATTCTTTCCACCGAAGTCCAAAAAACACCGTTGACAGCTTTATCTTTCATAACGTAGTCGCCGCTATCCTAAATTTACTTTTTTCTCAAACCAAATACACGAAGCACCATCCCGCCCCCTGACTTTATAAACAAATATGTAGCTTTTAGAAAAGACATCTTCAGACCTGAAAGATATTTCTCGTAAGATTCATCTACATCTACCACCAAATTACCATGAAGACTCGCCCCCTTGATCGGTTTCATATAATCACCATATTCATGCTTCAACACTTCATGATATGCCAAAGGAACAGGCAATTCTATTCTCTCAAATGGTATCCAGACTGTTTCATCGAACCATTCTGTATTTCTCACATATCTAGGCAAATAAGTAAATTGAATACAACAATTCCTTGAATTTCTGTTAACAGAATAGTTACGATGAAGTTGTTCCATGTAAGAATAAAGTTCAATATCAGTCCACGAAGCCTTTTCCCCCAACTTTCGTTTAGCAGAAATGTATTTTATCAAATTCGGTATGGAAGAGAACCGTCTCAGAGGATAATTTCTTCCCCATAAATAATTTAGAATGCAGTTTCTCTGTTCTATAAGTTGTTCTCTTTCTTCTTTATCTTCAGGAAATTCCGTCAGCTACAAATATATCTATAAATATCCCCTGATGAATTTAACGCCGATTTCTCCTTCATATAACAATATCATAGCTGTATTGTCATAATCGCATCTGAGCATGCCCTCTATAATATCCTTTTTCAGTATAAGCACACTGAAAGAATATAGGTTTTTTAAATTCATCCGAAGCTATTTCTAAATAAACGGTCATAATCTTCTCTGAACATAAAAAAATCCATATCATCATCCCATGGAATAAATCCTTTATGCCGCACAGCTCCCAGCATCGTTCCACTTATTGCCCATATACGAAGATTATATTTTTTACATACCTCAAGAAGTGCCAATGTCATTTCTATCTGTATATTCCATACGTGTTTGCTTTGACGCGTAACCAAAAAACCACTCCGCATCTCTTCTTCAAGCGAATTTATATATTGTGTCATAAAAGTGTAAGTAAACGGCTATTATTTTAGATCATCACTTAATACTCCTTATTCATTGAATAAACTCATAGATATCTATTTAATAATAATCTCATAAAGAGACTTAATAGTAAATTCGCAAAGTTCCACAGGATTATTCTTCAGCCTAACGGGATTAACTGAATGGGAAAGAATTTCAATCTCCTCTGTCTTATTAATAGCAACCGGGTTTGTGATTTCCATTTCTGTCAATATTTGGCGAAACTTGACAACAGCTTGCTCCAAAGTTAAGCACCCCATAGCTTTAGAAATGTCAGCAAAGATGCCCCAAAGATATTCTTCACCGCGAGGTTCTAAACATTTGTTCATGTTCAACAACATATATTCCCATATTTCTGAAAGTCCTACTGCCACAGCATGACCATGAGGAAGTTTATATAGAGAAGTAATCTTATAACTGAAAGCATGTGCGGCCGTAGTTTGAGTTATGCAAATGGCACGACCAGCATAGTTAGCAGCCAACATGATCTGTTCAGCTGAAAAGTCTGTATTTTCAAAAATATACTCACGCCAATACTTTATGATTGTCTCAACAGCTATCTTGGAATAACGCTTGCTCTCGTCAGTGGAGTTCACAGACCACCAAGATTCAATACCTTGACAAAGAGCATCAAGCATAGTACATTTCTTCTGATAAACGGGAAGAGTCTTGAGCAACTTTGGTTCAAGAATGACGACATCAGGAATAATACTTTTGTGCATCACGCTCTGTTTCTTACCATCATTGATAAATAACGGCATAGCAGGTAGATTCAGACCCTGCAACCTGCCCGTAGTAGGAATGGCAATCAGTTTCACGCCAGTATCTTTGTACTCTTGCTGCAAATAGGGCTTATCTTTTGACATTTGACAATATAGCTTTACACATTTAGCCACGTCCATTGAGCTACCACCACCAATAGCAAGAATTGTGTCGCATTGAGTAATCTGGAAAAGGTCTACCCCCCTACAGATATCTTCATAAAGAGGATTAGAAGTAAACTGATCAAACACCATGAAGGGAGTACCAATATGTTCTATCTTATCCTTAATACCAAGATAAGGAAAGCTACTACCACAAACTAATAGCACCTTGGTAGAACCTTTGAGAGCTTCATTAAGATAATCAATTCCTTGATATATTATTTGCATATTATATAAATCTAACTCCTTAAAAAAGTCATCAGAGCTTCCTTATTCTGAATAGGTGTAGTAGTGGGACGACCTAAATCCTTGCGATTGCCCTGCTTGACACATGCCTGCAAGAAAATTGGTCCTTCTTGGACTTTGATTTCACCAATCAATTCTTGTAGCCCCTCCTTTGTATCGACATTATAAACATGTTTATACCCCATAGCTTTAGCTATAGCAGGTATATCAATCTTCAAACCTACAGTAGGCTGACCTCCGACCGAGTCGTGAGCACCATTATTAAAAACTACATGAACATAGTTCTGAGGCGCTTTATTAGCCACAATAGCCATACTACCCATATGCATAATAGAAGCTCCATCACCATCAAAACACCACACTTTGCGATCTTGCTTCTCTAAAGCTATGCCTAAAGCTATTTGAGAGGCATGTCCCATAGCCCCTACTGTCAAAAAATCGCGCTCATGTCCTTGATTCATAGCAGTACGGTACTCGAAGAGTTCACGACTTATCATACCTGTAGTAGATATAATAGTATCAGCTTCACCAAGTGCTGCTACAACTGTTTGAATAGCCTCTTCACGAGACATCGTAAAATTATTTCTCTCTACATTTTGAAGAGTATAGGCATTAAAGGTGTCTTTTTCAATGATAAGGGCATAGACCTCATTCCGTTTAACCGCCTCTACAGCTTTTAATATTTGCTTTGCAGCCTTGTTTTCTTCTTTTGAAAGCACATCATAGTTCACTCCCATAATATTAAGCAATCCGGTTGTCACCTTGCCCTGTTTTACATGTTGTGGTTCATCTTGCACCCCAGGACAACCACGCCAACCAATCAGAAGAAGAATCGGTATATTATAGACTTCCTTATCTACTAGTGAAGCCAATGGATTTATGGCATTTCCCTCACCAGAGTTCTGCATGTATACAACACCTACCTTTCCTGTGGCTAAATGATAACCAGCCGCAAGAGCAACAGCAGCACCTTCATTAGCAGTTATAATGTTGTGCCTAGCATCCATATTGTCGGCTATGTATCCACAGATACTCTTCAGTAGCGAATCCGGTACACCTGCAAAATAGTCAATACCATACCTATCCAATTCGTCTATAAAAAATTTCGGACTAATCATTATATTATTTTATTTATGTGTACTAGGGATGAGTTCAAGAATCTCTTTGATAGGCATGCAGTATTCTGCAGAAGCCTCTTTTGAACGACCATGTGTCAAGATAGACTTGGCACAATTCATCATTGCTGGATAAGATGCACGAAGCATGTGATTTGCATATATTACCACATTTATTCCCCATGAAGCCAACTCCTCCTCTGTAAACTGATTATAGGTTGTCGGAACAACCACAATGGGTATATCCGCATATCTTGCACGAAATTTTTTTACAGAATTCCTTGATATCCTCACCTGTTTTTTCCTTTGAATGAATCATGATACCATTCAACACCAGCCTCCACATAAGCAAAGCAACGCTCAATAGCATCAGACATTGGCTTACCTGCAATAAGCGATTCACAACGTGCTATAATCATAAAGTCTTCAGTAATCTGAGCATTTTTGCCCGCCTTAATCTTTGCTGTAAATCCTTCGATAGTATCCTGTGTCTGAATAGCGTCTGTACCGAATAGTGAATTTTGCTTTAATCCCACTTTATCCTCAATGATAACAGCAGAAACTCCCAGACGTTCTAAAGTGCGAACAGTGAAAACAAAATGCTCTAATTTTCCACCAGTATCACCATCATAAATAAACGGTTTTGTAGTTACTTCGAGAGCATCGTTAAGACCATGAAGCCGTGTCGTCAAGTCGACAGCCTCTATATCCGGTTTACCCTTTGAGGTAGAATCGGTCAATGAAGATGCCCACATACCGTCGAACTCACGCTTCACATTATTAATTTCAATGCAAGCATTTTCCGCAATAAGACCAGTAAGTCCTGAATGACTTTCAAGAATACGTACAATAGGCTTAGCAGCAATCAGCCGGCGAAGTCTTTTCATTCGGACTTCAGGGGTTGTACCTATCTCTTTCAGATGTTGGTTAAGCAATGAAGAAGAAATACCTTGAGTATAAGGAATATCTATAACCTTACCTCCCCATTGTGAAATGCAATCGATAACATGCTGACGCGTCTTCTGCTGAACCCCCTCTTTCCAATCATCACCGTGAAGAACATAATTTGGACGGATTTTCTCCAAATTCGGTACATAATCAAGAGTAGTCTGAGGTATGACTTCATCCACCCCTTTCAGATTCTCAACAATAAGTGAACGTTGTTCAAATGACAGATAAGGCAACCGCTTGTAACTAGCTATTGCCGAATCCGTTAATACCCCTACCACAACACGACCAAGCTTATTTGCCTCATGAATTATGTTGAGATGCCCCGGGTGAATTATGTCAGCACTCATACCGACATAAACAGTTTTTATCTTATCCATATTATTGAATTATAATACTATATAGACAGTTTTTTTATATTTAATCACATAAAAATACACCTTCAAAAATTAGATATATTAACATATGCCTTCATTTAAAATGGCTTAAAGCTTTTGTTACTATTTGATGCATATCATAATATCTATATTCTGCCAATCGACCTCCAAAAATCACATTGTTATCCTGATCAGCCAGTTTCTTATATTTAAGATAAAGCGAATTATTCTTTTCGTCATTTACTGGATAATAAGGTTCGCTCCCTTCTTTCCATTCTGAACTGTATTCCTTCGAGATAACAGTTTTAGAACAAGCCTCAATGTCCGCCCCGAACATTTCAAAATGCTTATGCTCAATGACACGTGTATAGGGAATTTCTTTTTCTGTATAATTAATTACTGCATTACCCTGATAGTTGGACATATTTAATAGCTCCGTTTCAAAATTTACTGTACGATATTCCAACTTCCCGAATCTATATCTATAAAACTCATCTATTGCTCCTGTAAATACTATCCTATCTGAAATTTCTTCCAACTCATTCCGGTGAGCAAAGAAATCATAGTTTAGTTTGGTATCTATACCTTCCAGCAAGCGCTCTATCAGTACATTGTATCCACCGATAGGAATTCCCTGATATTTATCGTTAAAATAGTTGTTATCAAAAATAAAACGTACAGGAAGTCGTTTGATGATGAATGCGGGAAGATCGCTACATTTGCGTCCCCACTGTTTTTCTGTATAACCCTTAATCAGCGATTCATAAATATCCTTTCCGATAAGTAACTGTGCCTGCTCTTCCAAGTTGCGAGGTTCAATAACACCTTGTTCTTTCATGAGAGCAATCGCCTCTGCCTTCTGTTCTTCAATCTTTGCCCTTGCTTCAGCAGGAGTAGTGATTCCCCACATCTGATAGAAAGTATTCATATTGAAAGGTAAATTATACAGCTTTCCTTTATAGCTAGCTATCGGTGAATTGGTATAGCGATTGAATTCCACAATGGAATTTACAAAATCCCACACTACTTTATTGGAAGTATGAAAAATGTGTGCTCCATATTTATGAACATTAATACCTTCTATGTTTTCACAATAAATATTCCCACCCAAATGAGAACGGCGATCAATAACTAAACACTTTTTACCTTGTAGTTTTGCTTTATAGGCGAATACGGAACCAAAAAGTCCGGCACCTACTATTAAGAAATCGTAATGATTCATGACATTTCTAATTTTATTTCTATATTACGAAATACATTTAAATTCGTTAATATCCCCTCTTCTAATACGCATTCTTCTCCCCCACAATCACATTCGCCACAGTCTTATAAATGATATATATGTCAAGCAGCATTGTCCAGTGCTCCATATACCAGATATCAGCCTTAACACGTTCCTCCATCTGTGATAATTCCCTCGTTTCACCACGAAAAACCATGCGTTTGAGCCCAACCGGTCACTCCAGGTTTTATAAAGTGCCGCACCATATATTTATCAATCAAACGGGCATAAATCTCCGTATGGGCTAACATGTGTGGACGGGGACCAACTACCGACATATCACCCTTAAAGACATTGATAAACTGAGGAAGTTCGTCAATATTAGAACGACGGAGGAAATCTCCAAATCTTGTTTTACGGGGATCATCAGCCGTAGCCTGTTTACTGTCGGCTTCATCATTCACTTTCATCGAACGGAATTTATAACACACAAAATCCACACCATTCAAACCCGTACGCATTTGCTTAAAGAATACAGGACCGGGAGAAGTCAATTTTATAATACTTCCCACTATGAGATAAACAAAAGGAAAAATAGTAACCAGAAAAAGACCTGAGATAACAATATCAAATATTCGCTTCAATATCCGATTTTCCATTTTTACCCAAAGGCTCATAACGCAGATTCAAGATAGGCATATTGCCAACCATACTGTGCCAGATACGACGAGGAAAACCTTTTCATACATTAGGAACACCATGAAAATAAAGCAAATGGTTTTTCACAATGATTCATAATAGAAAAAATTATAGCGCCCCTCCTCCATCGACAGAGAACAAAAAACATGTTTGATTCCCGGATGTACGGACATAAAGTCTGAAAAACCGTCGGGATTACCCAGATAGGAACATTGGGAGGAAAAGGCTTCATTCGGTTTTATATCAAAATAACCCACAACCTCATATAGGGAAGAGGCTAAAGAACTCTCCATCTCCTCATACAACACCTGCATATTATTGCCTCCACCTATAAAAACAGCATAACGTCTATGCTTGCCTTTAGCACAATAGACTATCAGGAAATGACGGATAATAATGCGATAAAATGCTTAGAATAACAAAGAGGAAAGAGAAATAGGCAACAAAGAAAAGAGGAGAATAGATAGAGATTCCACTAAAAGTCATGATACATGCCCAAAAGATGAAAAAAGCTATAATATTCTTCAACACACGCAATACAAGTTGGTCGGGACGAATTCCCCGACTATCCCAAACCCTCCCACGAGAACCGGAACAGGCCAGATAGCAGAGGCTTAACGAAGTCATCATCCAGGAGACTCTACAAGAAAAAGGTAAAGAAACAAAAGCTTCCTCCCAAAAGAAAAGGAGAAAGAACAATACCAGATTCAGAATGATCAGGTCTCCCAGAACTGCTACAAATTCTATAAATTTATTGATTTGACTGGTGGTTGATACCATATCACATTAAAGATTGATTTTAGGCACATACTTCTTTGAACTTATTCAGAAAATCTTTTCCGAATAAATTCCAAAAGATAACAATACAAACTGATAGGAAAATAAAAGCTAAAACATATACCTTTCTACTGGTTCCCGAAGGTTCCAAGGGGACAACAGCAGGTTCTACAACAGCAAATACAGGTTTCTCCTCCTGAACTTTAGCTCTGGCAACCTGAAGCTGACCGGCAACCTGACTATATACCTGGTAAGCAAGGTTCATATCATTCTGTAAACGTTCCTGTTCGGCACGAACACTCTGCAAAATCAGGTTATCATGAGAATCCTGATAATCGGCATATTTCTTCTGCGCTTCGTAATATTCCTGCTGACGTTCTTTAAATAATTTCCCCAAATAGAGACAATCCTCTTTAAATTTGGAGGTACGATAGTCTATGATATATTCCTGCAACTTTTTTACCACAGAATCAGCTACGACTGCAGCAACTTTAGAATCCTGAAAAGTTGCAGTAACGGAAGTCATTGAGGTTTTCTTATCCACAGAAGCAGTGAGCTTTTCCTTTAGAGTTTCAATTTTTTCCGTTTCCTTCTTTGAAAGCTCAATTATACCCTGACTTGTTTTATCAAATGTAATTTCATCTTCCTCAGTAAACAAGGACTTTACTCCACCAATTACCATGCCCGGAAACCCGATTACATAACTCCACCAAGGAGATGTTTCTTCATCTAAATAAGTGTTCAATGACATGACTTTATTCTTTGTTACCGGTATCTCCATTGCAGAAAGCTCCAGTAAAAAAGGAGTAGAAGAAACAATATCAGCAGATAAGGAAGCATTTAAGGCATCAGTACCATCTCCCATAGTAACTCCACTTCCTAAAAAGGAAGCAGCCAAACCGGATAAACCACCACCTTTGTTATTACCCATTTCCGGAGAAAGGGTAACTTCAACCGTATACTGCTTAGGGATACTTATGGCAACAATAATCCCAATTATCAGTCCAATACCGGCAGCTTTATAGATCTTCTTACGAATACCTATAACCTTACGAAGAAGATCCATCAAATCAATTTCGATCTCCTCATCATTGTGATTATTATGCAACTGTTTTGTTTCCTTCTCAGATGTTTGTTCCATCAAAGTAGACATAAATAAAGGTATTCGTTATTTCTTGATTAAATTAGCAATAGAGGCAACCATCATACCCAAAGTACTGAATGTAGTAGCATAACTTAAAATATTTCCCATATTGGTCTTCTTCTTAGCCTTACTAGGCACAATAATCTCACACCCCGGCTCAATCTGTTTCTTACCACTACCCTTAACCTTCGTCACCTGACCATTCATGTAAACGATGAATTTCTTACTCTTCCTTGCATTATCAGAATAGCCACCGGCCTGATTCAGGTAATAATCCACATCCTTTCCCTTCATATAAGAAACCGTATTGGGAACCATGACAGCACCATTGATAGTTACAGTATTAGTATTCTTAGGTATAAAGACCACATCACCTTCACGTAGGACAAGGTCGGCACTACCCTTAGGATTAGTCAAAGCCTTCTCCAGATCAATACCTACCGTAAAGGTATCCTCAACACCAATACCCAAAGAGTCAATCATGGCTTCACCCAATTGCCTGCTCATCAGGCGAATCACATCACCCATACGTTTCTTCTCACCGGCACTTGCCACACGGGTCAGCTTTGCACCACGAAGATAAGCAAGACTCGTAGGGCCACCCGCTTTATTCACCAGATCGGAAAGACGTTCCTCACGGTTGGTCATGGCATAATTTCCTCCGAAAAGGATTTCACCATCAATGACTACATTCTGTTGCGCCTGATAACCCGGACTGCGACGGACATAAACTTCGTCATAAGGCTGAAGGATAAAACCGGGCTGACCGTCGATGACAAAACCATCCTTTAAAGAGAAGGTATACATCTGACCGATAGTATCATTATCCGCGGTACTACGGGGATTCTTGATTCGTCTCGACACATCAATGCGGACAGTGGAGGCGGCTTCTTTCAAGCCACCGGCCTGGATGATCAGATCCTCAAGTGTCATGTTATCAGCATAGGGATAGGAATCCGGTTGGGCGACCTCACCGTGAACTGTGACATTGCCACGGTCTTCCAGATCGTGAATGCTCGGAATGTAAAGGATATCATTCTTCATCAGGGCGAGGTTCGGGGAAGTACCGTTCATGATAGACTTGATGTCTATCTGAACAACTTCACTGGTCAGGTCCTCACGCTGGCGATAAAGGACGGCACGATTCAGGAAAGCGTCACCGGTCAGGCCCTGGGCTTCATGGACAAGTTCGCGGATCGTATTCAGTTTACCGCTGAGCTGGTAGATGCCGGGACGATAGACAGCGCCACGGATTTCCAGTTTGTTTGTGAAGCGGTTAAGGATGGCTTCGGCTGTTACGACGTCACCGTTACGCATTGTGTAGATGCTGTAGTCCATATCCTTGACCGTGTTGACCTCATATTCCTCACCATTCTGACGGACAACACGCAATGAACGGGTGTAGGCATCGGCTTCAAAGCCGCCGGCATATTTGATTAAAGTGGCAAGGTTCTCGTCTTTCTTCATTTCGAAACGCATAGGGCGTTTTACCTTGCCGCTGATCTTTACCAAGACATCGTAGGCGGGGACGATAACCACGTCACCTTCCTGAAGGCGGATGTCATCCTGTGTGTTGCCTTTCATGATAAATTCGTAAACATCGATGGTGGCGATATTCTTTCCGTTGCGTACCAACTGAACGTTTCGGAGGCTGCCGATATCACTCACGCCGCCTGCACGGTAAAGCGCATGGAAGACGTAGAGAAGGAAGAAAGGGCGTAGGTACCCGGCTGCACGACCTCTCCCATCACATTGATCTGAATAGTACGGATATTACCCAAAGTCAGACGGATGTCGGAAGTAGGGTCGGTAGTATTGTTCAGACCGTTATAGATCTTATTCAGGGCGCCCTTCAGATAGTCGTTGGCGGCGGAGACTGTCATACCGCTAAGGTTGACAGGCCCGATCTTCTGAATATTGATGGTGCCTTCAGGAGAGATCTGCTGGCGGATCGTGTTCTGGCTGGCACCCCAGATATCGATGATGACTTCATCACCGGGACCCAGACGGTAATTGGCAGGAGTGGCAAGGTTGACACTAGGCTCGAACGTCAGGTTGCGGGTATTGAAGATGTTGCGCCCGAAAACCTGATCCTCACGGGCCAAATCTTCCGTAGTCGGATGATCCTCCAGCATGTCGGAAGTATTCTCCTTAGTCTCTTCACGAAGGCGGGACTCGTTGATATCCGTACCCGTGGATTGGGAGGTGTTTACATTGTTCTGCTGCTCATAGAGCTGCTTCACACGCATAGCCTGTTCCTTGGTCACACCTTTACGCGCAAGCTCGGAAGCAAGCTGTTTCTGTTCCTTGCCTTGCCGGATGCCGTCCTTTACATATTCCAGTACCTGTGAGTCACTCATGGACTGGGCCATAAGCGAGCCACTTCCCAGCATAGAACAAAAAAGTAGAATGCTAAAAAGTCGTTGTATTTTCATTGACAAATAAAAAAGTTAGTTGGTTTCACACAGTTCCTGCATACCGTGACAGACCGCAGACAACTGTTGTTTAAGAAGAGAAGGGGGAAGAACATCAAGGAGGGTCAGAGAACGCTGCAAGACAGACCGTTTTCTATCCTCGTCTTCCGGATTGGCGTACATCGACACATTATATCCCTGAAGGATGGCCAAACACAGGGTAGCATC
>ENA-OQAB01001359-OQAB01001359.1-human-gut-metagenome-genome-assembly--contig:-NODE-1359-length-11615-cov-3.050052_pt1 | contig 11615 bp, 15 predicted proteins | sample MGYA00242490_ERZ504517 | MGnify/ENA primary metagenome ERZ504517 (study PRJEB26092, sample SAMD00036298) | human gut metagenome | host: Homo sapiens | study: EMG produced TPA metagenomics assembly of...
CAAGCGCGAAGATGATCCGGTCTTTGAGGTTCTCCGGCACGTCGCCGCGCATGATGCGGATCGCGAGCCCCTCGGCGATCGCCGTCTTGCCGACGCCCGGTTCGCCGATGAGGACGGGGTTGTTCTTCGTCTGCGGCTGAGGATGCGGATGGTGCGCGGATCTCTTCGTCGCGTCCGATGACGGGATCAAGCTTGTTCTCGCGCGCTGCCTTCACAAGGTCGCGCCATATTTCTCAAGGGCGTCGTAGGTGTCCTCCGGATTGTCGCGGTGACGCGCTGGTTGCCGCGGACCTCGGATAGGGTCTTGAGGAATTTGTCGGGAGTTATTCCGAAGGTATCAAAGATCCTGCCGAGCGGGCTTCCTTTTGTCTCGTAAAGTATCGCGAGGAAGAGATGCTCGACGGAGATATATTCGTCCCTTCAGGCTGTCGGCCTCATCTTCGGCTCTGACGAGGATCTTTGAAAGCCGCTGCGAGACATATATCTTGCCCGTCTCCTGCCCGGCGCCAGAGACGCGCGGCTTCTTGCTTAGCTCGTTTTCGACGGCGTTGGCCAGGCTCTCCACCGGAACGTTCATCTTATCGAAAAGGCGGGGGATCAGGCCGTTTTCCTGCCTCAGCAGGGCCAGCGCCAGGTTCTCGGCGTCCACCTCCTGATGTCCGTGGCGCACCGCGATATTTTGGGCTTCGTAGAAAGCCTCCTGTGATTTCTGTGTGAGTTTGTTCATATCCATATCTATATCCACTCCCGAAAACATATTTTAACCAATCCTGATGTTACTGAAATATTATAATACATCAATTAACATCAAACAATAGTTTTAACAGTGTTTTTATGAGAAAAACTCTAAGCATTTTCCACAAAAGAATAACACGGCTGAAGTCTGATCACATTTATTAAATATTATTATTTTTATGATTCGCCGGTTCTGGAATATTACTTCGTTTCATGAAAAATTAGCTAAATAAGCTGAAAATTGAGTAAATGACCTTGAACAATCGGTGCATTAAAGTATAAGGTATGGAAGTCGGCACAAGCTGATGTATAAATATTTCCTGTTGGGAGGCAACACCTTGAAAAGCAACGGCACAGTAAAATGGTTTAACGCAGAAAAAGGTTATGGTTTCATCGAACGCGAAGATGGTGGCGACGTATTCGTACATTTCTCCGCTATTCAATCCGAAGGTTTCAAAACTCTTGAAGAAGGTCAAGCAGTTGAATTTGACGTTGTTCAAGGCAACCGCGGTGAACAAGCTGCCAACGTTGTTCGTCTGTAATTGATATAGATTAAAATTTTTTTAATATATAGCAGCATATGAACAGAAAAGTAAGGCGCTACCTTTAAGGTAGCGCCTTTTTTCCTTTTTATAAAATTTTGAGTTTAATGACAGGCGTAAAATTTTAATTACGCAGCAGTTGTGTTGTAGTGTTATGAACTTTATTGCTATAATGAGAGTTAACAAGAAACGTGAAATTATTTTTAGGAAAGGAAGTGTAAAGCATTGGAAAATATACTGCATGGGCTTAATGCGTCTCAGCTTGAAGCTGTTACTTCTACGGAAGGATTTATACGTGTTATAGCTGGAGCAGGGTCAGGTAAAACAAGGGCTCTGGCTCGGCGTTTTGCCTATCTGGTCAATGAAATCGGAATTTTGCCGGGGAATATTCTATGTGTAACTTTTACTAATAAATCGGCGAATGAAATGCGTCAGCGAATCCATAACCTGACTGGTGATAATGATACTGGTTATATCAGTACTTTCCATAGTTTCTGCGTTATCTGTTTTACAGGAGGACAGCCAATGCTTCTGCATATCCAAAAAGCTTTCTTGTTTTAGACAATTCTGATATCGATTCTATGCTGAAAATTATTTACGAGGAACGTGGATTGACGCTTAGAAATATGACTTTCAGTAAAGCACGGGATATGATTGAAATCAGAAAACTAATTAAAGAACCGGAATATTATCTGGATATGCTCAATATGTCATTAGATACATTGAGACAGAAATATCTTACTGCAACAGAGCCGTCTGATATAATTTTTTATGGTTATTTATATCAGGAGAAAAAATGCTTCGGACTAGATTATAATGATTTAATTAAATTTACCTTATATATTTTCGAACAAAATGAAGCTGTTAAAATAAAATGGCAGCAACGTTTGGAATATATCATGATTGACGAATTTCAGGATATTGATGAACTGCAGTACAAATTGATGTCAGTATTGTGTGGTTACCATAAAAATCTGTTTATCGTCGGGGATCCAGACCAGACGATTTATACCTGGCGCGGTGCTAAATGTGCGCTATTTACTGGAATTTTTGATAAGAATTTTTTCCAAGTGTAAAAACTATAATGATGATGCAGAATTATCGCTCTACACCGCAGATAGTTTCGGTCGATTAATGATTTGATTGATAAAAATAAGTTTAGGATCAAGAAAAATCTTATGCCAACTATTGCAGACGGAAGGAAGGTTATATGCCATCATGCAGATACTTCTGAGCGGGTGAAGCGATGTGGATAGCAGAGCAGATCCAGGCATTGCATGGCGAGGGGACTTCTTACAGGGAAATCACTGTTTTATATCGTGCGCATTATATTACCAGAATCGTAGAGGAAGTTTTTTTTACGTGAAAAAAATACCTTACGCTATTTACAGCGGGGTGCAGTTTTTCAACAGAATGGAAATAAAGGACGCTTTGGCATATTTACGGTTGATTGCATATAAAGATGATCTGGCGTTTTTAAGAGTAGTTAATGTTCCTAAAAGAAATCTTGGGGAGCGGCGCATAAAATTTTTGGCAGGAATATGCAGTTAAGCATCAATGCTCTCTGTATATTTCTTTAGAGACAAATTTGGATAATGAAATTTTTAAAGGGACAAAAGCCGCACAGTTTGTAGCATTGATCGAAAATTTTGCCGCTAATTATGCAGAAAGACAAATTTCGGAATTGCTGGCTGCAATTTTAAATGAGAGTGGTTATGAAAAAAATGCTGCGGACAGAAGGAAGTCAGGAACGTCTGGATAATCTGGCGGAACTTAAACAGTCGGTTTATGAATATGAAACTTCCTGCGGGGAAGAAAGTACTTTAGAACATTACTTGTCACATGGTTGCTTTGTTTACTAACAACGATGCGGCTGATAATAGTGATAAAGTAAAATTAATGACGGTACATTCGGCCAAAGGTCTGGAATTTCCCTATGTATTTTTATGTGCGATGAATGAGGGTGTTTTCCCGTCTAAGAAAACAGATACTATACAAAAGATGGAGGAAGAGCGCAGACTCGCTTTTGTTGCAATGACCCGTGCACAGAAAGGGCTGTATCTTTCTGAAGCTGAAGGTAGAAATTTTGATGGTTCTCCGCGCTATCCGTCGCGTTTTCTGCTGGATATAGAGCCGGCATTGCTTGATTATACACAAAAGCCGCAGGAAGGTTTGATAAGAGAAACAAAAGATTATCTTGTTATCAACGAGCGTTATCTTGCTGATGAAGAAAATCAGTTGTCACTGGCTGTTGGGCAGCGTGTAAAGCATAATATTTTCGGTTCTGGTACTGTTGTTGATGTAGATTTGATCAAGGCTGCGCATCTTGTGAAATTTGATAATATTGATACGCCGCGCAGTATTTCTTTCAGGGCGAAATTAGAAAAGGACTAGATACTTTAGGTAAGATAATCAAAAGAAGTCGTATTAAACGCATTTCAATTGAGAAATGCGTTTTTCTTTTTGTGTTTTTCGCAGCATTCATTTATAATTATTGTAAATGATGTTAATTAATTTTAGGAGCGGAGGTGCAGTATGCGCTCAATAATAAAGGTTTTAACTTGCGTTCTGCTGGCGCTGGTTGTGTTTGTGCCGATTAGAACAAGCTGGGCGCATGAGTATACGCCTGCGGAAAAGAAAATGATTGATGCGGCGTATCGTGATGCACATTGGACTACAGTTGCAGCAGCAGCCTGTATAGGAGCATATTCCCCGGAAAATGCTCCGGAATTTGGTTATTTGCGCGATTATGGCTGGAAGATAGTACCGCATAAAGTAAAAAAGGAAAATTGGAAGCCAATTTTATTGTGGCAAAAAATAAAACCCGACGCGGCAGGGATGTTTATATAGTTGCTTTTCGCGGCAGTGCCAGCAAGAGTGACTGGACTGTCAACCTGAACACCGATAAGGTGCCGTACGGCGGCCGCAGCCTTGAGGAATTTATTGAATATGCAGGACATTCTGAAAAGGATAAAACTGTACCAATGGTACATAAAGGCTTTAATGATTACGTCAATACTGTTTTAGAAACAATGGTCGATACTAATGATGACGGTATTGATGAGGTTTTGTTTAATGAGATTTTGGCTAATACAGATACACGTGTATTGCTTACCGGGCATAGCCTGGGGGGAGCTGTCGCTACATTGCTGGCAGAACGCCTTGTAAGTATGGGGATAGATAAAGATCGTGTGCCGGTTATAACTTTTGGCGCGCCTGCCATAGGCAACGCTGCTTTTGCCGAAGTCTACGGTGATAAGATAGATCTGCGCAGAATAACTAATAATGCTGATCCTGTGCCGGGCAGCCTGCAGACATTTTTTTGGAGGCTACAAGCAGTTTGGAAAGCATCATAAATACAATCTTTCCCGTAAGCTGAGTGATTTTCAGCATGATATGGGAATGTATTTTGATTACAGCATGCGAGAATATTATGCAGCTTTGGACAAAGCAGAGGCTGCCGGTGTACGTGAAAAACTACCCATGCAAAAACTTGAAGGAACGGAACCGTTAGTAGCTGTTTGGATCGGCAGCAGTCTTGAGGTAGATAAAAGGGACTATGTGCCTGATATTAAAAGGTTTATTATGAACGAGTATCAAATGATGTTGCCGCGGTATGTGATCGTAGATACGGAAACAAAACTTTATGACGACAGCGTCTATGCAATGGAAAAATTTTATCAGAAAGCGCGGGAGCTGGGCGCAGATTATATTTTGATCGCTGAGATTGATGGACGGGTGCTCAATGACAGGGAAAAATGGTATATCAATATGAATCAAAGCGTATTCACAGTTGATGGCAGACTGATAACGATGAATAGTTTTGCACGTTTTGTTTCACCGGTTTCCGGGAATATTCAGGCAACAACTTTTGTTTTAGAGCAAAGCCGTGAGGAGCTAAAAAAGCATCTGACATTTGTCAGGTTAGATCAGCACGCTTCGCCTCGCCGGCTATGATCAAAATTTTATAAATAGGTGTGAGAAAAGTATGAAACAAGAAAAGCTGGAAAGTTTAGCTCAGGAATTAGCGGCTTGCAGAGAATGCCCTTTGCGGGAAGCAGCACAGGCTCCTGTAGGCTGGTTTGGTAATTATGACAGTCCGATTGTTTTTGTGGGCGAAGGACCTGGCGGCGTGGAGGATGACTACGGCTGCCCCCTGATTGGTCCGTCTGGACAGTTGTTGGATAAGGCTTTGTGGGCTGCCAAGATGACGCGTGACCGTATTTTAACGACCAATGTTATCAAATGCCGTCCTAAGGGTAACCGCACGCCGAATATTGCAGAAGCAGATTTCTGTGCACAGCGTTGGCTTGATAAGGAGTTGGCGATATTACAGCCTAAAGTTGTGGTTGCTTTGGGCAGTGTTGCTTTACATTATCTTGGCAATCAGGATATGCGCATCACCAGAGACCGTGGTAAATGGTTTAAAACAAAACAAGGTTTTGATTGTATAGCGACTTTTCATCCTGCGTATTTACTGCGCATCAGTAATATTAAAGCGCTTAATGCAGCCAAATGGGACGTTTTTCATGATTTGGAGGCAGCAAGGGATAAAGCGTTGGCGGCAGTGCCTGATTATAATTTGATGTCTGAAGAGAAAACCGACCTTTTTAAATTGTTTCAAAGACGTAAATAAATTTTCAGAAGCTGCGGAATAAAAAGAAAAAATTATATAAAAATTCCGAGTTAGGTATTGCTAACTTGGAATTTTTGTGTTATACTCAAAATCAAGTTAGACGGGGCTAACCAGACGGTGTGATTTCGACCCTTCTTTCTTTTATCACTTATAAATAATAACCGGAGCCTTGCCGGTAGCTACGTTTGGTTAGCTAAACTAACTTTTTCCAAAGGAGTTATCATGCAGTTTGAATTACATGGCTTTAAAAGTTTTGATGAATTGCTGGCTTTCCATTGCGCACCGGCGTTGACTGGAATCAAACCGGCCAATCTTGTCAGCTGCCCTACTGCATCTATGCCTGTAGTCGCGCCGCTTTTGGCTGATTATACGGAACAGTTTGCCGATAAGGGGATTGCTTTTGAAGTTTTATGTCATTGTGCGGCACGAACTTTGATTTTGGTTTACCAGCCGCAGCAGCTTGAAGATTTGCTGCAGAAGCAAGCGATAAGCTGTTATTTACAAGAACTTGGTTATAAGTCTGGTTCGGTGCATTCATTGCTCCGACAGTTAGGGGCAAAGATATCCTGCAGCCAGGATTTTCCGCATGAAATTGGTATATTTTTAGGTTATCCGTTAGCGGATATCCAGGGCTTTATTAAAAATAAAGGCAAGAATTGCAAATGCAGCGGTTATTGGAAAGTATATGATGATGTCGAGCATGCCAAGCGTTTGTTTGACGCATATAATAAATGCCGGGACAGGTTGTTGAAGGCTGTAGCTGAAGGCGTACCTTTACATCTGGCAGCGGCTTCTTTTTAAGGAGGTTTTATTATGGAAAAGATTCCTGTTATTTATTGGTCTGGTACCGGTAATACGAAACTGATGGCTGAGGCTGTGGCCGAAGGTATTGGAACTGCTGCAGAGCTCAAAAGCGTTAGCGATATCACTCCTGAACAGGCGGCTGAATATTCAGCATTGGCACTGGGATGCAGTGCTATGGGTGCTGAAGTTCTGGAAGAATATGAGTTTGAACCGTTCTTTACTGCATTAGAACCGTTTTTGCAGGGGAAAAAGGTTGTGATTTTTGGTTCTTATGGCTGGGGCGGAAGTTATATGAGTGATTGGGAACAGCGTATAAAAGCAGCTGGTGCCGAATTGATTGCCCCGGGGCTTTTGGTATTGGGTGCCCCAGATGAAGCGATGGCTGAAAGCTGCCGCGAGTTAGGTGCGGCTTTAGCTAAAGCATAACTTTACTTCTCCGTCATAACTACGGTAAGAGCAGACTGTGGTTATGTCCTTTAATATTCCATTTCTCCAAATGCAGATAACCGGGTCCTTTCGGGGATTCCGGTTATCTGCATTTTATTTTAAGTGGATGTTTAATAAACGTCATAAACGAATACAAAATTTATATAATAAAGAGCTTACTTGAAAGCGTATCACAAGTAGCTTATAATAAGGATAAAGGTAAGGAGTTGTTTAAATGGAATCATTGATGAAGATCAACGATCCGATTTTGTTAGCTCTGATAGCAACAGGTTTTACCTGGCTCATGACTGCGCTTGGTGCGGCGATGGTATTTTTCTTTAAAGAGATTAACAAAAGGGTTTTAAATATGATGCTGGGCTTTGCTGCAGGTATTATGGTTGCCGCTTCTTTTTGGTCGCTTTTGGCTCCTGCCATAGAAATGGCGGAAAAAAGCAGTTTGCCTGCCTGGCTTGTTGCTGCTATTGGTTTTTTGAGTGGTGCTGCTTTTTTGTGGCTGGCGGATAGAATACTGCCGCATGCGCATTTCTTTGCAAAAGAAGGGGAAGTAGAGGGGATTCCAACTAATTGGCGTCGTAGCATTTTACTTGTATTCTCAATTACGCTGCATAATATACCTGAAGGTTTGGCGGTTGGCGTTGCTTTTGGAGCAGCGGCGAATAGTATGAGCGAAACAGGATTGCTGGCAGCTGTAGCTGTTGCTTTGGGAATTGGTATTCAAAATTTCCCAGAAGGTGCTGCAGTTTCTATCCCACTTCGGCGCGAAGGTGTTTCTCGGATGAAAAGTTTTATGTATGGCCAGGCTTCCGGGCTGGTAGAACCGATAGCTGGTGTTATTGGTGCGGCGATGGTTACTTCCATGGAGGCTATTTTGCCTTATGCCTTAGCCTTTGCTGCCGGCGCTATGCTGTATGTCGTTGTCGAAGAGTTGATACCGGAGTCTCAAAGTGGTGGAGAACATGAAAGTGCGGACCTTTCGACGATTGGGTTTATTATTGGTTTTGCGATTATGATGATTTTAGACGTAGCTTTAGGTTAAGCGCGGCTGAAGCCGCATTTATAATTAAGTGATAAAATTTTATTAAGGAGTGAGTACAAATGGGCGAAAAGAAGTTCTACATCTGTAAACATTGTGGTAATATGATTGGTATGATCAAAAGCAGCGGCGTAAATGTCGTTTGCTGCGGCGATCCTATGACAGAACTGAAACCTAATACAGTGGAGGCTTCGCAGGAAAAACATCTGCCGGTAGTTACTATTGAAGGTAATATTGTAAAAGTAAAAGTTGGCAGTGTTGAGCATCCTATGACAGAGGAACATCATATTGCCTGGATCTATCTGGAGACGGAACAGGGCGGCCAACGGAAGAAACTGGCTGTTGGTTCTAAACCGGAAGCTGAGTTTGCATTGGCTGGCGGCGACAAGGTAGTAGGTGTTTATGAATACTGCAATCTACACGGCTTATGGCTTACAAAAGTTGAATAGAAGTTTGTAATAAAAACAGGACGGATTTTGCCGTCCTGTTTTTATTTTTAAATAATATAGTAGACGGAGCTTTATATAGCAGGACTTTTTATAGAACTGATAGAATTAAATCATATAAGTGATATTAAAGGAGGGACGAGAATGAGTGAATTCAGTGAAAAAATGGGCATAGAAGTCGGTAATGCTTTTAAGAGTGGTTATAATTGCAGCGAAGCGATAGTTGAAGCTTTTCGCAAATATGCTGGCGTAAATATTGATGATAACGCTTTTCGCCTGGCCTCAGGATTTGGCGGCGGTATTGGCCATGCCCGTAATATTTGCGGCGCTTTAGTCGGTTGCACAATGGTTATTAGTACATTGATCGGACGGAATACTCCTGAAGAAAAACCATTGAAAGAAATTTATCCTGTTACCAAAGAATTTCACGATCGTTTTGAAAAAGAATTTGGATCAACAATGTGTAAAGATCTGATGCCGTACGAATTCAATACTCGTGACCATCTGAAAAACTGTTTGAAACTTACAAATCGTATTGGTAAATTTTTAGCAGAGTTTTTAGAAGAAAAAGGTTTGCTTACAGTATAATAAAGGATTTAGCTCAGTACCGGTTAGGGGTGCTGAGCTATTTTATTAAATAAAATAGCAGGAAAACGTAACCTGGATGTATAATATAAATATATTATGCTGTTTGCCAAGCAGTATTTATTGGAAAAGGTTATGAGGGGGCGTAGCTGGTGATTGTTGGAATCGGTTGTGATCTAACAGAAATTTATAGAGTGAAAAAAGCTCTGACAATAGAAAAGTTTGCGGCAAGAGTTTTTTCTCCTGCTGAACAAGAATATTGTGAAGCCCGTGGCATGCAGAAATTTGCAAGTTACGCAGCAAGATTTGCGGCTAAAGAAGCTTTGCTGAAAGCTTTGGGAACAGGCTTGAGGGGCGGCAAGCTTATAGATATTGAAGTTTATAATGACTGTATGGGAAAGCCGAGTTTGCGTTTGAGCGGTTATTTTGCTACTCTGGCTGAAGAACGCGGTGTCAAAGAAATATATCTTTCGTTGAGCCATACTAAAGAACTTGCTATGGCCCAGGTTGTATTGGAGGGATAAGGATGAAACTGGTTTTTGCTAAGGAAATGCAGAGTTTAGATCAGCAGTCTGCAGAACAGATCGGCTTGCCGACAATGGTGCTGATGGAAAATGCTGGTAAAGCTGTAGCGGAAACAGCTGCGGATTTTTTAGAAGATTGTTTTGGGAAAAATATTGTTGTTTTTACAGGTAAGGGCAATAATGGCGGTGATGGTTTTGCTGCTGCACGGTGGCTGTCCAATCAGGGAGCGCGGGTAAAGGTTTTTCTTGTATCACCGTGGCAGGAACTTACAGGAGATGCTGCTGCGCAGCTGCGTATTTGCCGGAAGTGTGGTATTGAACTATTTGCACTTAAGGAAGATAGAGGCAGCTGGGATGTAGCGGAAGTTAGTTGCCGCCAGGCTGATTTGGTGATAGATGCTGTTTTAGGAACAGGGTTTAATGGCGTTTTACATGGGGTACAGCAACGTGCCTGTGGTTTAATGAACAGTATTGCTGTGCCGGTTGTGTCCATTGATGTACCAAGCGGTGTCAGTGCTGATACAGGCAGTGCAGATAAAAATGCCGTGCAGGCAGATATTACAGTTACTATGGCACTTGCCAAACCAGGTTTGTTTTTGTATCCGGCAGCTGAATTAAGCGGAGAAATTATAGTTGCCGATATTGGTATGCCTAAAATACTTTTAGAACGTATGGATAGTAAAAAGTTTTTGTTAACTGAGAATATTGCTTGTGATTTACTGCCGCAGAGAAATGGAAACTGCCATAAGGGTGAAGCGGGAAGGGTAGTTATCACCGCTGGATCACCGGGTTTTACAGGTGCGGCTGCGTTATGCTCGGAAGCGGCTGTTAAGGCAGGTGCTGGTCTGGTAAGTTTGCTGACGCCGCTTTGCAGTCGTGAAGTATTAGCGGTGAAACTGACAGAAATTATGGTCGAAGGTTTGATCGAGCGGATGCCGGGAGCTTTAGGTGGAGGAGCCACTGGTGCAGTGCTGGACAAAGCCGGCAGAGCTGATGTTTTGGCTATAGGTCCTGGTCTTGGTACGTCTGGAAGTACGGTGGAAGTTATTCGGGAAATTCTGCAGTCGGTGGAAGTGCCGGTGATTATCGATGCCGATGCGTTGACTGCATTGCAGGGACATGTTGGTATTTTAAATACCATGAGGGCTCCGAAAGTTTTAACGCCGCATCCGGGAGAGTTGGGAAGGCTGTTGGATTTGGAAGCGGCTGAAGTTGACGCAAGACGCCTGGAATTGGCAGGCAAATATGCTGCTGAGTGGGATGCTGTCCTCGTTTTGAAAGGCGCTCCTACTGTTATAGGCTGTCCTGACGGCAATGTTTATATCAATACTACCGGCAACAGTGCTATGGCTACAGGCGGCAGCGGTGATGTGCTCACAGGAATTATTGCCGGGTTGGCTGCGCAGGGGATTTCTGTACAGGAAGCGGCGTTAGCTGGTGTATATATGCACGGGCTGGCTGGCGATTTGGCCAGTAAAGGGATTATTGGTATGGCAGCAGGAGAAATCAGCCAGTACTTGCCACAGGCCCGCAGAATTATTGAGCAGGGAGAATAAAAGATTTCACTTAAATTTTGCAGATAAAAGTTAGGGTATGTTTACAATACTTACGCTTAAATGATAAAATTAAGTATTAGAGATGAAAGAAAGGGAGATGCCGTTTGCAGAAGAAATTAGTTTTTGTTTTTGCACTTGTAAGCTGTTGATGTTTAGTTTAACGGCTTTTGCCTCAGAAATAACAGATGTTCGTTGGGGAGTAGATAAAACCAATGTGCTGCGTTTTGTGGTGGACTGTGATAAACCGACAGGTTATAAAATAACTTTTGACGGCAATACGATGCTGATAACTTATGGATGCAGATTT
>ENA-OQAB01001360-OQAB01001360.1-human-gut-metagenome-genome-assembly--contig:-NODE-1360-length-11607-cov-4.449303_pt1 | contig 11607 bp, 11 predicted proteins | sample MGYA00242490_ERZ504517 | MGnify/ENA primary metagenome ERZ504517 (study PRJEB26092, sample SAMD00036298) | human gut metagenome | host: Homo sapiens | study: EMG produced TPA metagenomics assembly of...
GGATCCGGTGAAAGGTCTCTGATACCCAGGGGCTGATCCCTGTCTCGGTAAACCTGCCGGATGCGTTCCGGGAAGGGGGCTTATAAGAAGCTTTGTAAGCTCCACCTGAACCCGCTCCCGGCTTTACATGGACCAGATTGGGAGCAATTTTTTTTATGGCATTTTCCGTATGCTCCTCAATTTCAAACCCAAGCTGGGCGGAAAAACGGATGGCTCTTAAAATGCGCAGAGCGTCCTCTGTAAAGCGCTCCTCTGCCGCTCCCACACAGCGGATCACACCATCCTCCAGATCCTTCCGGCCTCCAAAGGCATCCACAAGACCGCGATCCCGGTTATAAGCCATAGCATTGATGGTAAAATCCCGGCGCTTTAAGTCCTCAATGAGATCCGGCGTAAAGGTCACGCTGTCCGGATGACGGCCATCAGTATAATCGCCGTCAATCCGGAAGGTAGTAACCTCGTAGCCTTCCTTTCCCATCATTACAGTCACCGTGCCGTGCTTGATTCCTGTATCCACGGTTCTGCGGAATACAGCCTTGACCTCCTCCGGTTTTGCACTGGTGGTAATATCCCAGTCTCCCGGCTCCCGTCCCAGAAGCATATCCCGTACGCAGCCGCCTACCAGATACGCCTCATATCCATGCTCACAAAGCTTTTCTACAATCTCCTGTGCAGCAGCGGGAATCTGTATTTTCATCAATATGCCCGTCCCCAGTAAACCATCTTTTTCGCCGGCTTGCCGCAGCATACGCAGTGGTCGGAGAGATTCTCCTGCTCAAAGGGCATACATCTGGAGGTAGCGCCTGTCTCTTCCTTAATCTTATCCTCACACTCACGGCAGCCGCACCACATAGCCTTTACAAAACCTGGCTTATTGTTAATGGTATCCACAAACTCATCCCATTCTGTAGCAGTATAGGTATGAGCCTCTCTGTGAGCTCTGGCCTTTTCCAGCATATCCTTCTGAATGGTTTCAAGCAGTTCGCCGGCCTTTGCCTCCAGCTCGTCCAGGCAAACAACTGTCTTTTCGTGGGTATCTCTGCGCACCAGAACGGCCTGATTCTGCTCCATATCCTTAGGACCGATCTCCACACGCAGAGGAATACCTCGCATCTCGCAGTCTGCAAACTTCCAGCCGGGGCTCTTGTCCGTATCATCTACCTTTACAGCATAGCCGGACTTCACCAGCCGGTCTCTCAGCTCAAACGCCTTGTCTAAAACGCCTTCCTTCTTCTGCTGGATCGGTACAACCATGATCTGCACTGGAGCAATTCTCGGAGGCAGAACCAGGCCGTTGTCATCGCCATGTACCATGATAATAGCGCCGATCATACGGGTTGTCATACCCCAGGAAGTCTGGTAAACATGCTTTAAGGTATTGTCCTTATCTGCAAACTGGATGCCGAAGGCCTTTGCAAAACCGTCGCCAAAGTTATGGCTGGTACCGGACTGCAGTGCCTTTCCGTCATGCATCAGAGACTCGATGGTATAGGTAGCCTCTGCGCCTGCAAACTTCTCCTTGTCTGTTTTCTGTCCCTTTACAACAGGGATCGCCAGAACCTGCTCGCAGAAGTCAGCGTACACATTTAACATCTGTACGGTTCTCTCCTCTGCCTCTTCCGCTGTGGCATGAGCCGTATGGCCCTCCTGCCATAAGAACTCTCTGGAGCGCAGGAACGGACGGGTTGTCTTCTCCCAACGGACAACAGAGCACCACTGGTTGTAAACTCTCGGAAGATCTCTGTAGGAGTGAATGTCCTTTGCGTAAAAATCACAGAATAACGTCTCAGAGGTAGGTCTTACACACATACGCTCCTGAAGAGGCTCCAATCCACCGTGTGTCACCCATGCAACCTCAGGCGCAAAGCCTTCTACATGATCCTTCTCTTTCTGAAGAAGGCTTTCCGGAATAAATACAGGCATATATACGTTCTGCACGCCTGTTTCCTTAAATCTGCGGTCCAACTCCTTCTGGATATTCTCCCAGATCGCATAGCCCGCAGGCTTGATTACCATACAGCCCTTTACGCTTGCATAATCGCAGAGTTCTGCTTTCTTTACCACATCCGTATACCACTGGGCGAAATCCACGTCCATGGATGTGATGGCTTCTACCATTTTTTTGTTGTCTGCCATGATGATTCTCCTTTTCTTTTCTATATAACAAAAAAGCCATCCAATCCCATGCATCTATGCGCTCTGCAAGGGACCGAACAGCTCGGCGGTACCACCCTGATTAGTCTTTATGACTCTCTCTTTTATCCATTAACGCCGGATCTGCGCTGTATTCATCATACAGGGCTCCAGGGCCGGTTGGGTCCGGGCTTTCGTAAGGAACTTCCACCTTTTGTTCCTCTCTCTGCAACGTGCTCCGGGCTTACTATTCCCCTTCTTAGCCTTTCTCATGTATCTATGTCGCATCATGGAAAGTATGTCTTTCGTCATTGTAAATTCTACGACGGATTGTGTGGTTTGTCAACATGGATATTTTCCCGACGCTTGAAAAAATATGCCGCAGATACCAGATGAATCCGGCTCCTGCGGCATATCGCTGTTCATTTATGTTACAACACATTTCTTAAAGCAGATTATTAACGATACCATGGTACAATCTGAATACGAAGCTCAGAACCACCATCATAGTAGAAATCTCCTACTTCCTTTAACTTATAGCCTTCCGGTACATTGGTCAGCTCGCTGGAGTTTACATTTCCCTTTCCGTCTACAAGGCCCGCTGCCCAGATAACGCCATTGGCCCAGACGGTATTATCCTCCTCACAGAAGTAAACTACATTTACTGCTCCTCCTGTTGCCGGACGGTGCTCGCCGTTATTACCGCCTCCATGATTCCCATTTCCATGACCGTGTCCGCCTTCCCAACGATCGTCATCATCGTCATCGTCCCAACGGTCATCATCCCAGCGATCATCGTCGTCATCGTCATCGTCCCAGCGATCGTCATCATCATCGTCATCATCCCAACGATCTTCCCATCTGTCCTCCCAGTCCTCTCCATGGTGAGGTCTTGCCTGAGCTTCTACACTGCCGAACTGGGTTCCTGCCATCACAAATGCTGCTGCAAATAATAAACCGGTTAAATTACGTTTTCTCATATAGGAAACCTCCTCCTTTTATATACATTGTTTATTTTATCTGTTTTTTATGAGCAGATTATAGCTATTTTTTTCGATTAAATCAATGATTTTTAAAAGAAGTAAGAAAACGTATAGAAAATGTAAACAAGACAGAAAAATGTAAGAAACCGTTATGAAACTGTTACTTTTTCTGCATATTCTTTCCCTGATGCAGTGACAGAAAACAGTTTTCTTCATGTCCCCATACAACTCCAACCGCCTGCAGATAGGCATATACAACTGTAGTTCCCACAAACTTCATTCCGCGCTTTTTAAGATCTTCTGAAATCCGGTCAGACAAAGCAGAGTTTGTCTTGCCTGTCTCGCAGATTACCTTTCCCTCTGTCCAGTGCCACAGATAACAGTCAAAGCTTCCGTACTCTGCCTGAATCTTTCTAAATATACGGGCATTGGTGACAGCGGCAATTATTTTCAGAGAATTACGCACAATTCCCGCATTTTCTTTCAGTTCCTGAAGCTTCTCCTCTCCATACCCGCAGACAGTTTCCAGCTCAAACTCATCAAATGCCTGTTTGAAGGCCTCTCTCTTATTTAAAATGCATTCCCAGGAAAGCCCTGCCTGAAAACACTCCAAAACCAGCATTTCAAACAGCTTTCTGTCATCATGAACCGAGCGTCCCCATTCCTCATCATGGTAGCGGATATACCGCTCATTCTTTGGATTGGCCCAGCAGCACCTGCATTTTCCATCCTTCCATTTCACCCTGTCTTCCTCCTGTATAACAGAAAATGCTCCCGAAAGCCCCATACAGGGATTCCGGGAGTACATTTTCCTCTCATCATTTCACCTTTATTTTCTCAGAATAGTTACAGAATCTTTTCACCGCAGGCATATTTTCCATATACCTCCCGTTCGTCGCCCAGATAGATCACTCGCTCCAGACGCTGCTTCACCGTCAGCGGTTGGGGATGGATCAGGCGGCTGTCGTCAATGATAACCGCATCAAATTCATATCCCGGCTCAAAGCTTCCTGTCTTTCCAAAGAACGCTCCGCCGCCCTTGGAAGCCATATAAAAGACCTCCTCTGCGGTAAGAGGCTTTAAGGAGTCATCCTGCAGCCTCCATCTTAATTTGGATGCCTGGATGGCCTGAGACATGGCGGTAAAGAGATTTTCTGTAGAACCTCCTGCCACGTCGCTTCCAAGACCCACATGAAGGCCCTCCTCCAGATACCGCCGCACCGGTGCGACGCCGGAAGAGAGATTGGTATTGGATTCCGGACAATGGGCCACAAATACGCCTTTCTCCTTCATAAGAGCCATTTCCTCTTTTCCGGAATAAACGCAGTGAGCCATTACAGTGGGGCAGTCTCCTCCGAACAGTCCAAACTTATCATAAGCATCGCCATAAAATTCAGACCAGGGACAAAGCTCCTTCACCCAGGCAATTTCCCCCGGATTTTCTGATAGATGAGACTGCATCGGAAGATGGGTTTCCGTCTGAATCTCCTTTAAAAGCTCCATCAGCTCATCTGTACAGCTGGGAGTAAAACGCGGAGTCAGAATCGGTCTGGTATGCTTATACTTCCGGTCAGCTACGGCCTTCAGCCACTCCCTGGTAGCCTGAGCGGAAGCCTCAGCTGATGGCTCACATAGATAATCCGGGCTGTTGCGGTCCATATTTACCTTTCCAACCATGGTGTGAAGCCCGGCCTCCTCTAAAAGATCCATCAGAATCAGCGTGGCCTCATTGTGAATGGTCCCGAAAATGCAGGCCCGCACGGTAGCGCTCTTTTTCAACTGCTCTGCAAACATTTCATAGGCCTTTTTGGCATACTCCGCATCCTTATATTTGGACTCCTCCGGAAATGTATTTGTTTCCAGCCACTCCAACAGCTCCATGTCCATTCCAAGGCTGCGGAATGTATACTGAGGAGCATGGATATGGAGATCCGTCAGTCCGGGGATAATCAGGCGGTCCTCCATATCCTCCACGGGTATGCCCTTTAATTCCTCCGGAAGCACCGAATACACATCCCGAACCCGGCCTTCTTCACATACCAGCCAGCCCTGTTCCATCACTTCAAATCGGGTTCGCTCCTTTGTATAAATGATATTTCCCTTCAGTGCAAATGTTTTCTGTTCCATAGATTCCATCCTCCTTACAATTCCCTTTTATCCAAGGGTCATAAATGCATAGCGGAACACAAATACCACAGCGATCAGTCCTGTCAGTACTTCTACCTCCTTCGGTCTTCTTGCAAGGATCTTCAGAAGGCAGTATGTAATAAGCCCCATTGCAATCCCGTTTGCAATTGAATAGGTAAAAGGCATAAATACAACGGTACAGAAAGCCGGAAGTCCGTTTGTCATATCCGAAAAATCAACATCCTTGATATTGCTCAGCATCAGAACGCCCACAAAGATCAGAGCCGGTGCAGTTGCCGCTGCCGGCACAATGCTTACAACCGGGGCAAAAATAATGGCTCCAAGGAAAAGAGCTGCTGTTACCAGGCTGGTCATTCCAGTCCGTCCTCCTGCTGCAATGCCTGCGCTGGATTCCACTACAGTCGTTACGGTAGAAGTACCCACTAATGCTCCTGCTGCTGTGGAAATCGCATCCGCCATCAGTGCTTCCTGCATATGAATCACTTCTCCGTTCTCGTCGATCAGGCCGGACTGGCGTCCTGCTCCCATAAGTGTTCCCATTGAGTCAAACATATTTACCAGTGAAAAGCTGAGTACCAGCATAATAATAGTAAAAATGGCATCTGTAACGCTCTTTCCCTCAAACAGGCCTGCCACATCCATTTTAAACAGAGAAACCTCACCAAAATCTCTGAATTTTGCAGCCAGATCCAGGTCAAAGGCAGACAGCTTTGTCACTCCCAGAGGGATTCCTACCACTGTGGCTGCTACAATTCCCCAGAGAATCGAACCCTTTACATTCTTTGTGTGAAGAACTCCTATGACAATCAGTCCGATCAAAGCCACCAGAGCGCCGCAGATCAGCTGTGTATCCACGCCATTTCTCCACTGGGCAAAATCAACCATGCTTACAAGCGTAGAGGGATTGCTTACAACCAGCCCCGCATTCTTTAATCCCACAATGGTGATAAACAGGCCGATTCCCGGCGTGATCGCCATTTTAATCGGCTCCGGTATGGCCCGGATAATCGCCTGGCGCAGTCCCACTGCCGTGATTACGATAAACAGTACGCCTGAAATAAATACAATTGTCAATGTCTGATGATAAGTATACCCCATTCCCAGCACAACCGTATAGGCAAAAAATGCATTCAGCCCCATACCGGGAGCCTGAGCTAAAGGCACCTTGGCATATACCGCACACAGAATCGTACCAATAAAAGCGCCGATGCAGGTTCCAATAAATACGCCGTTGGAGATTTTAGAGGCCATATCCATGTCTCCCCCGATGACAAATGGATCAGCCAGGATCTGAGGATTCAGGATCAGGATATACGCCACCGTGATAAAGGTGGTGATCCCTGCCAAAACCTCTGTGCGCATATTAGAGCCGCTTTGTGAAATCCCAAAAAACCGTTCGAAAAAACCTTCCCTTTTTTCCAATGTTATGTCCTCTCTTTCACATTTTTCTTCATCAGCAGCCAGTCTGCGTGCGTTCTGCCTCATCCCTCCTTTCTCTACAGATAATCTCTGCTTGTGTAACCCACTGAATTTCATAGGATGCTCTTTCCTATGAACTAAAAAAGGTTCCGCCAACGCGGAACCTAAATCTGCTCATATCTGCCCCAAAGACCGCGCACAGCTGCATGGCGGCCGCCCAAAACCAGCCCCATGAAACTATGTAGTCAACTATTTACGGCAGTTGGTAGAAACTCTGGACCAATCTCCAGGATATACATAAAAAATCTGCTTTTATGAAGTTACTTTCATTATAAGCATTCCCATTTTATTTGTCTATCCTAAAAAGTATCGAAAAACCAAGCTCTTTTATAGGTACTTTATACAAAACTTTTGTGGTACCTTTTATTTTTTGTATTTTCTAAGTGTTTATAAATACTCCCCATTGCTTCGGATTACATCCTTGATACCAGTAAAGGATTTCTTTTCTGTCTCTTAAGACTTCCTTTTCCTTCATCATCTCTGTCTACATAAACAAACCCATATCGTTTGCTCATCTCCCCTGTAGATGCAGACACCAGGTCAATACAGCTCCAGACAATATAGCCCATAAGCTCTACTCCGTCTTCCATTGCCAGCTTCATCGCCTCAATATGTCTTTTTCAGATAGTCGATCCGGTAATCATCCTCAACCGTTCCTTCCGGTGTGAGCACATCTCTTGCGCCAAGACCATTTTCTACAATAAAAAGCGGTTTCTGATAGCGGTCATAAAGCTGATTCATTGTGATCCGAAGACCAAGAGGGTCAATGGCCCATCCCCACTGGCTTGTTTTCAGCCAGGGGTTTTTCACGGATTTCACCACATTTCCCTCATTTGACATCTTATCCGCCATATCCGCAGCCACACAGCGGCTGGAATAATAGCTGAAGGACATAAAATCAACTGTATTTTTTAAGATATCCGAATCTTCCGGCTCCATATTCAGACAGATACCCTTTTCCCTGAAAAGCTTTTTGGCATAGCTGGGATAATGTCCGCGAACCTGCACATCAATGAAAAACAGATTTTCCTGTTCTTTTTTTACAGACTCCCATACATCCTCCGGATTACAGGAATACGGATAAAAGCTTCCTCCGGCCAGCATACAGCCCACTTTATTTTCTGGATCTGTTTCATGGGCTGCTTTTGTGACAAGAGCGCTTGCTACAAGCATATGGTGAGCCGCCTGATAAATAACCTGATTTCTGTTTTCTCCCTCTGCAAAGGCAATTCCTGCCCCCGAAAACGGACTGTGCAGCACAATATTGATTTCATTAAATGTAAGCCAGTATTTTACCAGTCCCTTTAATTCCCTGAAGCATGTTTTTGCATACCGTACAAAGCAGCCAATCACCTCTCTGCTTCTCCAGGAGCCATATTTCCGGATCAGGCCATACGGCACATCAAAATGGCACAGCGTAACCAGAGGCTCCATCCCATATCTGCGGCATTCCTTAAACAGATCTTTATAAAAAGCGATTCCTTCCGGATTGGGGAATGCCTCATCTCCCTCAGGAAACAGTCTGGACCAGGAAATAGAGGTGCGGAATACCTTAAGTCCCAATTCCCCCATTAAGGCCAGATCCTCTTTATAATGATGATAAAAATCAATCGCCTCATGGCTGGGATAAAAGGCATCTGTCTGCAGCTCAGGATCAGAAACCTTTCCCAGCTTCACATCCATACGACTGGAACCGTGGGGGATCAGGTCGATATTGCTGATCCCACGGCCTCCTTCCCGATAAGCTCCTTCTGCCTGATTGGCAGAAATGGCTCCTCCCCATAAAAAATTCTCCGGTACTCTGAAATCACTCAATGTTATTTCTCCTCTTCTGGAATATCCTCAAAACCGATCACCAGTGTCAGCACAAAGGACAGGACAATGGATAAAATGGTGATGCCTGCAATCCACGCAATACTTCTTCCCGGATTCGCCGGATCGATAAACTGTACTCCGGTGAGAACGCTGGGCGATACCATGGAACGGCTGGCAAGCCCTCCGATTCCGGCCAGACAGCCACAAACAAAGCCTGTGATCAGAGAAGCCAGAAGAGGACGCTTTAAGCGCACTGCAACGCCATAGAGAGCAGGCTCTGTAGTTCCTGCGATCAGAGCAGAAGATGCTGCCGCAAGAGCCGTCTGTCGAAGCTCACTGTTCTTTGTTTTTAATGCAACTGCAAGAGATACACCGCCCAGTGAAAGATTTGCTCCGATCTCAGAGGGCATTACTGTACCCTCCATTCCCGTCTCGGAAATAGTCTGTAAAATAGTTGGCGTAAATACACGGTGCATACCGGTAATTACAAGGAGCGGCCAGATCGCGCCCATGATTCCTACTGCCACAAAGCCAAGCTTGTCCTGAACTGCGAAAACGAATGAGGAAATGCCTTCTCCTACATATATACCTGCCGGCCCAATGATTAAAATAGCAATGGGAGCCGCAATCAGAAGAATCAGCATGGGCTTTAAGAAGTTCTTTGTCACAGCCGGAGTGATCTTATCAACGCCCCGCTCAATATAGGACAGGATCCATGTCATACAGATTGACGGGATAACGGTATAGGTATACTTTACGGAAGCAATGGGGATTCCCATAAAATGAGCCGCTGTATCGCCTACTGTAACTGCCTCCATCATGCTTCTGAAATCCGGATGGATCAGAACTCCTGCAATGGAAATTGCCAGAAACATATCCGTCTTAAATTTCTTTGCTGCGGACGCTGCTACCAGCATCGGAAGGAAGTAGAATGCTCCGTCGCCAATGGTATTGATCAGCTTATAGGTTTCTGAATCAGCAGACAGGATACCTGCCATTCCAAGGAGCATAACCAGAAGCTTTACCATGGAGCCGCCGATGATAGCCGGAATCAGCTGGGGACATGGTTCCCACAATCGCATCCAGAATGTTATTTCCCACATTTTTTCAGTGTCAGAGGTTCTTTCTTCTCACCTTTGGCAATTTCACTCTGCTCGCCAAAATTTCCCAGTTTTAAAACCTCCTGATAAGCGGTTCCTACATGGTTGCCGATGATGATCTGGTACTGTCCTCCCTGTTTTACCAGACCCATAACACCGTCAATTGCATTTTACTGCCTCGTCATCTGCCAGTGTTTCATCCTTTAACACAAAGCGGAGACGGGTCATACAGTGAGTAACGTTTGCAATGTTGTCGATCCCACCAATCTGCTCTACGATTTTTCTGGAAATAACCGTATAATCTTTTGCCATTTTCTTTTCCCCCTTAAGGATTTTGATAGATACATTATACGAAGGGAATCATCTACTGTCATCGCTTTCAGGGCCTAAAAAAACAAGTGACACCTTTAATCACTTGTTTTTTATATGTAACAGGATGTTTTATCAAATAGCTCCTGGCCCTTTAGAGGTATAGCGGTACAGCTTCTTGCCCAGACGTTCCACAATACTCACCGCCGGGATCTGGGTTGTAACATCATAATCACCCAGCCGCATATAGCTGACATAATATGCAATATTATGATCAGACAGCTTTGCTATGGTGCAGTTTTCCGTATTCGTGATGCTGAGGATCCGGCAGTTCTGCTCCTTAAACCGCATAACATGCCGGATGGTATCTCCGGATTCCCCCGATACAGAAAATACGATCACAAGACTGTCCTTTAAAAAACTGCTCTCTGTAGGATAGTGCGGTTCATCAATATACAGGCAGAATTTACCCATACTTGAAAAATACCGCGCTCCATATTTTGCCACGATCCCCGACATACCGCTGCCTACCAGAAAAACATGGTTTGCATGAAAAATAACCTCTGCCAGCATTTCCAGCTTATCTTCAAACTCCTGCGCTGCGGTTTTTTTAAGAAAGTCAACGACTTCTGAAATATCATCCCTTACGTTTGCCTGATCCTTCCTGGTCTGATAATCCCGAAGCTGCAGCTTAAATTCTGAATAGCCGCTACATCCCATTTTTTTACAAAACCGCAGAATGGTAGACGTTGAAACATGTACCTCATCAGCCAGCTCCCGAATCCTCATATATTTCACCTTTTCAGGATCTTTTACAACATATTCATAGACCATTCTCTCCAGATCATTTAAGGCTTTTACCTGCTCCACATCAAACATTTTCATGTCCTCTCCCATCATTTCTAATACCAGTCTATCAGCCAAAGCTTCTGCCTGTCAAGTAAGTTTCCCTCTGTCTGCTCCTTCTTCCCATATCTCTGTCAGATCCTCGATCAAAAGCAGTCCCAGAGGCCCTCAAAATAAATCCCTAAAAAACCAAATCAATTCCATTCCCACATACACTGCCGCCAGTGTTTCCAGAGGAGATAAGCCAACCTCACTGCCCATATACTTCGCCTTCCAGATACTGGCGCGCAAAGTAACAGGCCAGATAGAGGGCCGAAAGGATCAAAGCATCCTTCCACTGTCCTCCCAGCACGCTCAAAAAAAGCCCAGGGCAGAAGGACAGCCCCTGCTCCCAAAAGAGGCAGGCGTCCAGAAGAGCTATGGCTATGCCTGCCAAAAACAGCATATGGATTTCCCATCCAGATCATGGCTCCTATACTCAAACCACAGGTTAAAAGAAGGATGATGCCCTGGCTTTTAAACCATGCCTTCCCGGTCTGTACCAGGCGGCTCCCGATAAGATTAAACTCTCTGCGAAACAAGGACTGATCCCGCCTGTGCCGAAGCTCTTCCATCTCCTGAAGACTCAGGACGGCCGCCAGAAAGGAAACCAGGCAAACGAGAGTCAGACGTATAAAAAAAGCCGCTGCAGGCAGGGAATTTGTCATAAGAAAAGGCATCAGGCTTTCTTTCGCCTTCTCCCCCCAATGTGGCTGTCATTTCAGCTGCTGTTTCAAACAGACAGCCGGACTTTA
>ENA-OQAB01001362-OQAB01001362.1-human-gut-metagenome-genome-assembly--contig:-NODE-1362-length-11598-cov-2.446779_pt1 | contig 11598 bp, 10 predicted proteins | sample MGYA00242490_ERZ504517 | MGnify/ENA primary metagenome ERZ504517 (study PRJEB26092, sample SAMD00036298) | human gut metagenome | host: Homo sapiens | study: EMG produced TPA metagenomics assembly of...
AAAAACGGAATATTGGACTTGATGTTTGATATTGGTGTTTAATCATACATCTACATCACACGAATTGGTTCAGGAGATGCGCTTGCAAGGTTGAAAAAAATATCAGGATTATTATTATATTTAAGGAGGGGGCGCCGGATCAGCCCCCGACAAACTGGCAGTCAAAGTTTGGAGGTTCTGCATGGGAATATGTATCCTCTCTCGGAAAATGGTATTTGCATTTATTTGATGTGACACAGGCAGATCTGAACTGGAAAAATCCGGAAGTCAGAGAAGAGTTGAAAGAAGTTATTCGTTTTTGGAAAGCAAAAGGTGTAAAAGGCTTTCGTTTTGATGTAGTGAATTTGATTTCGAAGCCTGAGATTTGGGAAGATGATTTTGAAGGAGACGGAAGAAAATTTTATACAGACGGACCGTACGTTCATGAATATCTGAAAGAACTTGTACGAGATACAGGAATTGAAGATTATGTAACAGTAGGGGAGATGTCATCTACAACGCTTGAACATTGTATCCGTTATTCAGGTGCAGAAGAAAAAGAGTTGTCTATGTGTTTTAATTTCCATCACCTGAAAGTGGATTATAAGGATGGAAACAAGTGGGAACTTATGGAACCGGATTATATGGAATTGAAAGTTATCTTTGAAAAATGGCAGATGGGAATGCAGAGGGGAAATGCATGGAATGCACTGTTTTGGTGCAATCATGATCAGCCTCGTATCGTATCACGTTTTGGAAACGAAGGGGAATATTGGAAAGAATCAGCAAAGATGCTTGCCGGTATGATTCATCTAATGCGAGGAACTCCTTATATTTATCAGGGAGAAGAAATCGGAATGACGAATCCGCACTATACATCTATTGAGCAGTATGCAGACGTAGAGAGTCGGAATTACTATGAGATTCTTTTAAACGAAGGAAAAACAAAAGAGGAGGCGCTGGAAATTCTGGCCGCCCGTTCAAGAGATAACAGCCGTACCCCGATGCAATGGACAGATGAAAGATACTGTGGATTTTCGGATACAAAGCCATGGATTCCTGTATCGGATAATTTTGAAAAAATCAATGTAAAGAAACAAAAACAGGATAGAGATTCCATTTTAGAATTTTATAAAAAGCTGATTATGCTTCGTAAAGAAAAAGAAGTTATCGCCAGGGGAAACATTGAATTTATGGAAGTAGAAAATGCCGGCGTGTTGGCATATACAAGATGTTTGGATAAACAGAAGCTCCTTGTTTGTTGTAATTTTCGTGATGTAGAAAGTCAGATGGAATTTACACAGGAATGGAAGTCCGGAAGAAAAATCCTGGGAAATTACGAGGAAAATCATAAGAACAATTATAAGGTGCTGACATTGCGCCCATATGAAATTATAGTCTTGGAAAAAGGCGAAGAATAAAATGACATAGTTTGGGTACACAATCAAGGCTGAAGTGGGAATTGAACTGCTCTCTGTCAAGTAGACAACTGAAAAATATAAAAATTTTTTTCCTGCCGGTAGATTATCTTCCGGCAGGAGTTTTTTTGTGCGGCTTGTAAGTAAATTTCGCGTTTTTCCATCGGTGTTAAACTTCCGAGAGTTCTTTGCAGGCGTTTGTTGTTGGAGTAATCTGTATAATCCTTAATCTAAAGGGCGTTTTTGAGAAATACTGATTGGCTATTTACAAATGTGAAAAAATAATATAATATATCTATATAGATATTATCTAGTTAGATATAAAATGCTTAAGGAGGTGAATGATTTTTGGGAAGAACTGAGATGAAGATATTGATCGGACTTCACAGAAATGTAAACGCCTTGGATAAAAAGACATCCAAGATAGCAGCGGAGTACAATTTAACCTTTAGCCAGTTTATGGTTTTAGAGGCTCTCTACAGCAAGGGAGATATGAGTGTAGGAGAGGTAAGGGAAAGAATCTTAAGCAGTGTAGGAACGATACCTCTTATAGTGAACAATTTAGTAAAAATGAACTATGTCGAAAGAATGTGTAACGAGAAAGACAGACGCGTGTGCATACTGCATCTGACGCAAGAAGGATATGATGTAATTAGTAAAATCGTACCTCGAAATGAAGCGATGATAGCAGAAAGCATGGAAGTTTTAGATCAGGAAGAAAAGGAAAAACTGCTGTATCTTTTGAAGAAAATAGGAGGAAAATTATAATGAAAAGAAAAGTGAAGACTAAAGTCAAAGGATTCAGAACAACAGATGGCGCAGGCGTAAAATTAGTAAGAGTTTTGGGGAATCTGACAACAAAAGAGTTTGATCCTATTTTAATGCTTGATTCTTTTGATAGCATTAATCCCGACGATTATACAGCAGGATTTCCAATGCATCCGCATAGAGGGATCGAAACGATCAGTTATGTATCGAGAGGTAAGATGGTTCATAGAGACAGTCTTGGGAATGAAGCGGGTATTTCAGACGGAGAAGTTCAGTGGATGAATTCGGGTTCCGGAATTATGCATGAGGAGATGGTTCCGGCGGCAGAAAGGCTTTTAGGAGTACAGTTGTGGCTGAATTTACCGGCAAAAGATAAAATGAGTAAGCCAAGTTACAATAGTATTAAAAACGAAGATATAAAGGAGATTGAAATAGAAGGAGGAAAGATAAGACTTTTAGCCGGAAAAATATGGGGAACATGAAGGCTATAAAGGCGATTATCTCTCTATGGATTATTACGATATCCATCTAAATGCTGATGCAGAAGTTACACTTACGATGGAAGAGGATGATTCGGTAATGGTCTTTACACTTTTAGGAGACGTTTATATTGACGGCGAGCACATTAGAGGAAAAAAACAGCCGTCAAATTTAAACGGAAGGAAGACAGTCTTACAATTAAGAACGGGAATGAGAAGGCTCAAGTTTTATATATGAATTCAAGGGCGTTGAATGAACCGGTTGCATGGGCCGGTCCGATTGTAATGAATACGCAGGAAGAGCTTCAAAAGGCGTTTTTAGAACTTAGAAGCAATACATTCATCAAAGAAACAGCAGAGTATTAATACGAACTACAAGGAAAAGTATAATGAGCAGAGGGAGAATGGAAGCCTTTAGTGATGGCGTATTAGCGATCGTTATAACAATCATGGTGCTAAAGCTTAATGCACCGAAAGATTTAACTTTGGATGCGGTAAAAGAGGTTTTCCCGACATTTTTAGCATATATTCTAAGTTTTATTTATGTGGGGATATATTGGGCAAACCATCATCATTTAATTAATATGACAGATTCAGTATCAGGTAGATTGTTATGGAAAAATTTACATTGGATCTTTTGGATGTCATTGATCCCGATGGCAACGGAATGGATGGGACTAAATCCGTATAAAAGTTTACCGGCTTTATTTTATGGAATCATACTCTTTATGTGTGCTGTCTCTTACAATATAGTCCAGGCTGAAGTTATAAAGATTAATGGAAAGGACTCTCAAATTTTCCGAAATATCGGAAATGATTTAAAAGGAAAGCTTTCTATTATCGCATATGCCGCCGCTATTATTTTTGCTTTTTATTTTCCGGTCATTTCGTATTTGATATATATTGCGATCGCTTTGACTTGGATCGTACCGGACAGCAGGCTGGAAAAAGCATGATGAAAAAGGCGCAAACGTAAATGAAAAAATGTATTGTATAAGCAGGAGGTAATCGACAGTGATAAAAATTATATATGAACAAAAAGAAAACAGAGCGGCCGCATACGATGATGAAAAATTCATTGGAGAAAGCACATATGCTAAGTCGGATAAAGTATGGATCATAGACCACACTTTTGTGGAAAAAAGTTATGGCGGACAGGGAATCGCAGGCAGATTAGTTGCTAAACTGGTTGAAGAAGCGAGAAAAAACGATATAAAAATTATTCCTTTATGTTCTTTCGCAAAAAGGGAATTTAAGTTAAAGAAAGAATATTTAGACGTACTGTTAAAGGAGGAGGCAGTTATGGGCATCATAAAATCATTAGAAAACAGAAGAACATATTATAACATTGATAAGAATCTGCCGGTTTTGGAAAAAGAGATTGAAGAAAAGATAAAGGAAGTTACAGAATTAGTGCCGGATGCATTCAATATGAAAAGTGCAAGAATCGTGCTTGCATTTGGTGAAAAACACGATCGGCTGTGGGATGAAATTTACAATGTTTTTGAGGGAAAAGTACCTCGGGAAAAAATAGATTCGTTTAAAGCCGGAGCCGGAACAGTGCTGTTTTTATATGACGAGGCAACTGTTAAGAAAATGCAGGAACAGTTCAGTACATATGCGGATAATTTTCCTGTTTGGGCAAATCAGGCAAACGGGATGCTGCAGCTTGCTGTTTGGTCTATGCTAAGAGAGTTGAATGTCGGCGCTTCGCTGCAGCATTATAATCCGGTAATAGATGCACGGGTGAAGGAAATTTTTGATATACCGGAAAACTTTAAACTGGTAGCTCAGATGCCGTTTGGAGGCATAGTCAGCGAACCCGATAAAAAAGAAAAAGAAGATATAGATAAAAGAGTAACCGTGTTAAGATAGCGGCTCATCAGAATAGAATCAAATAAAAACATAAAATCCCCCTTTTCGGATCATCCGGAGAGGGGGATTTTTGCACCGTCATAAACGAGGAAAACAGTTCGGAGAACCGAAGGAGAAAAGGAATAAAAGAGGGGAAAATAATCGTCAGAAAAAAGGGTGAAAATATGCGGAATATGGTTGACAATTATATTCCTAAATGTTAGCCTGTCTGTATAATATCGGTCTGTAAAACAGAAGCGGAAGAGCGTAGAGAAAAGGGAAAAAGAAAAATGAAAAATGAATATGGATTATGGAAAAAGGACTGGAAAAAGCGGGTTGGAGCGCTAGCACTCTGTGCAGGAATGATAATAACGGGAACGTCTGTCGCCGGAGCACAGGAGCATCCGCAGTTTACGGCGGATCAAACGGAGATACGATTGGCAAAGGAGGAGCTGCAAACGGTGCAGCTTTCTATCGAGGAATATTTGAAGGAGTGCTGGAAGAACAAACAAGAGGTGATTGATGTAAGCGCGTATAAACTGAATGAAGAAGAACTGAATAAGGTCATCTTCGGGATACATTATGAAAATCCGGAGTATTATTGGGTGTTGCGCAACACTGCTATTAATAAAGACGAGGAAACAGGCTTCGTAAAAACGTATTATCAATATTACGAGGGAACGACGGGAAAACCTCTTGACAGGAGCGAAGAACTGGAACGGGAATGGGAAGTTGTAAAGGAAAAAACGAAATATTGTAAAACGGATATAGAAAAAGCGCTGGTAGTACATGAGCACTTGTGCGATACAATCGTGTATTCTTCCAGACTGCAGGCGGCGGCTCATGACATTGAAGGCGCAATTTTTGAGAAAGAAGCTGTGTGCGAGGGATATGCGCTTGCGTATAAATATTATATGAATCGTTTGGAAATTCCGTGCAAGATCGTAAGCGGAACGTCAAATGGTCAGTCTCATGCGTGGAATCAGATTCAGCTTAACGGGAATTGGTACATGGTAGATCCGACATGGGATGATGTGGCGAACAGTCATGACGTAAAGCATCAGTATTTTTTGTGCAGTGAGAATAAGTTTCCGAATCATGTATGGAACAAGGAAAGCGAACTGTATGAAACTTGCAGCGATACGACGTATGACAATTTAGACTGGAAAAATGATCTTCAGTGAATGTCGCTTATCAGGGCGGACTGTACCGCTCTAAAATCGTTGATCGTCGGCGGAAAAGAAGTGAGCGGTATATGGCGGATCGATGCGGAAAATATAGAGAAAGAAGCGGAATTAGTGCTTCCGATCACAGATCAGTGGCAGCTGAACTCTGTCAATGTAGTAAGAGGATATTCACAACTTTCTTATTATGACGGAATGCTTTACTACAATACGCCGCGGGCTGTATGGAGATGGAATTTCGATCCTGAATCAGAACCTGAGAAAGTATTTGAACTGGATCAGAGTATTCCGGGCGAAATATGGGATGCAGAGGCTGCAAACGGGAAGATTTATTACGAGACAGGCGTTTATGAAAAAGGAGAGAGACAGAAGGGGCAATATGTGTTTGACGAAGATTACCGGAAAGCAAAGCATCCGATCGCAGTAACCAAACCGGTTATGACAGTTGTAATGGGCGGTGAAAATGTGTTCCTGCAGTCGGCGGCTCCGGGGAACGTAACATATACGTCGAAGAATCCTGAGATCTGCGACGTTCAAGTTGTGTGGAAAGACGAGTCCTGTCAGCTGATTCCTAAAAAAGCCGGGGAGACGATCGTAACGGTTCATGCAGATCCGACGGATCATTATGCGGAAGGTGCGGTAGATGTAAAAGTGATCGTTAAAGAGCGGGATGATATTGAAGAAAAGATCACTCTTCAATATGAAGCCGGAGACGGAGGAAGTATAGCAGCAGTTGATGCGGCAACAGGGAAAATACTTGAAAACGGAGCAAAGATCAAACCGAATGCAGAAGTTCAGTTTACGGCGTCTCCAAATTCCGGTTATTCTGTGAAAAACTGGGTTGTAAACGGAGAAGTATATAAGGAAAACGGCATCGTTTATACAGGCATGGAATTAAAGCGCGCGATCACCGCTTCATCTGACAGCGTGAAAGTTGAATTTGTAAAAGATGAGCCGGCATTTGTGAAGGGCGATGTAAATTTAAGTGGGAAGGTCGAGATCGGCGATGTTCGTGAAGCCTTGAGAAGTATATGCAAAAAGACAGAACTGACAGCGCTTCAGAAGCAGGCGGCGGATGTAAATGAAAACGGAAACGTTGATATAGAAGATTTAAGGAAGATCTTAAGATTTGTCTGCGGAAAGATCGATCAACTGAATATGGAAGAAAGCGGGGCGTCAAAATGAAGATATTAATCATCGGCGGAGTGGCTGCCGGAACAAAAACTGCTGCGAAATTGAAACGGGAAGACAGAAATATTGATGTGACTGTGATTACGAAAGATAAAGATATCTCTTATGCGGGATGTGGTCTGCCGTACTATGTGGGCGGACTGATCGAGGGCAGGGACGAGCTGATCGTGAATACTCCGCAGAAATATTCCGCGCTGACCGGGGTTGAAGTAAGAACGGGGAAAGAAGCGGTTGCACTCGACGCAGAAAAAAAGCAAGTGACGGTGCAGGATGTACAGACAGGCGAGAAAGAAGTCTGTTCCTACGATAGATTAGTAGTTGCAGTAGGAGCATCTCCCGCGATCCTTCCGATAGAAGGAAAAGAACTGGCAGGCGTATTTAAGATGAGAACGCCTGACGATGCAGAAGGAATCCGTACATATGCAGAACAAAACAATGTGAAAAAAGCGGTTGTGATCGGAGCTGGTTTCATCGGACTTGAGGCTGCGGAGAATTTACAGGCAAAAGGAATCCAGGTGACCGTCATTGATTTTGCGGATCAGATCCTGCCGAATATTTTGATCCTGAGATGGCGCTCTATGCGAAAAGACATCTGATCCGGCAGGGAATCCGCGTGCTTACAGGAACGAAAGCGGAGCAGATATATGAAAGAGGTACACAGGGCCGTGTGGCGGGAATTAAGACGTCTGCCGGAAATCTGCCGTGTGAAATGATCATCATGGCTGCGGGAATCCGTCCGAATACGGAGTTTTTAAATGACAGCGGTATAGAGATGTTCAAAGGAACGATTCTTACAGACGATCAGATGAAAACGAATCTGGATGATGTATATGCGGCAGGAGACTGTGTGATGGTGAAGAACCGTCTGACGGGAAAACGTCAGTGGTCACCGATGGGATCTTCGGCGAATCTGGAAGGACGTACATTGGCACAGGTACTTGCCGGAGCGCAGAAGTCGTATCCGGGAGTTCTCGGCACAGGCGTTGTGAAGCTTCCGGGTCTGAATGCCGGAAGAACAGGACTGACAGAAGCGCAGGCAAAAGAAGCGGGCTACGATGTAGTTACGGCGCTTGTTCCGACGGATGATAAAGCGCATTATTATCCGGACGCTTCGTTTTTCATTACGAAACTGATTGCAGACCGGAGTACAAGAAAACTGCTTGGCGTTCAGGTGTTTGGTCCGGGCTCTGTTGATAAGATGGTTGATATCGCAGTGATGGGATTGAATATGGGCGCGGTTCTGGATGATTTTGAAAATGCGGATTTCGCATATGCACCGCCGTTCTCAACAGCAATCCATCCGTTTGTGCAGGCTGTTTATGTATTGATGAACAAACTGGACGGTACGATCGTCAGCATGACTCCTGCGGAGTATGCCGCAGGAAAAGCAGAAGGCTATACGGTTGTCGATGTTGCGCCGGAGCCGTCGATCAGAGGAGCGGTATATGTAAACTTAGGAGCTGTAAACGGCGAAATCAAAGGACTTGGAAAAGAGGAGAAACTGCTTCTTGTCTGTGCAAAGGGCAAAAGAGGATATTTTCTTCAAAACCGGTTGCGTCATTACGGCTATACGAATACAGTCGTTCTTGAAGGAGCAACATTTTTCAATGATGTAAAAGTGAAAAATAATATAGAAGAAGCTGTCTCTAAAGAAGACGAGACGAGAGTAAAAGCGCTTGGATTTTTAAAGGATAAAAGGACGCCGGATAAATTTAACGGACGTGTGATCACAAGAAACGGAAAGATTACAGCCGAAGAAGCGCACACGATTGCCGAGGCGGCGCAGTTATACGGAAGCGGAGAAGTGACAATGACCTCTCGTCTGACGATGGAGATTCAGGGCGTTCCTTATGACAATATAGAACCGCTGCGGGAATATCTGATGCAGGCAGGACTTGAGATGGGAGGAACCGGCTCAAAAGTCCGTCCGGTTGTATCGTGCAAGGGAACGACTTGTCAGTACGGGCTGATCGATACGTTTGCATTGTCCGAAGAAATTCATGAAAGATTTTTCCATGGATACAGCGATGTGAAGCTGCCGCATAAATTTAAGATCGCGGTAGGAGGATGTCCGAATAATTGTGTAAAACCGGATCTGAATGATCTTGGAATTATCGGTCAGAAAGTTCCGTGGGTCGATCTTGAAAAGTGCCGTGGCTGCCGGATTTGCCAGGTAGAAAAAAATTGTCCGATCCATGCGGCAAAAATGGTGGACGGAAAGATTGTGATCGACGAAAATGTATGTAATCACTGTGGAAGGTGCATCAGTAAATGTCCGTTTGGTGTGACTGAAGAATTTGTTTCGGGGTATCGCGTATATATAGGCGGACGCTGGGGCAAGAAAGTAGCGCGGGGAAGATACCTTGAAAAAGTGTTTACAGATAAAGAAGAAGTGCTTGATATTGTGGAAAAAGCAATTCTTTTGTTCCGGGAACAGGGGATCACGGGAGAGCGATTTGCGGATACGGTTGAAAGACTCGGATTTGAAAATGTTCAGGAACAGCTTTTGGGAGATGGACTGTTAGCCCGCAAAGATGAAAACATAAGAGCGCAGAAACATTTGAAAGGCGGAGCAACTTGTTAAGAATTTTATAAAACGATAGAGTGCAGCATAGCGACTCATAAGACAGATTGAAGGTAAAGGGGAAAAAGAAAAATGAACAAAAACTATGAGGCATGGAAAAGAGGTTGGAAAAAAACGAGCGGGCGCACTGGCGCTTTGCGGCGGAATATTGATTGCGGGGACGTCCGTCGTAGGAGCACAGGAAAACCCGTAGCAGGCGGCAGTGCAGTCAGAAGTACAGCTTGCAGAAGCAAACTCTAAAGAGAAGCTGCTTCCGTTAGATCAATATCTGAAAGACTGCTGGGCAAAGAAGCAGACGGCGATTGATTTTAACCGCGTACAAAATAACGCATGAAGAATTGAACAAGGTGATTTTCGGTATCCACTATGAGGAACCGGAATATTATTTGGACGATCCGAAACGATATAACCGATACAGATCCGCAAACAGGACTTTTGAAAACTTATTATCCTTATTATTCCGGCGAGACAGGAAGTCCTTTTGACCGTACGGAAGAATTGGAACGGGAATGGGAAATGGTTGAAGAGATGACGGAAAACTGTACGACTGATCTGGAAAAAGCGCTTGTAGTGCATGATCATCTGGTTAGAACAATTCAGTACAGTGCGTCATTGGGCGCTTTTGTGGCCCATGATATTGAAGGTGCCATTTTTGAGAAAAAATGTGTGTGTGAAGGATATGCATTGGCGTATAAGTATTACATGAATCGCCTGAATATTCCGTGTAAAGTAGTGAGTGGAGTTTCAAAAGGCCAGCCTCATGCGTGGAATCAGATTAAAATTAATGGAAAATGGTATTTGTAGACGCGACATGGGATGACGGAAGCTGTGTGTTGGAGGAAAAAAGCCACCCTGTAAAACATGAATATTTCCTGAAAAGTGAGACGGAATTTTCAGATCACACATGGAACAGAGAAGGCTATGAAATTTGTAACGATACAACTTATGACAACGTAGAGTGGAAATGGGGTTTCCAGCAAAAAATGGCCGCATATAAAGGCGGTTTATATGTTGCCGGATCATTCCCCAGAGACGGAGTGATAAAGAGCGGAATATGGAGGTATGATTCGGAAGACCCGACTCAGAAGGGAGAACTGGTCGTTGAGATCGAGGATGAGTGGCCGGTGTCACAGTATAATAAAGGCAAGGGTTGTATGGAAATTGCATATTATGACGGGATGCTTTACTACAACACTCCGAAAGCTGTATGGAAATGGAACTTTGATAAGAATACAGAGCCGGAAAAAGTTTTTGAGTTAGAAGAAAATGTTTCGGGCAGTATCTGGTATTTGCATGTAGCGGACGGCAAAGTTTATTACGAGACGTCTCTTTACGAAAAGAATGAGAAAGAAAAGCGGGAGTATGTAATTGATGTAAACTATCAGAAAGTGAAACACCCGATCGCTGTGACAAGTCCGGTAATGACAGTTGAACTGGGAGGAAATGCAAAAGAGGTATTCCTGCAGGGGGCAGCTCCGGGAATCGTGACTTTTAAAGCGAACAACCCTGACATTTGTGACGTGGAAGAGGCGTACGCAGACAGATCGTGTAAGCTGATCCCGAAAAAGGCGGGTGAAGCGACTGTAACTGTGCATGCGACAGCTACAGATCACTATTTGGAAGGCTCGGTAGATGTAAAAATTATTGTCAAAGGTGATTCAAGCACAGAACAGAAGATCACGCTTCAGTATGAATCCGGTTCAAACGGTTCTTTAAGAGCGGTTAATGCGGCAACAGGAGAAAATTTATCAAATGGAGCGCAGATTCTTCCGAATACAGAAGTTCAATTTATGGCATCTCCGAACGAAGGTTATTCTGTGAAAAACTGGACGATTAACGGAGAAGTGTACAAAGAAAACGGTCAGGTTTATACTGGTACTACTATGAAATATGCGATTACAGCTTCATCAGGCATTGTAAAAGTCGAGTTTGTAAAAGATGAAGTTGAAGTTGTCAAAGGGGATGTAAACTTGAACGGAAAGGTTGAAATCGGCGATGTCCGTGAAGCCTTGAGAAGTATTTTGTAAAAATGACACAACTGACAAGAAACGCAGAAACAGGCGGGAGATATAAACAAAACGGAACTGTTGATATCGAAGACTTGAGAACAATCCTGAGAGTTGTTTGCGGAAAAGTAGAAA